>WNGL01024020.1_pt1 | contig 15574 bp, 18 predicted proteins | sample 5400591 | NCBI WGS metagenome assembly WNGL01 (sample SAMN13153377, study PRJNA577476) | soil metagenome | isolation source: 80 cm soil or saprolite under Garry oak tree replicate 1 | place: USA:California | collected 2016-06-15
GCCGCTGCGTTCGACAGGTCGTCGACCGGAAGGATGATGACGTGGTTGCGCACGCCGACGCGGCCGTTGTCGCGGCGGTAACCGTGGAATTTAGTTTGCATTAGCGAACCTCTTCGAACCGATATCGATCACACCCGCGAGCGAGACAAGCAAGCATGGGGGCGTCAGCTTAGTTGGCAACTCACTTGACAAGCGAAGCGCGACCCGCGCGAGGACCTGAGTGTACAGATGACGTACATGAGCACCGCAGCGCGGGGAGCAACACTGCATGGCGCCCGCAGGCGCCGCTCGCTACCAGCGTTTGGTCTTGATGTTATGTACATGCGCATGCTGCCCGACCTTGATCGGCGCGATGACTTTGCCGATGTCGACGCCGTACTTGATGACGGTGTCACCCACATTCATATCTTTCAATGCGACCTTGTGGCCAAGCGGGATGTCCTGGGTGCAGGTCAGCGTTACGGTGCGGTCCTGGTCGAGAATCAGCCCGGTCAGGGTCTGCCCGGCCCTTACGCCCTCGGTGACGACCACGGCGACGGAATCTCCGGGGTCATGCAGAACATAATGAATCATTCAGCCGGCTCCTGTTCGTCCACGCACTCCGATAGGGCCCGATGATACCGCCAGCGACTAAGACTGGAACAGCTAGAAATCGAAGCCTGCCTGCGCAACCGGCGCGAAGAACCTTCGATGTGCTGCACAGGGCCCAAGCTGACGCAAGGCCACCAGGTGCTCGGGGGTGGCGTAACCCTTGTGCCGCGCGAACCCATACGCGGGATAGCTGCGGTCGAGCTCGACGAGCATGGCGTCGCGTGAGGTCTTGGCGAGGATCGACGCCGCGGCGATCCCCGCGATGAGCCGATCGCCGTCGACGATACCGCGCGCGGGGCAGTCGAGCGGAGGACAATGAAGCCCGTCGATCCAGACGACATCGGGCCGCGTCGTCAACCGCTCGATCGCCCGCCGCATCGCGAGAAGCGTCGCCTGAAGAATGTTGAGCGTGTCGATTTCGCCAACGTCGCTCTCCGCGACCGCCCAGGCGACGGCGCGGTCGCGAATCTCGATGGCCAGCTCCTCGCGCGCCTGCGGTGTCAGCAACTTGGAATCGCGCAGGCCGCGGATACGTCGACCGGGATCGAGGATGACTGCCGCGGCGACCACCGGGCCCGCCAGGGGTCCCCTACCCGCCTCATCGACGCCCGCGATCAACATGGGACCCCGGCCGCCGCCCTAAGCTCGGTTTCGACCGCATCGGCGACGATCGCCGCCGTGTCCGCGTTGAGCGAGCGCGCCATGCCGGCGAAAAGCGCTTCGAGCCGACGGCGAACCAACGCGTCGTCGTAGAGGTTCAGGGCCGCCCGCGAGAGATTCGTCACGGTCGCCTCCGTCTGGAGGAATTCCGGGACGACGAAGCGGCCGGCGAGCACATTGGGCAGTCCGACATAGGGCAGCAGTAGTTTCCGCGCGACGATCTTCGCCGTCAACGCGTGCACGCGATAAAAGATCAGGTGTGGGCAGCGCGCCAGCGCCGCTTCCAGCGTGGCCGTTCCCGAGGCCACGAGCCCGACGTCGGCCGCCCTGAGTGCCTGGTCGGCGTGACCGTACAGGATGGTCAACGGCAGGTCACGGAACTGCAGCCGGTCCCGGGCGGTTTCGAAATACTCGCGCGTCTCCCGGCTCACCAGCGGCACCAGGAATCGCGCGGTGGGCTGCGCATCGAGGACTTGCGCGGCGACCTGAAGCAGGAGCTCGCTGTGCATCTCCACCTCGGACACGCGGCTCCCCGGCAGCAGCGCGAAGGTCGGCTGCCTGTCGAGCCTGAGCAGAGCGCGCGTCTCGCGCCGGCTGGTCGCCGTGGCCGCATCGCTCGCCAGTGGATGCCCGACGAACGTCACCGGGAGGCCTGCCGCGGCGTATAACCCAGGCTCGAAGGGAAACAACGCCAGCAACCTGTCCGCCGACCGGGCGATGGTGCCGATCCGCTCGGGACGCCACGCCCAGACCGACGGGCTCACATAGTGCATCGTGCGGACACCGGCGCGCTTGAGCCGTGCTTCGAGCCCGAGATTGAAATCCGGAGCGTCGATGCCGATGAACAGCGCTGCCTTCGCCGCCAGCAGTCGCGCTCGAACGTTGCGCCGAACGAGCATCAGCGCGGGCAGCTGCGCAGCGACCTCCGAGTAACCGCGCAATGCCAGGCGCGACGTCGGATACCACGCCTCGCAGCCAGCCGCCTCCATCCGCGGCCCGGCAATCCCGGCGAAGCGCACCGCCGGCAGCCGAGACCTAACGGCGTCGATCAGCTGCGCTCCGAGCGCATCGCCCGACGCTTCGCCGGCGACGATGCCGATCGTGATCCCTTCGCCCCCCTTGTCCATCGGCGACAGCCTAGCGTGCAATCAACGGATGATCCCCCGTCCCGGCGTCTCCAGAAACGCGCTCAACATCGCGAGCGCAGGCACCGACATCGCCTCTGCGGCGATCGCCGCCCTCGCTTCATCCAATGGCAGCTTGGTGCGATAAAGCGCCTTGTACGCGCGCCGGATGGCAGCGATGTCTTCGGTCGCGAAGCTTCGCCGTCGCAGCCCTTCGCTGTTGATGCCGTGCGGCTTGGCAGGATAGCCCGCGACGGTAACGAACGGCGGGACATCCTGCAACACGATCGATCCTGCGGCAACCATGGCATGTGCGCCGATCCGGCAGAATTGATGTACGCCGACGAACCCGCCGAGCACGGCATAGTCGCCGACCACGACGTGGCCGGCGAGCTGCGCGTTGTTGGAGAAGGTCGTGTCGTCGCCGATTACGCAGTCATGCGCGACGTGGCTGTACGCGAGCAGCAGGTTGCGGTCGCCGATGGTCGTCGTGCCGCGATCCTGCGCAGTCCCCGCGTGGATGCTGACGAACTCGCGGATGACATTATCGTCGCCGATGGCCGTTGCGGTCGGCTCGCCGCCGTACTTGCGGTCCTGCGGAATGTCGCCGACGGACGCGAACTGGAAAATGCGGTTGCGCCGGCCGATGCGCGTGCGGCCAGCGATCACGACGTGACTGGCGATCGTCGTCCCGTCACCGATGTCGGCCTCGGGGCCGATGACGGAGAACGCGCCGACGCTCACATCGGGCGCGAGACGGGCTCCGGCGGAAACAATCGCCGTGGGATGGACGCCGGCCATCGAGTTACGTGACGTCGCGCACAGCCGCCATGAGCTGCGCCTCGGCGACCAGCTCGTCGCCGACGCTCGCCTTGGCGGCGAACTTGTAGACACTCCGCACGACGTTGAGCTCGACCGCCTCGAGCACCAGCTGATCGCCAGGGAACACCGGTCGCTTGAATCGCGCGTCATCGATGCCCGCGAAGAACAGCAGCGATTTGGCGTTATGGCGCTCGCCGCGCGTGACATAGGCGAGGATGGCCGAGACTTGCGCCATCGCTTCGATGACGAGCACGCCGGGCATTACCGGGTAGCCGGGAAAGTGCCCCTGGAAGAAGGGCTCGTTCAGCGTCACGTTCTTCACCGCCTTGATCCGCTGCCCCACGTCGCATTCCAGCACCCGGTCGACCAGCAGGAAGGGATATCGATGCGGCAGGTGCCGCATGATTTCGTGAATGTCCATGGCGGGCACGGTCAGGTCTCCTATTTGCGGTCCGCGTGCTCCAGCGCCCGGAGCCGCTCGACGATCGAACGCAGTCGACGCGTGACCGCGGCGACGTGCTGCCACTGGCGATGCGGCAACGCTGGAAAGGTGCCCGTGTACACGCCGGGCATTTGAATCGAATCGAACACGCCGGTCGACGCGGAAATGGTCGTGCCGTCGACGATCTCGAGATGCCCGCTGATCATGGCCGCCCCGCCGATCTTGCAGTTGCGGCCAATCGTCGTGCTGCCGGCAATGCCGACACAGCCGGCGATCGCGGTGTGCGCTCCGATGCGGCAATTGTGACCGATCTGGATCTGGTTATCGAGCTTGACGTCATCCTCGATCACGGTGTCGCCGATCGCACCGCGGTCGATGGTCGTATTGGCACCGATCTCGACGTCATCGCCGATCAGCGTGCGGCCGACCTGCGGCACCTTCAGCCAGCGTTCGCCCTCTTCGGCCATGCCGAATCCGTCGGCACCGATCACCGCTCCGCTGTGAATGATCGTCCGCGCGCCGACCCGGGTATGCGCGTACAGCACGACGCGGGCGTGCAGCATGCAGTCGTCGCCGACGTCGCAGTCGTCTCCGATCACTGTCCCCGCGCCGATGTACACGCGTTCGCCGATCGTCGCTCGCTCACCGATGGGGTGGGCACACGCGCCGGATGCAGGATCGCGGCGACGCGCGCATAGGTCGCGTAGGGATTGGCCGCGACCAGCTTGGGCAGCACCGTCGCCGATGCGTCCGAAGGTCCGACGATGACCGCGCTTGCCCGCGTCGAACCCAGCTGGCCCCGATATTTTCGATTGGCAAGGAATGCGATCGCGCCCTGGTCCGCGGCGTCGAGCGTCGCGACGCGGTCGATCAGGACGTCGCCGTCGCCGGAAAGCTCGGCGCCGCAACGCTCCGCGAGCTGACGCAACGGGATTCCGACGGCATCCGGTGGGCTCATGCGCTCGCGCCGCGCTCGCGAAGCCCGCTCACCTACTTGTCGGCGAGCGCTTTGATCACCTTGTCGGTGATGTCGATCCGCCCGCTCGCGAAAACGACCGGATCCTGCAGTATCAGGTCGAACTTTTCGGCTTCGGCGATCTGCTGAATGACCTTGTTCGCCCGCTCCTGGACGGCAGCCAACTCATCGTTGCGACGCAGGTTGAGGTCTTCGCGAAACTCGCGTTGCAAGCGCTGCAGGTCGCGGCTCATGTTGGCGAGGTCGCGCTCCTTGTTCCGCCGGTCGGTTTCGGCCATGGTGACACCGTCTTTCTCCAGCAGCGCCTGAAGGTCCCGGACCTGCTTGGCAAGCTTCTGGATGTCGCCGTCGCGGCCGGCGAACTCCTTCTCCAGCTTCTGCTGGGCGCGCTTCGCCGGCGTCGCCTCGCGAAACAGACGCTCGGTGTTCACGAATCCGATCTTGTAGTCGCCGCTTTGCGCGAAGGCGTGGCTGGCGACCAGCGCCATGACCAGCACGCCGGTCACCTGGATGATCGATTGCTTTATGCCCTGTTTCAACGTTCTCTCCTGCGCCAATACGGTGAACGGGTTTCTCAAAACACCGTCCCGACCTGAAACTGGAAGCGCTGCAGCCGGTCGCCAGGCTTCTTGTTCAGCGGATAGCCGTAGCTGAATTTCAGTGGCCCGACCGGAGAGTTCCAGGCCAGCCCGACTCCGGCCGAGTAGCGGAACGATTCAAAAGCCGGTTGCGAGCCGTTGTCGTAGATTTCACCGGCGTCCGCGAACACCGACAACCGCACCGACTGATCACCAGGCTTCGCCCCGGGCAACGGGAAGAACAGCTCGGTATTGCCGATGATCTTGCGCCGGCCGCCGATCGTGTTGCCCTGGCTGTCCTGCGGGCCGAGCGACGCCGTCTCGTAGCCACGAACCGACCCCACCCCACCCCCATAATACGCCTTGAAGAATGGGAGCGGTTTGTCCCTGGTCCCGCCACCGTATCCCACGTCGCCGCGCAACATCAGGACCAGGTTCGCCGGCAGCGGCGTAAACCACTGGATCACATAGTTGAGCTTGTAGTACTCGAGGTCGCCGATCGGCGTGCCCAACTCGAACAACGCGCTTTGCAGCAGACCACGGGTGGGAAAGAGGATATTGTCTCGCGTATCGCGCGCCCACCCGGCGCTCAGGATGTAGCTGTTGGTCACCGACCCGAACGCGGAGACGAAGTCGCGGTAGATCGGCGGACTGCTGGCGACGAGATGCAGACCGGTGTGCTCGAAACGAAGGCCGAGAATCACGGCGTCAGTCTCGGTCACCGGTATCCCGAATCCAACCGCGGCGCCCTGAGTCGTCGACGAGTATTGAGCGATAGGCAGCGTCGATGAGTCGACGGTCCTGTCGTAGACCTCGATCGTCCGCGAAACGCCGTCGGCGGTCCAGTACGGCTCGGTGTAGGTGACCGCGATGGTGCGGTTGATCTTGCTGGTGTTGGCCGAGGCGGTCAGCGAATTGCCGGTCCCAAGCACGTTGTTCTGGGAAATCGATCCCGTCACTACCAGACCGTCGGAGCTCGAATAGCCGACGCCCGCCAACAGGTTGCCCGTGGGTTTCTCGGTCACCGTCACGTCGACGTCGACCTGGTCCGGGCTGCCGGGTACTGCGGGGGTCTCGATATTGATGTCGTCGAAGTAGTTGAGCCGGGTCACCCGCACCTTTGAACGGTCTATGCGCGTCGAGTCATACCACGCGCCCTCGAGCTGGCGCAGCTCGCGTCGAATGACCTCGTCGCGCGTCTTGAGATTGCCGCTGATGTTGATTTTGCGGATGTAGACGCGACGCCCGGGGTCGACGAAGAAGGTGAACGCCGCAGTGCGCTTCTCCCGGTCGATCTCGGGGACGGCATTGACGTTGGCAAAAGCATAACCGTCGCTGCCGAGCCTGTCGGATAGCGCCTTGGTCGACTGGGTGAGCTTCTCGCGAGAGTACACGTCGCCCGGATGCACGAGGATGAGGCGCGACAACTCCTCTTCCGGCAGGAGCAGCTCGCCCGCGAGCCGCACGTCACTGATCGTGTATTTCGGACCCTCGGTGATGTTGATCGTGAGGTAGATCTGTTCCTTGTCGGGCGTGATCGATACCTGCGTGGACTCGGCCAGGAATTCCAGATAACCGCGGTTCGTGTAGTAGCTGCGCAGCGTCTCGAGGTCGGCTTGCAGCTTCTGCTTCGAGTACTGGTCGTTCTTGCTGTACCAGGTGAGCCAGCCGGGCGTGGACAGCTGCATTTCCTTGATGAGCGCGCTCTCTGGGAACGCCTGGGCGCCAATGATGTTGATGTTGGCGATCTTGGCTACCTCGCCTTCCTCGACCGTGAAGTTCACCGCCACGCGGTTGCGCTCCTGCGGCGTCACGGTCGTCGTCACCTGCATCGCGTAGTAGCCGCGATTGATGTACTGGCGCTTGAATTCCTGTTCGGCGCGATCGAGCGCCGACCGGTCGAAGATGCGCGACTCGGCCACGCCGATATCCTTCAACGCCTTGCGCAGCACGTCCTTCTCGAATTCCTTGGTGCCGACGATGTCGATCTGGCTGATCGTCGGTCGCTCCTGCACGATGACCACCAGCACGCCGTCTTCCGCCTCGAGCCGCACGTCGCGAAAAAAGCCCGTCGCATACAGCGCCTTGACCGCGGCCGAAGCCTTCTCGTCGTCGACCCGGTCGCCGACTTTGATCGGCAGGTAGTTGAACACGGTTCCGGCGTCGGTGCGCTGCACCCCCTCGACCCGGATGTCGCGGACCGTGAAGGGCTCGAAGGCGAACGCCGCGGACGCGAACCGCGCCGACAACAGCACTACAAACAACGCGAACCAGGCCTTGACCCCGATGGCGGCGCGCGGTGCTAGGGCCCGCGCGCCACAGCGGGCATCAAAGGAGACGGGAAAGGTCATTGAAAAGCGCTAGAGCCATCAACATGGCCAGCACGGCCATGCCGATACGCTGGCCGACCTCGAGGACGCGGTCGGAAACAGGACTGCCCTTGAAAATCTCGACGAGATAATACAACAAGTGCCCTCCATCGAGTAAAGGCACGGGCAGAAGGTTGAGCACGCCAAGACTGATGCTGATCAGAGCGAGGTAGCCGACGAACGTAAGCACGCCGGCCTGTGCCGACTGTCCCGCGTAATCGGCCATGGTGAGCGGCCCGCTGATGTTCTTGAGCGACGCGCTGCCGATGACGATGCGTCCGAGCATCTTCAGGGTGAACGCCGAGAGCTCCCACGTCCTGACCGCGGCTTGCGCAAACGCCTCGGCCGGCGCGTAGCGGACCGTCACCGCAAGGTCGGCGGCCGCCGCAGGATCGACCGCGAGCCGCATGGCAGCGATGCCGATCTTGCGTCCGTTCTGATCGGTCGCCTCCGGTGTCAGCCCGACTTCGAATTCGCCGCCGTCACGCCGGAGCTTGAATCGAAGCCGCTCGCCGGGATGCGCGTTGGTCACGGTCGCAACGTCGGACGGCGAGCGCATCGGCTCGCCGTCGATGGCGACGATGGCATCGCCCGCCTTGAGCCCGGCGACCGCCGCCGGCTTGCCCGGCACCACGTCACGCACGAGCGGCACACCCAGATCGAGCTTGAGGCCGAGCGCGGCGAGAAAGTTTCCTTCCCACTCGCCCGCGCTCAGCGCCGCGAGGGAGAGTGTGCGCTCGGTATGCACTCCGCCGGGACGTTCGACCGCGAGCTTGACCGTGTCGCTGCCCGAGGCATGCAGGAGCTGCCAGCGCAGGTCCTGCCACGAGCGGATCGGCGAGCCGTCGACCGCGGTGACAACATCGCCCGTGGCTAGCCCGGCCGCGGCGGCCGGCGACGCTTCGGGCGGCGACGCAAGCACTGGCCTCTGTCCGGGCACGCCCGCGAGATAGGTTCCGGTGAACAGCAGCACCGCGAGGAGCAGGTTGGCCAATGGCCCTGCGGCGACGATGGCACTTCGCTTCCATACGCTCTGGCGATTGAATGCACGGGGACGGTCGCCCGGTGCGATCTCGCCCTCGCGCTCATCGACCATCTTGACGTAACCACCGAGCGGCACCGCGGAGATCGCCCACTCCGTGGCGTCGGGCCCGACGCGTCGCGACCACACGACACGGCCGAAGCCGATGGAGAAGCGCAGCACCTTGACCCCCGCGAGCCGGGCCACGAAGTAATGGCCGAGCTCGTGGAACGTGATCAGCACGCCCAGCGTAACGGCGAAGGCGAGCAGTTTCTGCAGCACGTCGATCATACGGAAAGCACGTCGCGTCCGAGGAGCTCGCGCGCGAGCGCGCGCCCCGCCCGGTCGGCGTCGAGCGCGTCGTCGAGCGTGTTCACCGGTTGGGCGGGCAGCCGCGCCAGGGCCTCGGCGCACACGCCGGCGATATCGAGGAAGCCGATGCTGCGTTCGAGGAACGCGGCGACCGCGACTTCGTTCGCGGCGCTCAAGGTCGCCGGCGCACTGCCGCCCGCGGCGAGTGCCTCGCAGGCCAGCGCGAGGCACGGGAACCGTGTCGGGTCCGGCGTCGCGAAATGCAGTGCGCCGATCTGCGCGAGATCGAGCGGCGACACGCCGGCGCTGACGCGCCCCGGCCAGGCCAGCGCCTGCGCGATCGGCGTGCGCATGTCCGGATTCCCGAGTTGCGCGAGTACCGACCCGTCGAGGTATTCGACCATCGAGTGCACGATGCTCTCAGGATGAATGAGGACCTCGATCTGCTCGCGCGTGACCCCGAACAGCCAGCGCGCCTCGATCATCTCCAGCCCCTTGTTCATCATCGTGGCCGAGTCGACCGAGATCTTGGGGCCCATGCGCCAACGCGGATGGGCGCAAGCCTGCTCGGGCGTCACCTGCGCGAGATCGGTCGCGGGCGTCGTGCGGAACGGGCCGCCGGACGCCGTGAGCAGAATCCTGCGCACCCCGGCACGCGCCGGTGCCTCGCCCGGCAGGCATTGAAAGATCGCGTTGTGCTCGCTATCGATCGGCAGCAACGTCGCGCCGCCCTCCCGCGCGGCAGCCATGAACAGCCCGCCCGCGAGCACCAGCGTTTCCTTGTTCGCGAGCAGTATCCGCTTGCCGGCACGCGCCGCGGCAAGCGTTGGCGCGAGCCCCGCGCCGCCGACGATGCCCGCTACCACGGTATCCGCTTCGGGAAGCGTGGCGATCGCGCACAGACCCTCGGGCCCGGCGAGCACCCGTGTGGCAAACCCCTCGCGGCGCACCGCGTCGTCCAGCTCGTGCGCGGCATCCGCGTCTAGCAATGCCGCGTAGGGTGGACGAAACCGTGCGATCTGCTCGAGCAATGGCGCCCATTGCCGGTTCGCGGCGAGCGCCGTCACGGCGAAGCGATCCGGGTGGCGGGCGATCACATCGAGGGTCGATGCGCCGATCGAGCCGGTCGCACCCAGAATCGCGATGTTGCGGGCAGCTGCGCGGGTCATGGTCAATGCAGCGCTTGCACCAATAGTGCCGCTGGCGGCATCACTGCAAGAAGCGCGTCAATGCGGTCGATCACCCCGCCGTGCCCGGGCAGGATCCTGCCACTGTCCTTGACGCCACGCTGTCGCTTGAGCAGCGACTTGAACAAATCGCCGACGACCGACAGCCCGGTGAGCGCCAACACCAGACCGATCCAGCCGGCGAGCGCGGGCGGACTGAGCGGACCCGCGTGGATCACCTCGGGTGCGAGCAACAGGAGCACCAGTGTGTATACCGCGGTTGCGAGCAGCGCGCCGTAGACGCCCTCCCAGGTCTTGCCCGGGCTGATCGTCGGCGCGAGCTTCCGCCTGCCAAAGGCGCGGCCCGCGAAGTACGCGGCCGTGTCGGCGATCCAGACGATCGCCATCGCCGCGAGCAGCAGCGCGGGCGAACGCGCCTGAAGCTGGAGCAGCGCGATCCACGCCGCGAGCAGCACCAGCCAGCCCGTCAAGGCCAGCACGAGCTTCGACTCGACGCGCCAGCCTGCGGCGAGCCACGCCGGCGCTACCGCGAGCCAGAACACCGTGGCCGCGCCGCAAACGACAAGCGTAACCGCCGAGAGCCATCCTCCCTCGGGCGCGAAGTGGCTGCCCAGAACGAAGAGAAAATCGACGCCGATCCCGACCGGCCATTTCGCGTAGCCGGCGAGGTTCGCCCACTCGTGTGCAGCGATGCCGACGATCGCCAGCGTCGCCACGCCCCAGCCCAGAGGCGGCAGCCAGAACAGCGCGGCGAGCGTCAGTGGAATCAGCACTGCCGCGGTCAGGATGCGGACTCTGAGCATGCTCTAGCGCCTCGCCGCGAGTTGCTCGCTGGTGCGGCCGTAGCGCCGCTCGCGGCGCTGATATGACGCGATCGCCTCGTCCAGGGCAGCGGCGTCGAAGTCCGGCCAGAGCAGATCGGTGAAATAGAGCTCGGTGTACGCGACTTGCCAGAGCAGGAAATTGGAAACGCGCTGCTCGCCGCCGGTGCGGATGAAAAGATCGGGCTCCGGCGCATAGGCCATTGACAGGAACGGCTCCAGCGCCTCGGGTTCGAAGCCGTGCGCGGCCTCCGGCCGCGCCGCGATCAGCCGCTGCGCCGCCTGGGCAATGTCCCAGCGGCCGCCATAATTCGCGGCGACGGTGAGCGTGAGGCGCTTGTTGTCCGCGGTCAGCGCCTCGCCCGCGGCGATCAGCTCACGGATCTTCGGCTCGAAGCGTCTTGTGTCGCCGATCACCTTGAAGCGGATGCCGTTGTCGTGGAGCTTGGCGACCTCCTGCTCGAGCGCCCGCAGAAACAGCTGCATCAGGATCGATACCTCGTCGGCAGGACGGCGCCAGTTCTCGCTGGAGAACGCGAACAGCGTGAGAAACTCCACGCCGCGCTCGATGCACGCACGCACCGAGGCCCGCACGGCCTCGACGCCCTTGCGATGCCCGGCGACGCGCGGCAGCACGCGCTGCTTGGCCCAGCGTCCGTTGCCGTCCATGATGATCGCGACATGCCGCGGCACCGTGCGCGGCGCGGGGATCTCTCGCGTGGAACTTTCGAACACCGGGGCTGGCTCGACCGAAAGATGGGACTCGGGAGGCGGCGATCCCGCGGGTCGGCGGCTTCCGGCGGGCAGCGCCATCGTGCCGTCAAACCGCCAGCAGATCGGCTTCCTTGGCCTGCAGGACCTTGTCGATCTCGGCGATGTAGCGATCGGTAAGCTTCTGCACGTCGACCTGCGCGTGGCGCTCGTCGTCCTCCGACACCTCGTGCTCCTTGAGCAGCTTCTTCAGGTGCTCGTTGGTGTCGCGGCGGATGTTGCGCACGGCGACCCGTGCGCTCTCGGCTTCGTGGCGAACGACCTTGATCAGGTCTTTCCTGCGCTCCTCGGTGAGGGCGGGCATCGGCACCCGGATGACTTCGCCGGAAACCGCCGGATTCAGACCGAGATCCGAGTCGCGGATCGCCTTCTCCACCACCTGCACCATCTTCTTCTCCCAAGGCTGCACCGTGATCGTCCGCGCGTCGGCAAGCGTGACATTAGCGACCTGGTTGACCGGCATCATCGAGCCGTAATAGTCGACCTGGATGTGATCGAGGAGTCCGGCATGCGCCCGGCCGGTACGCACCTTCTGGTAGTCGTGCTTGAGCGTCTCGACCGTCTTGTGCATCTTCTGTTCGGCGGATTTCTTGAGCTCGGGGATCATCGGCTCCTCCTAGCAATGCACCAGCGTACCCTCGTCTGCGCCCAGCACCACGCGCTTGAGCGCCCCCGGCACGAAGATGCTGAAGACCTTGAGCAGCATATTCTGATCGCGGCACAGGGCGAGCGCGGTCGCATCCATGACCTTGAGATTCTTGACGATGGCCTCGTCGAAGGTGAGGCTCGGATAGCGCTTCGCGCCCGGGTCCTTTCTGGGATCGGACGTGTAGACGCCGTCGACCTTGGTTGCCTTGAGGACGATGTCCACGCCCATCTCCCGGCCGCGCAGCGCTGCCGCGGTATCGGTCGTGAAGAACGGGTTGCCGGTGCCGGCGGCGAAAATGACGACCTTGTTCTCTTCCAGATAGCGCAGCGCCTTGCCGCGGATGTAGGGCTCCGCGACCTGCTCGATCGACAGCGCCGACTGGACGCGCGACACGAGCCCGGCGCGGCGCATCGCATCCTGCAGCGCGAGCGCATTCATCAGCGTGGCCAGCATTCCCATGTAGTCGGCCGTGGCGCGGTCCATGCCCGCCGCGCCAGGGGCCACACCGCGGAAGATGTTTCCTCCGCCGATGACGACCGCTACCTGCACGCCCAGTCGCACGACCTCGCCGATTTCGGCGACGATGCGGTCGATCACCGCGCGGTTGATGCCGTAGGGATCCTCACCCATCAGCGCCTCGCCCGAGAGCTTGAGCAGGATGCGCTTGTAGGCCGGCTCGGTCCGCGGTGCGACCGCGCTCGTGGGCGCCGCGGCAACGATCGGTGCATTCATATTACGCTCCCGGGTCGATCGATCGCAATTTAACATCCAAAACTGCTGCGATGTTTTGGAGACGACTCGTCATAGGGCTCAGCCAGTCTTGGCCATCGCCGCCACGTCGGCCGCGAAGTCATCTTTTCTCTTGTCGATCCCCTCGCCTACGACGTACAGCGTAAAGCTGCGGACGATTGCGCCCTTCGACTTCACGTACTTCTCGACCGTTTGCTCAGTGTCCTTGGCGAACGGCTGCCCGAGCAGCGTCACCTCCGCCAGATACTTGTTGATGCGGCCCTCGATCATCTTCGCCACAATGTCCGCCGGCTTGCCCGATTCGGCGGCTTGCGCGGTGTAGATCGCCCGTTCGCGCTCGATCAGATCGCTGGGCACCTGATCGCGTGACACGCAGATGGGCCGCACATTGGCCACACTGGCCGCGATATGCATCGCCACATCCTTGCCCGTCTCATCGTCGCCGTCGAAGGCTACGGTCACGCCGATGCGCCCGCCATGCACGTATTGCGCCAGCCGTCCCGGGCCGGCGACGCGAACGAAGCGGCGGACCGACACGTTCTCGCCGAGCTTCTGCACCAGCGCCTGACGGGCGGCTTCGACGGTCCCGCCTGCGTAGGCCAGCGCGGAGAGCGCGGCGACGTCGGCCGGGTTTTTCTCGGCAACGAGCTGCGCCAGCGCGCGCGCGAACGCGACGAAATCGACGTTGCGCGCGACGAAATCGGTCTCGCAGTTAAGCTCGAGCATCGCGCCGGCCTTGCCGTCGGCGCCGATGAACGCCCCAATGACCCCTTCGGCAGCGACCCGGTCGGCGGCTTTCAGCGCCTTGGCGCCGCTCCGGATCCGCAGCAGATCCTCCGCCTTGCCCAGGTCGCCGGCAGCCTCGGTCAGCGCCTTCTTGCATTCCATCATCGGGAGCCCCGTCCGGCTCCGCAGATCCATCACCATGCTTGCGGTTATTGCCGCCATGCCGCTTCTCTCCGTTGCTTGGACCGTCGCCCCGGCAGGTCTTCGACGCCGAACCGCGACGTTCCGCTATCCATCTCGCCGGTCAAACCAACGTCGGGCCGCCGGCGGACAAAAAAAAGGGGCCGTGGCCCCTTATATCCGAGGGCTCACGCCGTGGCCTCGTCGGCCGAGACCTCGACGAATTCGTCCGGCTGGACGATTTCCTGGATCACCTGGCTGCGACCCTCGAGGATCGCGTCGGCGACCCCGCGGGCATAGAGGCGGATCGCACGGCTGGAATCGTCGTTGCCCGGGATCACGTAGGCGATGCCGTCCGGCGAGTGATTGGTGTCGACGACACCGATCATCGGAATGCTGAGCTTGCTGGCTTCGGTCACCGCGATCTTCTGATAACCCACGTCGATGATGAACAGCGCGTCGGGCAGCGCGTTCATCTCCTTGATCCCGCCAAGGCTGCGATTGAGCTTCTCCATCTCGCGCTGCAGAGTGAGCGCTTCGCGCTTGCTCATCTTCTCGAATGTGCCGTCCTGACGGTCTTGAAGTTGGTGAGCATGCCACCCAGCCAGCGATGATCGACATAAGGCATGCCGGCGCGCCGGGCCTCTTCGGCGACGATCTCCCTCGCCTGGCGCTTGGTGCCGACGAACAGGATCGTGCCGCGGTTGGCAGCCAGTTTCTGAACGTACTTGATCGCCTCCTGGTACATCGCCATCGTCTTTTCGAGGTTGACGATGTGAATCTTGTTGCGCTGGCCGAAGATGTAGTCCGCCATCTTCGGGTTCCAGTATCGCGTCTGGTGGCCGAAGTGAACCCCGGCTTCCAGCATTTGACGCATCGTGACCGACATCACTACACTCCTTGTCAGGGTTGAGCCTCGATCCGCCGCTGCACCCGGGGCGACGCATGGTCAAACCCTGGACACCCTGAACGGGCGAATCTGCGAATTGCCTGGCGGATGGCCATACAACTCGCGGAAACGCTCCGAAGATCGTCCGTGAGTCCGACAAGCCCTGTACCTAACTGAGCCGACCAAGCTAACTCGTAATTTTAGCACAGTCCTCCCCGTCTCCCGCGGCCCCTCGCCGCCCCGCCGCCCCCCGCTGCCTGCCGCCCCGATGAGTTCCTGGACCGATTTCCTCGGTGCCCGCGGTGCGTCCTTCGACGGCGCGCTCGTCACCGGCTTCGGCGACCCGGCGGCCGAGCTTAAGGCCGCGCGCGATGGCGCCGTCCTCTGCGACCTGGCGCCTCTGGCCTTGCTTGCCGTGACCGGCGCCGACGCGGTAGGGTTTCTGCAGGGGCAGCTGACCAACGATGTGGAAACGCTCCCGATCGGGGCGTCGCATTTTTCGGCGTGGTGCTCGCCGAAGGGTCGGGTCCTGGCGAATTTCCTGGTTCGTCGTGCAGGCGCCGACGCCTTCGAGCTGCTGCTGCCCGCGTCGCTGGCCGAGCCGACACGGAAGCGCCTGGACCTGTTCGTGCTCCGCTCGCGGGTGACGATCGCCGACCTCAGCGAGAGCACCGTCCGCCTCGGGGTCGGCGGCCCCGCGGCCGCC
>WNGL01009306.1_pt1 | contig 15572 bp, 14 predicted proteins | sample 5400591 | NCBI WGS metagenome assembly WNGL01 (sample SAMN13153377, study PRJNA577476) | soil metagenome | isolation source: 80 cm soil or saprolite under Garry oak tree replicate 1 | place: USA:California | collected 2016-06-15
GTCGGCTCCGGGTTCGATGCTGTCCTCTCATGCGAGGGGGTGCTCGATGGGGAAGATCAACATGCAGAAGGTGCTTGTCGGCGGTTTGATCGCGGGCGTCGTACTGAATGTGATTGACTCGGTGTTGTTCGGCGTCGTCCTGAAGGATCAGATGGCCGCCGCCATGACAGCGATCAACCGGCCCGCGATGACGAATGCGCAGATCCCCTGGTTCGTGTTTCTCGACTTCGTCGCCGGCATATTCCTGGTGTGGCTCTATGCGGCCATCCGGCCGCGCTTTGGCGCGGGTCCCGGGACCGCGGCGAAAGCCGGAGTGGCCGGTTGGTTCGTGGGCGGCCTGCTGGTAACACTGTTCATGTGGCCGATGCATCTCATGCCACAGAACCTCACGATCATTACGACGTTGGTCAGCCTGGTCGAATGGCCGCTCGCCACGGTCATCGGCGCCAAGTTCTACACCGAGGGTGCCGGCATGGGAGCAGGAATGGGAGCCAGCGCGGGTATGGGCGCCCGAATGTAGGGCGGATCGACGCACGAAATAAAACCGCCGGGCGGCTGCTGCCGTCCGGCGGTTTTGTATTCTGCCTACGTCAATAATTGAAGCGCAGCGTGACCCCGATGGTTCTCGGCTGGTTCGTCAGGTACCCAACGCGGGCGCGCCTCCCCCGCTCCCGATCCAACGCAAGGAAGGCTCGTTCGTCGGTCACGTTGTTCCCGAAGAGTGCGACCTCCCAAGCGTTGCGGACGAGGCCGACGCGCAGGTTCAGCAGGCTGTATGCCGGCAGCAGCGGATTGAACGTGAAGGTAGCCTGGGTCAGCGGTCCGCCGATCGTGTTCGCCCCAAACGAGGTTATGCTGAACGTGCCGTAACCGGGTGATTCATCGTCGATCAGTGTGTAGCGCGAGCCCACATACTGGTAGCTGCCGCTCACGAAGGCGCGCGCCCCTCCGGCCATCGGCCATCCATACGTGACCGCTGCGGTCCCCTGCACCTTCGGCACGCTGGGCAAGCGATTCCCTGACAGGATGCCGGGTAGCACGGTGCCGGTCCCATCTCTGATGGTCGACTGCAGCTTGCCATCGGCGTAACTCGCCGATAGGGATACATCGACGTGCTCATTGGGACTCGCCGAAAACTCCGCTTCCAACCCCTGACTGCGGGCCTTGGGCGCGTTCAAGATCAGCCGCGATGAACATGAGCCCGCGGTCACGGTGAGCTGGAGGTCGCTGATTTTCATATAAAACGCGGACAGATTCAGCGAGCCACGACCACCCAGAATTCGCGACTTCGCGCCGACCTCGTAGTTCCACACCTTCTCGTCCGCCCAGGACGGATGCCCGCTGAACGTCGCCGAGTCATTGCCCACGCACGACGGATAGTTGAGCGGGTCATTGATCCCGCCCAACCGGAATCCACGCGACGCCTGCGCATTCACAGTAAGTACATCGGATACTTTGTAGCTGGCAATGAAGCGGGGCGCCACGCCGTTTGCCTTGGTGGATCCGGGCAGGGTCACCAGCTTCGTCCCGGTGCTGTCGTTCGTGAGAATGCCGTCGAAAATCTGGTTGCGGTTCTCGCTAAAGTTGTAGTAGCGAAGACCCCCGGTGAGATCGAGGCTGCCCGCGGATATCGTCGCCTCACCGAAGGCCGCGGTTTGCCTCAGGTTGTAGTCCAAATCGGACCAGAACAGGTGATCCTTGGGGGCCCGGAGTCCGGTGGTGGGTATGGTGTCCCCGTTGGCCGCAGCGCCGTCCTCGAACCCGGCATCGTTCAGGTCCTGACCGTAGTGGCGCTTGTTCTTGCTATAGAACGCGCCCACGACCCACTTCACGCGGTTTTGTCCGCCCGCCAACCGTACCTCCTGCGTCCAGACTCTTGACTTGGTGCGGTCGTTAAGGGGCGAGTCGAGCGTGTACACATTGGGCGGCTCACCGAAGTTGCCACCCGTGACGCTTGCAGTCAGCGCGGTCGCATCTCGTACGACCAGGATGTCGCGGTTGGTGAAAGACGTCACCGACGTGAGGCTCACGCCTCCGAATGCGTATCGCAGGTTCACGTCCCCAAGGAGAAACTCGTCAGTGAACGGTTCCTGCAGTTGCGTAAACTGCTCGCGGGGCCCGAGCGTCACGGGTGGTCGGGTCGTCGTGTACGGATTGGCCAGGATATTGAACGCATCGATCCGGTTCCAGCCGTCCATTTTCACTTTCTGATAGACGAGGCGGGGCGTGATACTGAAGCGCCCGTTCGGTTCGATGCGAACGGCGACTCGTGCACCAGTCCGGTTGCCGCCGTTGACGTCTTTGTCGACCGTGAAGTTGGGTTGTACGGCATCCATCCAGCCGCCGAGGTCGTTGCTGTAGCCAGCGACCCGGAACGCCGCCTTATCGCCCAGCGGCACGTTGAAGCCGAGCTTGGCGTTGTTGCCGGCAGCGCCGTCGTTGATTTGACTGACGCCGACTTCGCCAAAGGTCCGACTCACGCCCAGCTCAGGTTGGTTGCTGATGTAGCGCACCGTCCCGGCCAGGGAACCGGAACCGAAGAGGGTACCCTGCGGGCCCCGCAGCACTTCCACGCGGGTGATGTCAAACAGGTCCAGATCCGGCGTGAACAGCGAGAGCGAAACGGGCACATCGTCCAGGTACGCACCCACTTCTTCCTTGACGCCGGGTTGGTCCCGGGCGATCTGACCTGAGGACGCCCCGCGCATGGCGACCTGACTTTGGCCGGGCCCCAGGTTCTGCACGCTGAACCCGGCGACGTTAGCCGCGATCGCCTCGATGTTCTCCGCGCCGCGCAGCCGTAGCGCCTGCTCCGTCGGAGCGGCAATGGAGAACGGCACCTTCGCCAGCTCTTGCTCGCGCAGCATCGCGGTGACGGTAATTGCCTCGAGGGTCACCGGTTGCAGCACCAGGTCGAGCGAGACCGTCGCATCCGCGGCCAGCTGAACGTTCTGGGACACCGAGCGCAGACCAGGCATCGACCCGGAGACGGTGTACGTGCCTGCGGCGAGACCCGAGATGGTGTAACTGCCATCGCCCCCCGTCGTCGCGCGGCCGGAAAGCCCCGTCCGTTGGTTCGTCGCGCGAACCGCGACTCCCGCCAAGGCGTCGCCACTCGCGTCGCGCACGGTGCCTCTGATCCGACCGTTCTGGGCCAGCGCCATCCCCGGCGCCCCGACCAGCACGGCGACGAGGGCGACGAGGCGCACGAGACGGCTTGCGGGGCTGACCATAAAACCCTCCTCCGAGAAGAGTGTCATTTGTTTAGCCGCATTTCCGCGCGCGCGTACAAATAGCGGCCGTTGTAACCGAACGGCGACGCCGCGGCCCAGGGGAACGTCCCGAAATTGTTGTTGAAGTCCATCGAGCGATCGTTGAACGAATCCACGATCACCTGTGAGCTCGGCTTGTCCGGATAGGTATCGAACAGATTGCGAAGGCCGACCGCCAAATCGACACTCGCGAACCGGTACCCGACTTCGGCGTCGAACAAGGTCTTCGCGCCGTAACGCTCCCGGCAGAAGTCGCAGTAGCCGGGCTGGGCCGAGGAGAACTTGCCGTAGTACGCCGCGCGCGCGAGCGCGTGCACGCGGCCCAGGTTGTACTCGCCGGTCAACGTGGCGCGCCAGTCAGGCCGCTCTTCGGTGATGGCGATGTACGTGACCGAATCGATGATGCCGCCCACAGTCGAGGGCGTACCGTTGAATACCGCAGGACGCGGATCGAGGTGCGTGATGGCCGTCTTGGTGTAGTTCGCCATCGCGGTCCAATCGATGGTGCCCGCGCTAGCGTTCATTCGCAGCGTCCCGGTGAAGTCCAGGCCACGCGTCCGCGTGTCGAGGCCGTTGGTGAAATACTGCAGGCCGCTCACATCCGTGAAGTTATTTGCCGCCAAGATCGCCTGCGTCACGCTGTCGGCGAATGTCGCGCTGAGCAGAATGCGGTGGTTGATCTTGATCTGAAATGCATCGACCGTGAACGTGACGTTGTCATTGGGACTGAACGCAAAGCCGGCGCTCACGTTCACCGACTTCTCGGCTTGCAGCGGCTTCGAGTTGAACAGTCGCGCCGCGCTGTCGGCCACCGGCACGATGAGCACGTCCGTCACCACGCCGCCGATGACGTTCGTATTCACGCGACTGAAATGCGATTGGGTCAGTCCTGGCGCCCGGAACCCGGTGCTGAGGGCGGCGCGCGCCGTGAACTGGCGCGAGGGCTGCAAGCGGACCGCGGCCTTGCCGGTCGCCAGCGAGCCGAAGTCGGAGTAGTGCTCGAACCGCCCCGCGACGTTCGCGAGGAACTTGGGCGTCAGATTGGTTTCGAGATCGGCGTACACCGCCGCATTCGTGCGGTGCGAATTCGACTCGTCCTGCGGCCGGAAGCCGGGGAAGACCTGCGAGTACGGGCGACCGGCCGAGCTATCCGGGCCGAGGTGATGGCCGTTCACGTAGGATGCCAGCTCGCCGCGCGTGATCTGATAGCCTTCACGCCGGAAGGCGGCACCGATGGCCACGTTGACCGGCTCGCGCAGGCCGAGGCTGACCGATTTGGCGGCGTTCAGGCCCACGAGCATCTCGTCGCGCTTGAGGCGGCCCGCAAAAAACGACGTCTGATTGGCCATGTCGTCGGCGGTGCCCAACGTGCTGTCCGGGCCCGGCGCGCACGGATTGGCCGGGTCGAGGCATGGACCGAGCGACACGTTCAGGGTGTGCCGGATGTGATAATCGAACCGGTTGTAGCCGTACGACGTGCCGAGGTCGATCGACCAGCCGCTCGCGACCGTGCGGATCCCAGCGACGATCGAATTGTCCAGCACGGTCGGCGCGAACTCCGGGAGGTAGCCGAAGGGGTAGATCTGCGGCCAGTTGCGGCCCTGAATGAAGCTCGCGCAGTCCACGGCGCAGCGCCGGTAGCCGTTGCCCGTGCCTTTGCGATAGCTCCAACCGCCGAAGCTGTAAAACTCCGTGGTGCCCTTGTCGTTCAGCGGTAGCCGGAAGTTTGCCATCGTGACGACGTCCTTCTCGAGCCCGTCGCCCCAGTGGTGGTTCGGCTGCGGCGCGGCATTCCGCTTGACGATGATGCGGCCGTTGACGATCGAGTCCGTCACGCCCGTGCCCGCATCCTCGTACGGATCAGGCCAAGCGCGATTCGTCGGCTGGCGATCCAGGAACTCGCCGAACAATCCGAGCGAGCCGCGGCCGATGCCGATGCCCCAGCCGCCGTTCAGATTCGCCGTGGTACCGTCGTCCGCGTAATTGTCCGGGTGATATCGACCGATACTGGTGTTCAGGAATGGCGTGAACTGCCCTTCCTTCAGCACCATGTTGACGACGCCCGCGATCGCGTCCGACCCGTACTGCGCCGAGGCGCCGTCGCGCAGCACGTCGATGCGGTCGATGGCGCTCGAGGGAATGGCGTTGAGATCCACGCCGGTCGTCCCGGCGCCCATGCCGTACGCGAAGGTGTTGACGAGCGCCATCTGATGGCGTCGCCAGCCGTTGATGAGCACCAGCGTCTCATCGGGCGAGAGGCCGCGCAGCGTGAACGGCCGCACGATGTCGTTCGCGTCGGTGACGCTCTGATGCGGGAAGTTCACCGACGGTGCCAGCGATTGCAGAATCTGCCCGGTCTCGGTCACGCCCTGTTTCGTCATGTCCTCCGACGTGAACACATCGACCGGGACCGCGAGCTGCTCCGCCGCGGTATGCCGCGCGCGCGACCCGACGGTGACGTCCACCGGCGAGAGGCTGATCGGCTGCGCCGCCAGGACGAAGTCCTGGGTGACGGGCGCCTGGTCCACTACGACGCGCGCGGTGCGCGCCTGGTACCCCAGCAGCCGCACGCGCACGATATAGGCGCCGGCGGACAGGCCACGGATCTCGTAGCGCCCTTGATCGTCACTCGTCGCGTGCAGGCCGCTGCCTTCGGCGGAGACCATGGCCCGCGCGAGCGGCGCGCCCGCGGCATCGGCAATGCGGCCGCGAATGGCGCCATTCTGCGCCAGCAGCAGCGCCGGCACGAGGGCCAAACCTCCGAGTATTTTTCCGACTCGTCGCATAATCATGCCTCTCTGGGAGTGATCGTCGCCCTAGTGCTACCGCGCGGTCGCAAAACCGTCAAGCGACGCTAGTGCTGGTGCGCGTTCCAGGGATCGCCTTCGGAAAACGCCATCACGTGAACCATCCAGCCGAACAGCCGTGGCCGAAACCGCCCCCCGACCGCTTCGCACGCCTCCGCGGTCGCAATCGGCGACTTGGGGCCAAACACCGGCTGACCGTCCTTGGTCTCGCGCCAGCGGCGCCGCGCATCCGCGAGCGGCGGCAGGCACCAATTGATGTGTTGATGCCAGCGTGTGACGCTCAGCGGCAGGCGCGCGTCGAGCTCGGCATCGCTCGTCTGGGCCGGCGCGGTAAACATCGCCCCGACCAGCGTGAGCGTGCCGTTGGCTTCGCGCTGGTAGAGCAGCGACGTGGGCCTGGCGGGATCGAGCCCGTTCCGGGACGCGAGTGCCCATCGAAGCTTCGTGTAGTGTTGAATCGGGGCGGCGGCGCCCGGAATGAATTGCCGGAATCCATCGGCTTCCGCGGCGTGAACGTCCTTGTACTTGGCGAGCTCGCGCCGCATGACGGCCAGGATCTCGTTGGCGCGGGCCGAGTCGCCGGGAGCCGGCGCCCGCGCGGGCGTGAGCCGCATGTGCAGGTCCTCGTTCGAGACCATCCCCGCCATCGCGTGCTCGGCGGCCATCGCGGCGTGCTCATCCGGATGCTGCTCCGGGGCCGCCAAGTCCTGGTCGTCGGCCGCCCCCGCCCCGGTTCCCCCGCCGCGATGGCAACCGGCGACGAGCACATATAGTAGAAAGGCAACGCGTCGCATCACCGCAGAATAGACGCGGCGGCCGCGGAGTCAGCTAGAGCGATGCAGCCGACGAAAATGCGGCTTCTCGACGAGAAAGTAGAACGAGAGGATCGCCGCCTGGGAGAATACCGCGGCGATGAGTCCAGGGAATGACCGGAGAATCAGCGCGAGACCATACGTCGGCAGGTAGCCGATCGTGTACATCGGGCTCGAAATGAAACGGTACGGACCGGTCGCGACCGGCCCGATCGCGCCGTCCGGATCGAAGAAGTTGTGCCAGTAGTAGGCGTTGCTCCCCAGCGTCCGCGCGGCCCAGAGCTTCGTGCCCAGACCGATGACGACGAGGACGGCGCCCACGCCAATGGTCAGCGCGGCCGGGAGCGCGAGCTGCCACGTATCGCGCGTGGCCAAGCAGAGCACCACGAACGCGAACGCATCGTGGTTCATGATGAGCGCGGCAGTCCGCCGGAAGCGGCGGAAGGCTTCGGCGCGTCCGAACCGCTGCGTATAGCGACCGTCGCGCTCCTCGCGCCGCAGCACGCCGCCTACGAGTAGCACGTACGCCAGTCGACTGAGAATGGCGTACGTGAAAAACGCGGCTTGCGCCGCGGTCACTTACGGCCGAACAGGCGTACGGTGGCCGCGCCACGGACGGGGCGCAGCCGGCTGCGATACCAAAAATCGACGCGTCGCACGATGCGCACCGGTCCGGGCAGATCGATTGTGCGGCTCCAAGAGCCCTGGCGAAACTCGATGCGGGTCTCCGGCGAGAAGCTCTGTCCGTTCCCGAACGTGACTTTGATGTTGTACATCTCGAGGTTGCCGCCGGCGACTTCGATCTTGATCGCCGTGAATCCCCCTTCGCGGGCGCCCACGATGATGGCGTCGTGATCGAGCGTGAAGCTCACGCGCCGGGTGCCCAGCAATTCCCAATCGGCGGTCGGAAGCGTCAGGAGAACGAGAGCGGCAAGGATGGCGCGCATACAGAAGCCTCCGCAGTCAGGGTATGACGACCGCTGCAACATACATTGCGCCCTGGCCCGGCACTAAGCCCGGAGGTCGGGGTAATCCCCCGGAGCCTTTCCGGGAGGGTCCATGCACCGCGTCACGCTTCTGTCGCTCGCGTCATTCATCGCTCCGCTGGCACTCGCCGCACAGCAGCCCACCGCCCCCACCGGCCCCACCGCCCCGCACGACAGCGTGCGGGGTGCGATTCGCGCCGTGGACGTGCGGGCGCGCACGGTCGAGGTCACGACCGGCGTCGGCTTGGCGCTGCGCGTCGTGCGCCTGGAGGTTCCCGCCAGCGTTCCGATCACCGACCGGAAAGGCGGCCAGGGCGAGCCGATCCAGCTGGCGCAGCTGAAGCCCGGCGACGTGATCCGCGTTGCGTTCGGCGGCCGGCAGACCGGTTGGGTCGCCTATACGATCGAGCGCCTCGGCCGGATGGACGCAGGTGTGCCATGACGCGCGCGTGGATCGCCCTCGTGGCCATGTGCAGCGCCGCGGCGTGTCGTCCGCCACAGCCGGGTGAGCCCTTGCGCGGGCTGTCCGCCGCGGAGCGGGCGCGATTCGACAGCGGTCGCGCCGTGTTCGACAGCATCTTCACTCCGGCCGTCGGGCTCGGTCCGCTGTTCAACGCCAGCGGCTGTGGGGAGTGTCACGAGAACCCCGTCGTGGGCGCGAACGGCGACGAAGTCGAGCGCCACGCGGCGGTGTTTCACCCGGAGCAGGCGGGCGCCATGGGCGACGAGCTCGCCGCGCAGGGCGGGCCCGTATTCCAGGACAGTGTGACCCCCGCCCTGCATGCGGCGCTCGGCATCGACCACGAGCCGCTGCCGTCGATTGTCACGACCGTGGCCGCGCGGACCACGCCCGACGTCCTGGGCTTCGGGCTGCTCGACGCTGTACCCGATTCCGAGATCCTGAAATACGCCGATCCCGACGACCGTAACGGCGACGGCATTTCCGGGCGGCCGAATCGCTTCTTCGACGGCCGGCTGGGACGCTTCGGGCGCAAGGCGCTCGTGCCGACGCTGCGCGAGTTCAACGACGGCGCATTTCAAGTCGAAGTCGGCATCACGAATCCTTCCGTTCCGGCTGAGGGCACGGTCACCGGCAACCCGCTGCCTGCCGGAACCGATCCCGCGCCCGATCCTGAGCTCGGCGAGCACGCTCTCGAGTTGACCGACGCATTTGTGCGCCTGCTCGCGCCGCCGGCGCCGCTCAAGCAGTCGGGCGAGGCCCGGCGCGGCTCGGACGTCTTCGCGCGGGTCGGCTGCACCGGTTGCCATGTGCCGGCGCTGCGGACCGGCGATAATCCAATACGGGCCTTGCGTCACAAGGAGGTGGCGGCCTACACGGACCTGTTGTTGCACGACATGGGTCCCGACCTGGCGGACATCTGTCTCGGGCTCGCGACGCCGAGCGAGTTCCGCACCGAGCCGTTGATGGGGCTGCACCTCGCGACGCAGTTCCTGCACGACGGCCGCGCGAAAACACCGGAGCAGGCGATCGAGATGCATGGCGGCGAGGGGACGCGCTCGCGCGATCTGTTCAAGGCGCTGCCGGCCGCCGACCGCGCGGCACTGTTGGCGTTCCTAAGGACTCTCTAAGACATTGGGGTAGCGTACTTGCTCGCTGTTTTGATCTAGTGTCAATTCTGGTACTGCACGCCCGTAATACCTGCATCCGTCGATAAACCCGCTGCGAGTTGCCCATGGTCAAACGCAAACTGCCGCTGCCACTTGGCCTTCTCTTGCTCGCCACGTGCAAGGAAAACCCTACGGCCCCGAGCACGACGAATCCCCAGTCCATGTCGGTGCTGACACAGCACAACGACAACACGAGGTCCGGCTGGAACGACAACGAAACCGCCTTGACCACCAGCAACGTCAACGTCCAGCAGTTTGGCAAAGTGTTCACGCTCACCGTGGACGGCGAGGTGTATGGCCAGCCGTTGGTCGTGGGCCACGTCTTCATCGGCGGCGGCTACCACAACGTGGTCTACATCGCCACAGTCAACAACACGCTGTATGCCTATGACGGCGACAACGGCACGCTGTACTGGCAAAAAAACTTCACGCGGTCGGGCTGGCGCCCCCCGATGAATACCGATATGACCGGAGCATGTGGTGGCACGTACACAAATTTCAGCGGAAAAATGGGGATCGTTGGCACCCCGGTGATCGACACCGCGAGCGAGACAATGTATTTCGTCGCCCGCAGTACCACTGGCAGCCAGTTCGCGCAGTACCTCCACGCGGTGAGCATCGTTACCGGCAATGAAGTCGCCGGCGGTCCGAAACTTATCACCGCCGCCGTCAGCGGCATTGGCGATGGCAGCGTCAACGGCACCGTCACATTCGATTCCCAGCGGCAGAACCAGCGTCAGGGATTGACGCTGCTCAACGGCGTCGTCTACGTGAGTTTCTCGTCTCACTGCGATTGGGGGCCGTATCACGGCTGGATTCTGGGATACGACGCCGGCACCCTGCAGCAACAAGTCGTCTACAACGTCACGCCCAACGGATATGCCGGCGGCATGTGGGAGAGCGGCATGGCCATGGCCGCTGACGGTGGCAATCTGTATGTCGTGGCCGGCAACGGAACGGTGGGGGACAGCGGTGATCCGACGAATCTGACGAATCGCGGCGAAAGCGCCCTGAAGCTCACACCGTCCGGATCGACCCTGAACGTGGCGAGCTACTTCACGCCTCAGGATTTTCAGTTTCTCAATGACAATGACCTGGATTACGGAACGATGGGTGGGTTCCTGATTCCGAACTCATCCTATTTCCTCACCGGAGGCAAGGACGGGAACCTGTATCTGTTGGACAAGGACGCGATGGGCGGGTACGTGCCGTCCGTCAACCAGGTGCAGCAAGTCGTCCCGCTGGGCTCCAGCTCCAACATGCACTGTCAGGCGGCGTACTACAAAGGCAGCGCGAAGGAATTCATCTATGTGTGGTCCGAGAATGATGTCTTGAGAGGGATCCCGTTCGACCGCGGCACCAATCGGCTGGATCGCACCGGCGAGATCGATTTCCTTGGCACGGGCGGACCGACCGGGCAGAGCGGCGCGGTGTTGTCGGCGTCATCCAACGGGTCCACGGACGGGACCGGCATTCTCTGGGCGTCATACGCCATGAGCGGTGATGCGGAAAGTTTTGTCACACCCGGCATTCTGAGGGCGTTCGACGCGAACGACATCACCCGAGAGTTGTGGAACAACCAGCAGAATGCGGCGCGCGATGGAGCAGGCACATACGCGAAGTTCTCACCGCCGACGATCGCCGACGGACACGTGTACCTCCCGACGTTCTCCAACCGCGTCGTCGTCTACGGATTGCGGTAACGGCCCGGCCGTGAACGTCCTCGACGAGCCGGCGGTTGCGCAGCGGCTCCACTACCCGGACCTGATTCCCGCCATCGCGCAGGCGCTCGCGGCGTTGTCCTCGGGCAAGGTCGTACAGCCGGTACGCACCGTGCTCCCCGTCGCTCCCCATCACGGCTTCTTCGCCGTCATGCCGGCGTACGCGGACGGGGGGGCCACCATGCCCTCATTGTGATGTTCAAGGCCGAGACCGGCGAGCCGCTCGCCGTGATGGACGGCCGCCTGATCACCGAGATGCGGACCGCCGCGGCGTCGGCGGTGGCGACCCAGCGGCTGGCCCGCGCGGACGCGTCCGTGCTCGCGATCCTCGGATCCGGCGTCCAGGCAAAGAGTCACCTCGCCGCGCTGCGTCACGCCCGTTCATTCAAGGAAGTGCGTGTGTGGAGTCCTCGAAACGCGCCGGCGTTCGCCCAGCGTCATGGCGTGAAGGCTGCAGCGACGGCGGCCGATGCGGTACGCGGCGCCGACGTCGTGGTGGTCGCCGTGAACGCGACGACGCCAGTGCTGCAGGGGCGCTGGCTCGCGCCCGGCACGCACGTCAATGCGATCGGCGCAACACGCCCCGACTGGCGCGAGCTGGACGACGATCTCGTCACCACGGCGCGCATCTTCGTTGACTCGCGCGAAGCGGCGCTGCGCGAATCGGGCGACGTCATCGCAGCGCGCACTGAGGTGACGGAGATCGGCGCTGTCGTGGCCGGGGCGGATCCCGGCCGGCGCAACGCCGAGGAGATCACGCTGTTCAAGTCGGTGGGCGTCGCGGTCGAGGACGTGGCAGCCGCGGCGCTGGTGCTGCGTGCTTGAACCGGTCCGTCCCATCGCGTTGAGTGAGATCCGGGACGCCCGCAAGCGCATCGCCGGAACGATCGTTCGCACGCCGTTGGTCCGCCTGGAGCTCGGGCCGGGACTCCCGGACGTGCGGCTCAAGCTCGAGAACCTGCAACCGATCAACGCCTACAAACTGCGAGGCGCTGCCAACGCCGTTGCACTGTTGTCCGACGCCGAGCGTGGGCGTGGCGTCTGGACGATCAGCGCCGGCAATGCCGGCCAGGGTGTCGCGTACGCCGCGCGCGCCGCGGGTGTGCCGTGCACCGTCGTCGCGATCGAGACGGCGCCCGCCGCGAAGCTCGAGCGCATGCGCGCATTGGGCGCGAAGCTCGTGCTCGTGCCATATGCGGTCGCCTGGCAGGCGCTCGACGACCGTTCGTATCCCGGCGTGGCAGGGACGTTCATCCATCCATTCGACGATCAGAACTTCATAGCCGGTCACGCGACGATGGGCCTCGAGATTCTCGAGGATGCGCCGGACACCGCCGCCATCATTGCCGCGATCGGCGGCGGCGGCCTGGTCACGGGCGTGGCCAGTGCCGTGAAAGCGTTGCAGCCGGAAATCAAAGTGTGGGGCGCCGAGCCGGAGACCGCCGCGCCCGCGGCGCTCTCGTTTGCGAAAGGCTCGGCGCAACCGTTCCCGGATTGGAAGGCCACGTTCGTCGACGGCGCGGGCGGCAAGAGCGTGTTTCCCCGGATGTGGCAGCGCATGCAGCCGGTCGTGGACGGCTACATCGTGGTGAGCCTGGACGAGGTAAAGCGCGCCATGCGACTCATGGCGGAAAAGGCGCGCGTCATCGCCGAGGGAGCTGGTGCGCTCGGCCTGGCGGCGGCGCTCACCGGCAAAGCCGGTTCGGGGCCAGTCGTCGCCATCGTGTCCGGCGGCAATATCGACCTCGAGAAGTTCTCCGAGCTTATCGCCGCAGGCTGACCGGCCGACGCTGCGGCCTCGAATAACGCGCGGGTTCCTGCACCGACGCCGCTCAGTGACCCGAGTCGAGATGCCAGCCGGTGTTCTGCCACAGACTGTCGCGCCACACGAACACCTCCGTGGCTCGGCCCGCCTGCAGCGACCGCCGGCCGTTCTTTTCGAGCTCGAACTCGTAGCGAGAGTACAGGATCGCGACATCCCCAAAGACCTGCTGCTCGGTCCGCGGGAAGTCGAGGCGCACAAGTTTCGCGCCGCTCTTCGCGAACGCTTGCGCCGACGCGAGCACGGCAGCGCGATCCTGCCAGGTGGTGTCATTGCTGATCGCCACCACGTCGCTCGGCAACAGCTGCTCGAGCCGCCGCTGATCATTCGAGAACCACGCCCGCCAGACGGCCTCACGGTCGGCGAGCAATCGGGCCAGGCGTGGGTCGGCTCGCTGAACTTCATGTGCAGCACACGCGACAAATACCAAAACGACGGCACCGACGAAAATGGAGCGCACGAGACCTCCTCTGGGCGGTGAGTAGTCAGACGACCATGGACAGAGTACACTCGGCACACTCGCGCCGATAGACAAACGCGAACGCGACGAGCAACGCGGAGCTGCTTTCGAGAGCCCGCTTGACGCCATCCGCCCCGCAGTATCCTTCCCTCGGCGCGCAATCCCGGCCGATCCGGCCACGCTGGCTGGCCCCTGGGTGGTGCTTCGTTCATCTCGTGTCCCCCGTTGGTCTCATTAGCTTAGAAGCACCTCCAACCACAGCCGCACTTATGCCGCAACGCAGAGATTTTCTCTCACAGCTGGGACTCGCCGCAGCGGCCCTCGCGATCGATGCGGATGACCTCCGGGCTGAATCTGCTCCCCAGGCGCAGTCGAACTGGGATACGTCTTGGCTCGATCGGCTTGCGAAGGCGCGCTATCGTGTCGTCTTCAACGCCAGCGTGATCGATGATGGTGGAGTCTTCAGCTACGCGTCGACGTTTGTCGACCAGTATCATGAGGTCCATAACACCACGGACGCCGAGACAATTCCGGTCGTCGTCTTCCGTCGACTCGGCACACCGATGGCGCTGAACGACCATCTGTGGGATCGCTATGAGCTGGGCAAAGAGACAAAGACCGACGATCCAGATACCGGAACCGCCGCGCGCCGCAACGTGTTTTGGCGCGCGGGACGATCCACCGGAAACACGGCGACCAAGATCGAGACGCTGCACAAACGCGGGATGATCAGCCTGGTTTGCAACATCTCGCTGGGGAACATGGGGCGCCGGTTCGCTGAACAAGCAAACCGCAATATCGAAGAAGTGCAGCACGAGGTTCGGACGAATCTCGTTCCAGGGGCGATAATCGTCCCATCCGGCATCTACGCGTTGATTCGCGCGCAGAATGCCGGCTGCGCGTTCATGCCGGGGAGCTGACTCCACAAAAAGCAGGTCCTTCGGATGACAAGCGCGTCGCTTGAGTGAAAGGGGGGCTGGTTTCTTCTTCCCCTAACCCCTTTTTGTAAGCAAGCGCGTAGCGTTGTCATCCTGAGCGAGCGCGCACGCGCGAGCGAAGGACCTGCTTATGCCTTCGGCGCTCAGGATGACAAGCGCGCTCGCTCTTTCGAGTAGTAAAAATGAGGAGAGTTGGGTTCATGACCTCACCCGTACCTCCCACCCACGAACCCGGCCTGCGCCGAGTCATCGGCGTGCGCGGGCTCGCCGCCGCGATCTTCAACATCACGATCGGCGCGGCGATCTTCGTGCTCCCCGCGCACATGGCAGCCGGCCTCGGTGCCGCGGCTCCCCTTGCCTACCTCGTGTGCGCCGTGGCGACGGCGCTCGTCGCCCTCTGCATCGCAGAAGCCGGCAGCCGAGTCCCGCAGAGCGGCGGCCCGTACGCGTACGTCGGGACCGCGCTCGGCCCCTACGCGGGGTTCTTGTGCGGCGTCCTGCTCTGGCTCGGCATCACACTCGCGATGGGCGCCGTCGCCACCGTGTTCGCCGACGCGGCCCTGGGGCTGGTGCCGGGCCTCGGCGGCGCGCTGCCGCGCGCCGTGCTCCTCATCGCGGCCTACGGCGGCCTGGCTGTCGTCAATATCCGCGGAGCCGCGCTGGGATCGCAGGTGAGCGGCATCGCGACAGTCGCGAAAATCGTCCCGCTGATCGCGTTCGTGGTGCTCGGCTTCTCGCATGTTCGGGCGGAGAATCTCGCGCTGGGATCGTTGCCCTCGCTCTCGCGCCTGGGAGAATCGGGGCTGCTCCTGATGTTTGCGTTCTTCGGGATGGAATCGGCGCTGCAGGTGAGCGGCGAAGTGCGCGATGGAGCGCGTGCCGTGCCGCGAGCGATCGCCCTCGCCGTGACGGGTGTCGGGGTCCTCTACATCGCCGTCCAGCTCGTCGCCCAGGGCATCCTCGGCAGCGCCCTCGCCGCCCCCGAGACCGCCAAGGCCCCGCTCGCCGCGGCGGCGGTGCAGTTCGCCGGACAGACCGGCGCCACGCTGATCCTCATCGCGATGATCGTCTCGACCTTCGGCTTTATGACGGCCACCATGCTCGCCACTCCGCGGACGCTCTTTG
>WNGL01012416.1_pt1 | contig 15572 bp, 14 predicted proteins | sample 5400591 | NCBI WGS metagenome assembly WNGL01 (sample SAMN13153377, study PRJNA577476) | soil metagenome | isolation source: 80 cm soil or saprolite under Garry oak tree replicate 1 | place: USA:California | collected 2016-06-15
GCGATTTGCACGGAAGCTTGGTCCATCACGATGCCGCGCTCTCGCTGCGCCAGAGCGACCTTCTTCCGCATTTCTTCGCGTTCTCTCACCACAAGGGCGACCTGCTCCCGAGCCAGGCGGAGTTCATTTTCGATGCGGCGAGAATCCTGGAAGGAATAGACACTCAGGAGCACGAGTGCGGCTAAACCCGCCCACATCCACCAAGGCACGCCGCCACGCGAGCCTGTCGCGGCCCTGAAAATCACGGTACTTGCCAGCTTCGGCTTTTTCTCATACGGCGTTCTCAAGCATTTGAATGAGGACTCGTTGCGACACTCGCCGCGACCGCGAGCGCTTGGTCGACGCACGCCCCGATCGACGGCCCGCGAAGATAATTTCCGGAAAACCAGAGCCCCGGGCAGGCCGCCCGGCGTTCGTCTAGCTGAGCGAGTCGTTCAGCATGGCCCAGATTGTACTGTGGGAGTGCACGCTGGTAGAGATGGACACTTGAGAACACCGGCGGCTTCCGGATCCCGAGAATTCCGGAGTTCTCCTTATGCGCGAGCTCCCCGAGTGTCTTGGCGCCGAGCGCGACGGCACTCGGATCAGTCGCGCCCCCCACAAAGCTCGTCAACAGCACGTGGCTATCGGGCGAGCGCCCCGGAAAGAGAGAGGAGTTCCAGACCGTCCCCAGGATACGCATGCCCGCCGACCGTGGCGCGAGAAATCCAAAGCCGTTGAGCTGGTGGGCCACGCTCTCGCGCGCATATCCGAGCGAGACTACGGCCACGGGCGCGAATTCAATGCCACCCAGAATGCGCTCGAATGCGGAGTCTGATTCCGTAAGAAGCTGCGCGGACATATTGGGGGGTGTCGCGAGAATGAGTTGCCCCGTTTCGAGTGTGTCTTCGCCGGACGCGCTTCGCGTCTTAACCGCGAACCCTCGCCCGCCAATCCGCCGGATGGAGATGACTTCCGCGGCGCACCGGAGCGCCGGCCCGAGCTTCGCGGACAGTGCGCCAACGAGTGTTTCGTTGCCTTCTCGAAAACTAAGAAGCGTCGGCGGCTCGCGCAGCCCCGATTTGGCCCTTGCCCCGGCGATCATTCCCCGGATGACGCTCCCCTTCGTTTTCTCCGCCTCGTAGACCTGCGGAAATGCACTGCGCACGCTGAGCCGTTCGGGGTCTCCCGCATAGACGCCGGAAACGAAAGGGCCCACGAGTTGGTCGAGCAGCTCAGCCGAAAATTTTCTGCGGATAAATTGGGCGATCGATTCGTCGGCGGCCGGCGGGTGCGTTCGCCCGATCGCGTCTCGTAGAATGGACCTTCTTGTTTCCCAACTGAGCAGAGAGGAGGCAAACAATGCGAGCGGGCTAAGAGGGACGGGCGTGAGCTTCCCGTTCACAACGACATAACGCGGTGCGCGAGGATCCGCATAGACAACTTCGCTTTCGATTGCCAATTCCTGAAACAGTCCGCGCAACGCCGGCGTCCCGCTGAGGCTTTGCGGCCCGTGCTCGATGAGGAAACCCTGACACTGGCTGGACCGAATCAATCCGCCCGGGCGATCGGCCGCCTCCAGAATCAGCACGTTCTTCCCCGCGCGCTGAAGGGCGTACGCACATACTAAGCCCGAAATACCGCCACCGACGATCGCGACGTCAATCGCCGCAGTCACGGCAGCTTCCTTTCCGCGGATGGATTCACAGAGTCTTGGAGAAAAGCGGCTTCGCGCTCAGTTGCTGCTTTCCCAGGTAGGTATCGAAGATCATCGCCACATTGCGAATGAAGATGCGTCCCAGCCAAGTAGTCCTGATTTCATCGGCGGTGACATGAACTAGCCCATCTTCCTGAAAGGGAACGAGTCGCTTTAGTTCCGCCCCGAAGTATTCATCGAACATTATGCGGAACTCTGTGTTCACTTCGTTCTTAGGGATGACAGTGTGGCAAAGCAGCCGGCTGATGACCGCGCGCCGCACGCGATCATCAAAAGAAAGCTTGTACCCGCGCATCGTGGCAAGCCCGCGCTTCTCCACGGCCTCCTGATAGGCCGGTACGGCGCGATGATTTTGCGCGTACGTGTTTTGAATCGAGCTGATCGCGCTTACGCCCATGCCGTAGAGATCGGCCCCGGCTTTCGTCGTATAGCCCTGAAAATTGCGGTGCAGCGTGCGATTGCGCTGCGCCACGGCCAGCTCGTCATCCGGCTTTGCAAAGTGGTCCATCCCGATATACATGTACCCGGCGTCGAGGAAGCGTTCGACCCCGGTTCGGAAAATCGCGAACTTCTCAGGCCCCTCCGGAAGATGTGGCGCAAACGAGCCCTGCTGTTTCTTCAGCCAGGGCACGTGGGCATAGCTGAAGAGAGCGATGCGATCCGGCGCTAGGCTGACAATCTGGTCCACGGTATCTTCAAATCGCTCGGGCGTTTGGAAAGGGAGCCCATAGATCAGATCCACATTGACGCTGTCAAAGCTGAGACCGCGCGCCTGCATGATGAGGTCGCGAGTCATGCCATAGGGCTGAATTCGATGGATGGCGCGTTGCACTTCCTGGTTGAAGTCCTGAATGCCCATGCTGAGGCGGTTGAAGCCCAGCCTCCGCAGGATTGCGAGGTGCTCGTAAGATGTGACGCGTGGATCGATCTCCACCCCGATCTCAGCGTCGGGCGCGAATCGGAAACGCTCTTTTGTGAAGCCAAACAAATCTTCGATCTGCTGGGGCGTCAAGTAGGTGGGCGTACCGCCGCCCCAGTGAAACTGCACAATGGGTCGTGCGCGAGAGACATTGCGGCTGACCCGGTCGATCTCCCGCTTCAGAACATCCAAATAGGTCACCGCAACTGTCTTGTCCTTCTGGATAACGACGTTGCACGCGCAAAACAGGCACAGGCTTTCGCAAAAGGGAATGTGCATGTACAAGGAGACGGGCGTGCCAGCGCGGTCAGCCTCCGCTTGCGCGAGCTCGAGATCGGCCAGCCCATAGGACTCATCCCAAACCGGTGCGGTCGGATAGCTGGTATAGCGCGGTCCGGGCTTTTCGTACCGTGCAAGAAATTCTTCGCTCACTTGCAGCTCGCTCAGCATCCTGTCAGGAGAGAGGTTTTGGGCGCTCACTGCGGCTGCTCCTAATCGGCCGGCACGGCAGGTTTCTCGGCACGCATGACCGTAGTCTGCGCTGCTTCAATGAAGGCGTGCGCGTTTTCCACTGGAGTGTTTGGCAGTATCCCGTGGCCCAGATTCAAAATATGGCCTCTGCCACCCAACTCTGCGATTGTTTCCCGCACGGTGCGCTGAATCATTTCCGGGGAACTCAGAAGGATCACCGGGTCCACGTTTCCTTGTAGGGCGACGCCCGTGCCCAGCGTTGACCGAAGTTCACTCAACGACATGCGCCAGTCCACACTGAGAACGGTGGCCCGCGTTTTTGCGATCGCGGCCGTCAAGTGATGAGAACTCTTCGAATACAGAATTACCGGCACGCGCTGCCCGCCCAATGCTTCGATGACCTGCTGCGTCGCCGGCAGCGCAAATTTCTCGTAATCGTGCAAGCTCAACTCCCCGCACCACGTGTCGAAGAGCTGTACGGCTGCGGCGCCCGCGGCGATCTGGGCTTTCAGATACTCGGCAGTGACTCGGGCGATTTTCTCAAGGAGCGCCCGAAACACCCTCGGTTCTTCATACAGGAATCTTTTCGCTGTGGCGAATCCGTCCCGCGTTTGCCCCTCAATCATGTAGCAGGCCAGGGTCCACGGTGCTGCGGCGAACCCCAGCACCGGCACGGCGGGTCCCAGTTCATGGCAAAGCTGCCGAATCGCACGCATGAGAAAACTGGTCTCCCTCTCCGGATCAAACACTCGCAGCGCTTCCACTTGAACCGCACCGCGCACCGGATCGGGTAGTTTTGGTCCCGCGTCCGTCAGCTCCAGTTTCATCCCCATCGCCTCGGCCGGAATCAGAATGTCCGAGAAGACGATCACCGCGTCCATCCCGAACCGGCGAAAAGGTTGGAGCGACACCTCTACGGCCAGCTCGGGCGTCTTGCAGACTTCCAAAAAGCTGTATTTGGCGCGGATATCGCGGTATTCCGGCAAGTACCGGCCCGCCTGCCGCATCATCCAAACGGGCACGCGCTCGACCTGTTCGTTTCGGCAGGCGCGGAGAAACAATTCTTTGCGAGTCCGCGCGCCCGCTCGCTCGGTCACGTTATGAGGAGAATACATATGACCTGCTCTCAAAGCATAACAAAAGAAACGTGTTTCTGCTGAGGAGCGGTTTCGCTGCCCTCAGTTCTCACTGTGGGCTATAATTTCGAATGGTTGTCGAGCATCACAAAGATCGTTTTGCGGGGAACCTCGCGGTCAGGAAGTCAGCAGACCGTTCAGCGGAAATGACGACGATTCTTACAGTTCTTACGGTTTTGTGCTATGCGGTTAGTTGGGGGTTCTATCTCCGATTGCTCTACGGGGCCCGGCCGGTAACTGGCCGCGCGGCGACCGTACTTCTTGCGCTGGGCATTGTCTTCCATTATTTCGCGCTCCTCGAACGCTCGCGGTGGGTACATTCGGTCCCCTACCAAGACCTCCACGGTGCGATTTCGCTGTTCGCTTGGCTCCTAGCACTTACGTATTTGGGTCTTGAACTGTTCCACCGTCAGCGTTCTGTCGGCGCGTTTCTATTGCCCTTTGTATTGATCCTGCTGCTGGCGGCGACCCTGGCGCATCCGGCGGGCCCCCCCCGACCACCTCCGGCGCGAGGCTCGGTGTTTGCCTTGCATGTGACGCTCAGCGTCTTGGCGTATGCCGCGTTTGCACTATCTTTTGTCCTCAGCTTCATGTTTCTTGCCGAAGAGCGTCTGTTGCGGAGCCATAAACTCGGGACCATCGTCTGGCGATTCCCCGCGCTCGAATTGCTCGAGCGTATGAGCCGGAGCAGCGTCCTCGTCGGGCTGGTGGCCATCGTGGTTGGGATGTGTCTGGGCTTCGTTTCGATTGACCGGCTGACCGGTCGGGTTTGGCGCTACGATCCAAAATACCTGGTGACACTGCTTGTGGTCTTTCTGTACGCAGCCTATCTGTACTTGGGGCGCACGACAAACTGGCGAGGGGCGCGAGCGTCCAAGCTGTGCATCTTCAATTTCTCGATTGTTTTACTGAGTGTGAGTGTTGTGAATCTATTTCTCTCGCGGTGGCACCGCTTCTTTTAGGAGCGCGGAGAACCGGATGGAGATTGTTCTCGTCGGATTGAACCATCGCACAGCATCCGTCGAGGTGCGCGAGCGCGTATCGTTCACCGTGGAACAGGCGCGCCGCGCAGCCGAAGAGCTTCGCGCGCGCGGCATCCTGGAAGAGACTCTTGTCCTCTCTACCTGCAATCGAAGCGAGGTTTATGGCGTCCCTCCGGAAAACGCGCAGGAGAGCGCCACCGCCCTTTCGGTGTTTCTGAGCTCGTTCCACGCCATCCACCCCGACGAGCTGCACGGCTCGCTCTATCATCATTATGACCGCGACGCCGTCCGCCATCTATTCCGCGTCGCCGCCGGGCTGGATTCGATGATGCTCGGCGAAGCCGAAATCCTCGGCCAGGTGCGCGAGGCGTACCGTGTCGCACAGGAATTCGGCGCCACCGGGCCCGTGTTGAACCGGCTCTTTCAGGGCGCACTCGAACTGGGCAAGCGCGTACGCGCTGAAACGGAGCTTGGCGCACGTCCGATGTCCGTTGCTTCGGCGGGCGTGAAGCTTGCCGAACGCATCTTCGGAAAATTGCAGCAATGCACTGCCCTGGTTCTAGGGGCCGGTACGATCAGCGAGCAAGTCGTTAGCCAGTTGCGCGACCGCAAGATCGGGCAGCTCTATGTTGCGAATCGCTCGCGGGAACGGGCTACGGACTTGGGGGAACGTTTCGGAGCCAAGGTCGTCACATGGGAGGAGTGGGGCGGGGCCCTGACGACCTCGGACATCGTCGTCTCATGTGTTTCCGCGGTGCAAGTCGTTCTTCGCCGAGAGGATGTCGAGCGTGTGATGGCCGCGCGAGGAAACCGGGCCCTGTTTTTGATTGATCTCGGCGTTCCCCGAAATATCGAGCCTTCGGCCGCAAATCTTTACAACGTTTATCTCTATAATGTGGATGATCTTACAGAAATCGTGGAACAGAATCGCCGTGCGCGGGAGAGCGAAATTCCCCGCGCCGAAGAGATCGTGAACGAGCATATCGGCAAGTTTCTGTCCTGGCAGGCGACGCAAGATCCAGAACGTCGAGGCACTTCGCGATCTCTTCTTGCCCCGCCGGGAGAAGCCGTGAGACCCGTGCGCATCGGATCACGCGGCAGCCTGCTCGCCAAATGGCAAGCTGAATTCGTCCGCAAACAGCTTTTTCACGTCACCGACGTGGAAGCTGAAATTGTTCTCATCAAGACGTCTGGTGACAAACTGCAACACGCCTCTCTTACACAGATCGGCGGGAAGGGAATCTTCATCAAGGAATTGGAAGAGGCTCTCCTCGAAGGTACGATTGACCTTGCCGTCCACAGCGTGAAAGACATCCCGACGGATACGCCTCCCCGCCTGTTCTTTCCTGCGGTCTGCCGCCGTGAAGACGTGCGCGACTGCCTGGTGGCCTCCGGCGGCGCGACCTTGCAATCCCTGCGCAAAGGTGCGCGTGTCGGCACCAGCAGCCTGCGGCGGCAGGCCCAGTTGCGTCACGCGCGGCCGGATCTTGATGTACGGGACCTGCGCGGCAATGTGGACACGCGTCTTCGCAAGGTTGAAAGTGGCGAATACGACGCCGTCGTAGTCGCTAAAGCGGGGCTCGACCGCTTGGGCTGGAGCCAACGCATCAGCGAGATACTTTCCCCCGATGTTTGCATGCCGGCTGTCGGACAGGGCGCCATCGCCATCGAGGCTCGCGCTGCTGATGCGGAGATCGGCGCTGTTCTCGGCAAATTGGACCATTCGGAAAGTCGCAATGCCGTCATCGCCGAACGCGCTTTACTGGCAGAGCTTCAGGGTGGATGCCAGGTTCCCATCGGGGCTTGGGCCCGCTTGGAGAAGCAGGAGATGATTCTGGAGGCTTGCGTGGTTTCGGTGGACGGGGCGGAATATGTGCGTGAGGGCGCCACGGCTTCGCCTGAGGAGTGCGCTGAGCTGGGCAAATACGTGGCAAGGCGCTTGCTTGAAGCTGGCGCCTCGCACATTCTTGAACAGATGGGGAGGCAGCGTGGCTAACGCGACGGGCTCTCCTCTGGCAGGAAAGCGAGTCGTCGTCACGCGCACTCTGGAGCAGAGCGAACTGCTCTCGCGTGAGCTGGAAGCCCGCGGCGCAACTGTGCGCCTTGTGCCACTCATCCGGTTTGCCCCGCCCGAAGATCCAGCTCCATTCGATGCCGCCCTGCGCGCTCTCGGCAAATTCGACTGGCTCCTTCTCACGAGTCAGAATGTTGTTCGCGCGATTGTCGATCGGTGCAAATCATTTAGCTTGTCATTTCCGCCTGAGCGAATGCCTCGTCACATCGCTGCAGTCGGCTTGGCCACGGCTGCCGCAGCGGAAAAAGCCGGGATGAAAGTTGACCATATTGCACGGGGTCAGCGGGGATTTGCTCTCGCCGAAGAACTGGCGCCCCAACTTCCGAACTGCGCGGTTTTACTTGCTCGCAGCGATCGCGCCAATCCTGATCTTCCGGAAGCGCTGCGGCAGATTGGCGCGAGCGTCACCGAAGTAGTTGCCTATCGCACGCTCCCGCTGGCTGGGGCCGCCGAGCGAATTCTAGATGAAATCGTTCGCGGTGAAATCGATGCAGTGCTTTTCTTCAGCCCGTCTGCCGTAAATCATCTGGTGGAAAAAATCGGAAAGGATCGGCTGCGGCAAGTGTCCGCGCGCGTGACATGCGTGGCGATTGGGCCCGTAACGGCCTCGGCTTTCCGTGCCGCGGGAGTTGAGCGCATCATTGTTTCCCAGCAAGCCAGCGTCTCCGGTATTCTGGAGGCGCTCTCGCAGTGCTGGTCTCAGGAAATGCAGTTGGGAGTGAAGTTGGGATGAGTTTTCCCACACAGCGACCACGCCGCCTGCGCCGCACCGAAGCGCTTCGCGGTCTTGTCCGCGAGACGCGTCTCTCGCCCGCTGGGCTAGTCTATCCCATGTTCGCCTGTGCGGGAACAAAACTGCGCCGGGAAATCAATTCGATGCCGGGAATTCATCAGCAGTCCGTGGATCAGATTGCTGAAGAATGCCGCGAGGTGGAATCGCTCGGGATTCCTGCTGTGATCTTGTTCGGACTGCCTGAAACGAAGGACCCGCGCGGCGCGATTTCGTATTCCGCGACCGGCGTAGTCCAGCGCGCCATCGAAGCCATCCGCAAGGCGCAACTCCGCCTCATCGTAATAACAGACGTGTGCCTCTGCGAGTACACCGATCATGGCCATTGTGGCGTGATCGAAAACGGAGAAGTGGCTAACGACGCGACGCTCCCGATTCTAGCGGAGCAGGCTCTCTCCCATGCGCGCGCCGGCGCGGATATCGTCGCGCCGAGTGACATGATGGATGGCCGCGTGGCTGCCATCCGCCGCAAACTCGATGAGAACGGCTTCCAGGACGTGGCAGTCCTCTCCTACGCCGCGAAATACTGTAGTGGCTTCTACGGGCCTTTCCGGGAGGCGGCGCAGTCGGTGCCGCAATTCGGCGATCGCCGCAGTTACCAGATGGATCCCGCCAACGCGCACGAGGCGCTGAAAGAAGTTGCGCTCGACCTTGAGGAAGGCGCGGACATCGTGATGGTCAAACCCGCGCTGCCGTATCTCGATATTATCCGCCGCGTGCGCGAGCGCTTTGACGTTCCCGTTGCGGCTTACAACGTCAGCGGCGAGTTCGCGATGGTGAAGGCCGCGGTGCAGAACGGGTGGCTCGATGAAAAGCGCGTCGTGCTCGAGCTGCTCGTGGGAATTCAGCGCGCAGGCGCAACCCTTATCCTGACGTATCACGCAAAAGACGCCGCGCGCTGGCTCAAACAGTGTTGATCCGGGCGCGCGAATCATGAGCGCAACACGTCCCGCGTTGAACAAAGAGCGCCGCCGCTGCCGTGAAATCTTCGAGCGCGCCGAAAATGTCCTCGTCGGCGGCGTGAACAGCCCCGTGCGTGCTTTCCGCGCTGTCGGCGGTGAGCCCCTCATCATCGCGCGGGGCGCCGGTGCGCATCTTTATGACGTTGACGGTAACGAATACGTCGACTACGTGTGCTCTTGGGGCGCGATGCTTCTTGGCCACGCACATCCGGCGGTCAGCGGCGCACTCGCCGCCCAGGCGCAACGAGGAACAAGCTATGGCGTGACCACGGAGCTCGAAGTCGAGCTCGCTTCGCGCATCATACGCTCCGCCCCATCCATCGAGAAAATTCGCTTTGTTTCGAGCGGCACCGAAGCTACGATGAGCGCCATCCGCTTGGCGCGTGCGTTTACCAAGCGCGAATTGATCCTCAAATTCGAGGGTTGTTATCACGGCCACGCGGACAGCTTTCTCTCGCAAGCCGGCTCCGGGCTTGCGACGCTTGATATAGCCGCCAGTCCCGGCGTGCCGCAAGTGTTTGCCGAGCTCACTTTGAACGCGCCTTACAATGACCTTGATGCAGTGGAGCGGTTATTTGCGCGGCATCCGGGGAAAATCGCGGCCGTCATCGTCGAGCCAATCGCTGCCAACATGGGCGTGGTTCCCCCGGAGCCTGGATTTCTCGCCGGTTTGCGCGATTTGGCGCGGAAATACGGAACGCTCCTGATTTTCGATGAAGTGATTACGGGCTTCCGGCTGCATTTTGGACTGGCACAGCAGCTTCTTCACGTCGAAGCCGACCTCACTACGCTCGGCAAGATCATCGGCGGCGGGCTTCCAGTGGCAGCCTACGGCGGCCGCGCCGAAATCATGAATCAGGTTGCGCCGCTCGGCGCTGTCTATCAGGCGGGAACGCTTTCGGGGAGTCCTCTGGGCATGTCCGCGGGCATCGTGACACTCGAGGAGCTGAGCCGCCCCGGTCTCTACGAAAAGCTCCATCATTTCTCGGAAGAACTCGTGACGGGGGTGCGGCAGGCCGCGCGCGAAACGAGCATTTCCGCGCAGATCAACGGCTACGGGTCCCTGGCGACGATCTTCTTCTCGGACCGGCCGGTGCGGAACTACGGCGACGCCAAACGCTCCGACACGAAACTCTACGCCCGCTTTTTCCGCGAGATGCTGGATCGGGGCATCTTCCTTGCGCCGTCGCAATTCGAGGCGGCATTTCTCTCCCTGGCGCACACTGCGGAGGATGTTCGCCGGACCATTTCGGCTGCACGCGAGAGTCTCGCCGCCATCGCATCCGGAAAAGAGTAGCTCTGCGTAAGCATTGCCGCATGTCCTCATGTCTGCGGAGCTGCTTCTCTGCCGCGCTCCGTCGCCTACAGCCGTCGCAAGGAAGCTTCCCAGCTTCCGCTCAAGCCAGTCTGGGGTGTTTGCGGTGCCAGTCGGAGTGTTGTTGGAACATGCGCGCCGCTTGAATTACGGCAAAGTCGTCGCCCGCACGTCCTACGAATTGTAGCCCTACTGGCAGATGTTTTTCTGTGAACCCGCACGGCACGCTCATCGCAGGCAGTCCGCACAAATTTCCAATCCCTCCGAGCGGGTCGGGAAACGCAAGATCGGTCTCCAGATTCAAATCGAGTTTGGTTGCCGCAATCGGTTGCGCGGCGGTCACCAGCACATCGTACGAGTCGAAGAGGTTCTCCATTTTGCGCTGCAACTGCTCGCGCACGCGCAGCGCTTGGAGGTAATCGCCCGCAGGAATCTGTTCATTCACGTACCCCGCGATCTGCCCTAACGGGTCCGTTAGGTCCGCCACGCGCCCCGTGCGGATTAGCGACTCGAACGCGCCTGCCCCTTCGACGGCAATAATGATATTCCCCGCTTCTTCGTATGGCCCGATGGGCAATCGCGCATCTCGCACGCTCGCAGAGTGCTTCCGCAGGACACCCCTCGCCGCCGCAAGAGCTTTGGCGACGCCGCTGTCCATCTGCTTCCATGCGTTCGTCAGCCAGCCGATGCGCAGCGGCCGAGCTTTGAGCTCCAGTGCCGGCGTGTATGTGAAGGCCGCTTTGTCCAATGGCAGAGTGCTGCGGTCTTTCGCGTCGTGGCCCGCGATTACGGCGAAGATTCGCGCGCAATCTTCCGCGGAACGTGCCATGGGCCCGATCTTGTCCATGGAGTAGGAAAGCGCCATCGCCCCATAGCGGCTCACGCGCCCATACGTTGGCCGCAGCCCGCTGATCCCGCAGAAAGCGGAGGGGCAGAGGATCGATCCCCATGTTTCCGTCCCGATTGCGAACGCAGCGAGTCCCGCCGCGACAATGGCGCCCGAGCCGGAAGAAGAACCGCACGTCCAGCACGAAGCGTCCCAGGGATTTTTGGCCGCGCCGCTGAGCGATGCCGATGCGAAACGGTACCCCATCCCTCCTGCCAGCTCGATCATCGCCGCTTTGCCGATCAGCACGGCGCCTGCGCGATTCAGCCATTCGATGACCGTCGCGTTGTAGGCAAACGTCTGATTCGCGTACGGCTTCGCTCCCCAAGTCGTCGGGAAGCCCCTCACCGCAAGAAGGTCTTTGGCAGCGTAGGGGATTCCATGCAGCGGTCCGCGGTAGTGCCCGGCGCGGATTTCTTTCTCCGCCCTGCCCGCTTGCTCGAGAGCCAGGTCCGGCGTCATCCGCGCGTACGCATTCAGTTTCGGCCCAAGCTTTTCGCTGCGCGCGAGGTAGCTTTGCGTCAGCTCAACGGGGGACAACTGTTTCGATTCAATTCTCTTGGCGAGTTCCGTCACCGGTGAGTAAAGAATTTCTTCGCTGAGCATTGCCCGCTCCTTATTTTTTCTTGGACGAAGCGACTTGCGGCAGGACGGGAATCTTCTCGCGTTCCACTAGCGGCTTCAAATAAAGCGCTGGCGCATCGCCGTTCTCCAGTTCGGTCTTTCGGAGCGTTTCAAGGGTTTTTTGGAGTTCTCCTGTCAATCGACGGATATCTCCTTTCTGTGCGTCGGAGAGCTTTGAGCCATGCCGCGTCAGGATTGCCTGGTGGCGTGCATCCGCTTCGGCCTGTGCTTCCGGCGAGAGCTTTGCTGTCCCTGCGGGGGGCTGTTGCGGCAGGGCAAGGTTCTTTTGATCAACGGCAAGGACGTTCGTCGGCAGATACGCCACAGCGGCCGACGCCAGAGCCGCGCGGACCGCAAACTGTCGCCGCGAAATACCTTCTGTCCTTCTCGCTGACGGATGCTTTTTGCCTTCACCATCACCCACGGAACACCCCTTCCAAAGACTGCGTAGTAACTGCGCTCGGTGAGGCTACTGAATCTCTGTAGGACAGTCAATGCAACCGGTCGGATGCGTTGCAGATGTGTCAAGACTAACCGTGGATGCTTGTGGTCTGGTGTGGCCGGCAATCAGGTAGTTCACTCCGATTCCCGAAGTGTTTTGATGTGCAGTTCGAGCGTCTGATTGTACTCTCGCTCGATTTGCAGCTCGGTTTGGAGTTTTTTTATGAGCAATTCCAGCCGCAGGATTTCCGCGCGGAGTTTCTGCAAGTCGTGCGCGGTCGGTCCCGCAGATCGCTGGGCGGCCAGGGCTCCGGGCTGCGCCGGTGTCGTGGGAGCCGCCGGAGCCGTGGGGCGCGGTGAAAACGCCTCGGCCAGTGCCCGCGGCCATGCGGATTCCGAAGTGCGCGGTTCATACGCCGCTGGGAGCGGGGCACCCGGCTGGGCCGCGGGCGGAGTGAACAGACTGCTTAGTGAGTTTTCCTCCGACGCATTTGTTCGCGCCTGTGGAGCCGCCGTGCTCACTGCGCTCTTCGGCTGCAACAGGCTTTTCACTCTTCCAATCAGCTCTTGCGGTTGAAACGGCTTGCGGATCAATTCGTCCGCCTGCACGGCAATGGCTTTGTCCGCGACGCTCTTATTCACAACACCGGACATCAAGATCACTGGTGTTGCGCCAAATCGTGGGTGCTGCTTAATCCGGCTGCACACCGAGTAGCCGTCTTGGTCCGGCATAATGACGTCGGTAATCACGGCGTCGGGTGGACTTTCATCGAACTGGGCAAGTGCGGATGCGGCGTTGGCGCAGGTCACCACGTGAATGTTTTCCCGGCGAAAGGCGATTTTGATCACTTCGCGCATCGTGGCGCTGTCGTCGATGAATAACACGGTCGGCACGCGCTTTGCCGTCGGCTCATCCCGCGGAGGGAGAAGAAGGGCCTCGCTCATGTTGCTTCCTTTTCTGCCGCATCGCGCATCGCCTCGTCCACCTCATGCATCGCATCCAGCATCAAATCGGTGGCCGACCGCAGCACAGTTCGTTGCGGGGACGTTGACCCGTATACGAACTTATAGACCCCTGAACCCGATTGGTGACAGTTTTTCAGGATCTGAATCACGGCTTCGTCGCCAAAGAGCGATCCGCATTCTGCGTGTGTGATCCCGCCCGCATCGAAAAAAATCACGGCATCCGTCTCGCCAGCGTTGATATGCAGCGCGCCGGTTTGCACGGCCTGCGTCAGCAACTGGATCACTCCCGGCAAATCGTGATGGGAGAGGCTCCCGCTCAGGCTCGTGTCGGACTGTGCGAGCATCTGCGTCGGCAGAAAACCTTCTGCCTTGCTGACAATAACGCTCTTCACATGCGCCGCGATGACCTGCGGATTAGCGTGCCGGTCGATATAGTCGTCGCAGCCGGCCTGAAAGGCCTCCATGAGCGCGCGTTGGCTGCCGTCGCCCAGCGCGATGATGGGAAGCGAAACGTTCTTCGGGTCCGCGTGAACGATCTTGGCAATCTCGAGCGCGCCCATCTCCCGCAGATTGGTGGCGCACAGAATGGCAGTCGGCGTGTCGTATTCGAGCATTGTCAGAGCGTAGGCCGCCTGAGTGCTTGTCACCACATCGAAGCCTTCGCGTTTCAACGCGTCTCCCAGTCGCTTCGCAAAATAGACGTTGCTGTCGATCAACAGAATTCTCGCAGCGCGTCCCGGCATCGTCATGAGTGGTGCTCCTGCGCCGCCGCTGCAATCTCCGCGGGACTCGCTGGGTCCGGGCCCGGCGTCAGAAAATCGATGTTCAGCACTTCGATCATTTCACCGCCGTGCGATATCCATCCTTGTACGTGCGGCGGATGATCGCCGCTCGCTTCGGTCATCTCCGCGCCGATCAGCTCGCATTCTCCCGTCACCGGCAGAGCGACAGGCTCGGTGTGCACACCGTACCGCCGCAGCGCAAGAAGATAGAACCGTCGCGTCCCGAGTGGGTGTCCCGTCAATTGTGCGGCGGTGTCACACACAGGTACGATCCGGCCGCGCCGCAGAATCACCCCTTCCACCTCCGGTGTCTGATGCGGAAAGCGAAAAACGCGGCTCGGCGCGGCCAGTTCCCCTACGCGCTCCGCGCGCAGGGCAAACCGTCGGTCGCCCACGCGCAAGAGGACGAACTGTTCCGACCCGAGTTCGGCTGTCAGGCTCATGCCGTTGGTCGCGTCTCCGTTTCCGCCGACCGGCCGCCTATTTCGGCCGCGACGGTCGCGTCCAGGAGACCAATTTCTTCGGAGCTCAGAAGTCCTTCTGGATTCAGAACCGGAACAATACCCTCCTCAAGCACTGTCAGGCCGCGATACCAGGCGCGCTCTTCGTGGCAGAATGACTGCGGTATCGCTTGGAGCCGCGTGATTGCCGCCATCCTTTCAATCGAGTCCACGAGTAATGCCGCTCGCCCGCGTCGCAGCAGAAACACGAGCGTCGCCTGCGAGGCCGGCAGTCCAAAGAGTGTGCCGCCGTGCACTACATAGATAGGGCGCTTGCCCCGATGGTTCAGGGCGTGCCGGACCTTGCGCAGCTCGGTCTGTGTCACATCCATCGCCGCACCCGTCAGGCTGTCCGCGCCGCGAATCTCCTGCACCGCCGCCGAAGAGATTGCAAAGAACTGTCCGCCAATACGAAACACGATCACCTGCTCCGTGCGCACCGCGCGCCCTCGCACCGGCGTTTGCGGCGCGGTTTTCATTCCCGCGCTCCCACTGGCGAAGCGCGGCAGATGCCCATGACGCGTTTTTCGATCGCCGGATAAATCTCGTCAATGGGGAGCACTCGGTCCACGGCGCCGGTCTTGATGGACTCCGCGGGCATCCCGAAGATGACGCATGTCGCTTCATCCTGCGCGAGCACCAACCCGCCGGCGCGCTTGATCGCCTGCACGCCATGCGCGCCGTCGTTGCCCATTCCGGTGAGCACGGCGCCGATGGTCATCGCTCCGGCGTAGGCGGCCGCCGTCTCCATCGTCACGTCGATGCACGGCAGATAGCCTTTGATCCGCCCGCTGTTGTCGAGCCGGATTCGGCCTTCGGGCGTCACCCGCAAATGATGTGACCCGGGACAGATGTACAACGTCCCCTCTTGCAGCGCTTCGTTCGTTTCCGCCTCTTTTACGCGGATACTCGTGAATTCGGAGAGCTGCGCCGCGTACTGGCTGGTGAAGTTTGCCGGCATGTGCTGCACCACGATCACCGCTGCCGGGAAATCGCGCGTGAAGCCCGGCACCAGACGCATCACTGC
>WNGL01007362.1_pt1 | contig 15570 bp, 6 predicted proteins | sample 5400591 | NCBI WGS metagenome assembly WNGL01 (sample SAMN13153377, study PRJNA577476) | soil metagenome | isolation source: 80 cm soil or saprolite under Garry oak tree replicate 1 | place: USA:California | collected 2016-06-15
GGCCGGCGGCATCAAGAATCTTGTCCACCAGCGGCTGGCCGTCGGTGTCTTTGAAGGCAAGGATGTCGCGGGTGATCTCGATTAAGTAGGAGTTGAGTTCGCCCTGATTCCAATCTGCGAAAACCTGGTGCATCTGGTCGGCGGTGAGGCCCAAGCCGGTCTTGAGGAGGTTGTATGCCTCGCAGATGAGTTCCATATCGCCGTACTCAATCCCATTGTGGACCATCTTGACGTAATGGCCGGCGCCGTTTTCGCCTACCCAGTCGCAACAAGGTGTTCCGTCCTCGACCTTGGCGGCGATTTTTTGAAAAATGCCCTTCACGTGCGGCCACGCGGCAGGGGAACCGCCGGGCATAATGCTGGGGCCGTGACGGGCGCCGGTTTCGCCGCCGGAGACGCCGGCGCCGATGAACAGCAGGCCTATGGATTCGAGGTGTTTCGCGCGGCGCGTGGTGTCCTCGAAAAGCGAATTGCCGCCGTCTATAATGATGTCGCCCGGCTCAAGGTGCGGGATCAATTGCTCGATGAATTCGTCCACGGGTTTGCCGGCCTTGACCATCAGCATGACGCGGCGCGGCTTTTTGAGGAGGCTGGCCAGTTCCGGGATGGAATGGGCGCCAACGACGTTTGTGCCCTTGGCTTCCTGGTTCAGAAAGTCATCCACCTTGGAGACGGTACGGTTGTAAGCGACCACGGTGAAGCCATGGTCGTTCATGTTCAAGATGAGGTTTTGCCCCATGACCGCGAGGCCAATGAGCGCAATGTCAGCTTTTGGTTCCATAATTGTAGAATGGCAATCGGAGAATGGGAGTGTCTATCCTCGCAGTTGCAGGCGCTGGTCAGTGTCCAGCAGCGTCTTTAGGTTGGGCCAGTTTACTTCGTTCATGTCGTTGAACGCGTGCAGATAGACCGCGACGGTTTCGATGGGATACTTGGCCAGCAACCCATCCACCGCCGAGCGCAGCTTGGCGTCATCCATGGAGGCGGGCAAGTCTTCGACCACGCCTTCCTTATGCGGGAGTTCGAGCGCGTTGAGAAAATCCACCAGCATGCCGTTGTATTTTTTCAGGAGCCAGGTGCGAATCAAGTTGCCCGTGAGCAAATCCAGCGCCGGGCGCGTCAGTGTAGCCAGCATGAGGGTATGCCGTTCCGGGCGTGGTTTTCGTTCCAGGTAGGCTGGCCGCAACTTGCGCGCTTCAGCAACGGCGTTGAGGGTGGCGCGGTAGAGTGGTTTGTCCGATTGATAGGCGTAGGTGAGGATTTCCAGCGCCAAGCCCGGCGACATGAAACCCAATAGTTCATGGGAAGTCAGCATTAAACGGTAAAGCGCGTTAAACAGGTCAACTGCAAGCCTGTGCGTACTTGATATCTTCGGCAGTCAGGTTTGCGGTTTCGGTTAAGTTTTAAGGGCAATCGGGTTCAGCCAATTGTCAGCATGGAAATTTTGTTTTTGGCGGCAAGGTCCTGGCAAATTTCCTGTTCCAGCAGTAGCGTTTTGCCGGCCTCCAGGGCGAGCGCGGAGATTCGGGATGCGGCGCAGGTCTGCAACGTCTGCGGACCGAGGCAGGGGATGTCGAAGCGCAGATCGTGCTTCTCGCGGGCCACCTTGACGGCCACAGCGCCGCCCTGAGGCCCGGCTAACTCGCCGCCGCGCGCCAGGCAACGGTCGGTTCCTTCAAAACCCTCAACGGCCAGCACCGCGCCGCCTTTGACCACGACGGTCTGGCCGATTTCAAGCCGGGAAACTTCCTTGGCGATGCGAAAACCGAACTCCAGGTCAGCCCGCTGCTCGGCGGACAAGGCCGGTCCGAGGTGGAACCCATTGGACGGCATGAGCGGTTTCAACCAGTGCGTGGCCTCGATCAATTCGACGCCGTCTTTCTTCAATTCATCCGCGACTGCGCCGAAAATGGTGTGGGCGTTTTTTTCTTTAAGTCGCCACAGCAACGCCAGGGCGCGCAGGTCAGGGCGGAGGTCGTAAAGGTTCTTGGGCGCAATCTGGCCGGCCATCACGCAATATTTGACGCCGCGCTCGGTGAAAGCGGCAATCATCTTGGCGAGCTGGCCGACCTTGAGCCAGATGATTTCGTCCACGAGAGAAGCGAGCGCGGGATCCGTCTCGCCTTCGAAGGCGACGGCAACCAATTGTTTGACCCCCTGGCTGCGCGCTTGTCTAGCGAGAATAAGCGGCAACGAACGATTGCCGGCGATGATGCCCAGCGATTGAATCGAATCGGTCATCGGCGGTTCACCTTAGCGAGATCGGCTGAGTTGGCAACCTAAAGGATCTCCAATGGCCACCGTGGGCCGCAGGGCGGCGCCTCCTCTCCCTGCCCTCTCCTCCATCGGATGTAGGAGAGGGAGGCGCGAGACACCGCTTTTTGACCCCTCCTGGGTGTCATTTAATTTGAAGCAACGCGGCCTTCGTCGTTGTGGCACAATAAGCTTGCCAGCCGGATCGGCGGCAGCTAAAAGGAACCGAAACCGCGCCGAAGCCCTGCATCGAGAAAACTAGGGCGTCGCGGCGACCCCTTTATGATGCATTTCGGGCTCTCACCTGCGGAGATGGACTGTTGGCTTTCGAGACGCAAAACGGCCCTTGTGGCGAGGGTTGCCTGGCTGTGCCTGGTGCCGTGGGGAGCTTCATTACCGATGGCCGAGGCTGCGGACATGCCTGCCCCGAGCTGCGTTCTTGTGGAAAAGGAAGGCAAGATTGAGCTAGCCAGGAAGGGCTCGGCCGTCTGGACGGCGGCGAAGACGAACGACGTGCTGCAGGTTGGCGACCGACTGCGGACTGCGCTTCGCAGCCGCGCAACGTTGCGTTGGTCTGAACTGAGCGTGGTCCGGGTAAGCGAGCTCACCAGCCTGGAACTGCAGGCTCCGGCGGCCCCGAGTGTCAAACCGCAACTCGACCTGAGGTCCGGCGCTGCGTATTTCTTCAGCCGCGAAAGGCCGGCCGCTGTCCGCTTCCGCACGCCGGTCGCTTCGGGGGCGATTCGGGGAACGGAGTTTGCTCTTGAGGTCGCCGAAAGCGGGCGCACGGTTTTGTCGCTACTGGATGGTGAAGTTGACCTGGCAAATGGGCAAGGCGCAGCACTGCTCAAGAGCGGTGAGCAAGGGGTCGTGGAACCGGGTCACGCGCCGGCTAAGACCGCGTTGATCGATGCCATCAATGTCATTCAATGGGCGTTATACTATCCCGCCGTAGTCGATCCGGACGACCTCGGCCTGAGCGACCAGGAGAAGGAGTCGTTCAAGGAATCTTTGGAAGCTTATCGTCAAGAGGACTTGTTGGCGGCCCTGGGCCGGTATCCGGAAGACCGCGCGCCGGGTTCGCACGCCGAACGGGCGTTGCGCGCGGCCTTGCTGCTGGCGGCCGGTCGCGTGGAGCAAACCGAGGCGGAACTAAGGCGTCTGCCGCCGAGGTCGCCGCCGGCTAATGCTCTTAGAGAGATCATCGCCGCGGTGAAGCATCAGACTTTGGGGAGCCTGCCGACGCCTGCCACCGGCAGCGAGTGGATGGCGCGCTCTTACTATTTGCAATCGCGGGGGCAACTGGCGGATGCGCTCAAAGCCGCGCGCAACGCGGCCAGCAAGTCGCCGCATTTTGGCGCCGCCTGGGTGCGCGTTGCGGAACTGGAGTTCGGTTTCGGGCGCACCGGCGAATCGCTGGCGGGGCTAATCAAGGGCTTGGAATTGTCGCCTCGAAACGCCGAGGGCCTGGCGCTCAACGGATTTTTGTATAGCGCGAGAAATGAAAGCGCCGACGCGTTGAATTACTTCGACCAAGCCATCGCCGCTGACGGGGCGCTGGCGAACGCGTGGTTGGGGCGCGGCCTGGTGAAGATTCGCAAGGGCCTCGACACAGAAGGCCGGGAGGATTTGCAAGTAGCAGCGACACTGGAACCGCAACGGGCAATGCTTCGGAGCTATCTGGGAAAGGCGTTCAGCGACAACAACGATCTGCCACACGCACGAAAGGAATTGGATTTGAGCAAGAAGCTGGACCCGAATGATCCCACGGTCTGGCTCTACGAAGCGTTGCTGGACCAACAGGCGAACCGGATCAACGAGGCCGTGGGTGACTTGGAGAGGTCGAAGGAGTTGAATGACAATCGAAGCATCTTCCGCTCGCGGCTGCTGCTGGACCAGGACCAGGCGGTGCGGGGCGCCAACCTGGCGGCGATCTATCGGGACGCGGGGCTGTTGGATCGAAGCGTTCAAGAGGCGGCCCGGGCCGTGGACAACGATTACGCTAATTACTCGGCCCATCTCTTTTTGGCCAGCAGCTACGATGCGCTGCGCGATCCGAAATTGATCAATCTTCGCTACGAGACGCCCTGGTTCAGCGAATTGCTTGTGGCCAATCTACTGGCGCCCGTTAATGGCGGCAACTTGTCTCAGACCATTTCGCAGCAGGAATACTCCAAGCTCTTCGCGTCCGACGGGGTGGGGATCTTTTCCAGCACCGAATATTCCAGCCGAGGCGATTGGCTCCAAAGCGGTTCGCAATACGGCGTGTTCGGCAACAGCAGCTACGCGCTGGACGCGTTCTACCGCAGCGAGAACGGTTTCCGGCCCAACAACGATTTGGAGCAACTCAACCTGACGGCGCGGTTCAAGCAGCAACTCACGCAGAAGGACAGCATCTTTCTCCAGGTGAGCTATTTCGACGCGAATTCTGGCGATGTCGCGCAGTACTACGATCAACATGCGCAAATCACCAACACGACACATCCCAGCCTCAGCCTGCGGGTCACAGAAAAGCAGGAACCGAACCTGCTGATAGGCTATCATCGCGAATGGGCCCCGGGCAGCCACACACTTTTCCTGGCGGCGCGTTTCGATGATACGTTGACGCTGCGGGATTCAGACCCGGCGCTGCTCTGGCTGGAGAGAGTCGCCAACCCACTCGCTACCAACGTTTTCGTGCGGAACCCGATGTTCTTCTCATTGAACCTTCGCAGGGCACTGGAGGCCTACTCGGCGGAGCTGCAACAGATTTGGCAGAAGGACCCGCTGACCTACGTTGCTGGCGCCCGCTACCAAAGCGCCAGCGCCGACACATCAGACCAATTGGATCGCAGTCCGCCTGTGGGCCAGCCAACGCCGGTGCATGTAGAAAACCAGACCGACTTGAGCCGGGTCAGCGTTTACGCTTATCAAGATTGGCAAATTATGGAGCCCTTGCGGCTGATCGCCGGTCTCAGTTATGACCGCTTGGAATTCCCGGTGAACATTGACACTTCCCCCATCACCAGCGGACAGGAGACCAAGGACCAGATTTCTCCTAAAGTCGGCATTTTATGGTCTCCGTTGCCAAACACGCACCTGCGGGCGGTTTATACCCGGTCGCTCGGAGGCGTTTTCTTCGACACCAGTGTGCGGCTGGAGCCGACAGAAGTGGCCGGCTTCAATCAGGCTTTTCGCAGTCTCATTCCGGAATCCGTTGTCGGCCTGGTGCCTGGGACCCGATTCGACACCTGGGGCCTCGGGCTCGACCAAAGCTTCAAGACGGGCACCTATCTGCTGGTACAAGCTGAAATCCTGGATTCGGACGGCGCCAGGACGGTGGGAATTTTGACCAACAGCGATCTGCTGGTGCCGATACCGGACTCAGCTTCGAGCACGCGGCAGTCGCTGAACTTTGAGGAGAGGTCCCTGGTGGTGGCTATCAACCAGCTAATCGGGGCCGAGTGGGCGCTGGGCGCGCGTTACAAATTGACCGATGCGGATCTGGATGGCCAATTTACCCAATTGTCTGCCTCGATGCCGGGTGTGTCCGGCCTGAACCAGGATGTCTCGGCGACGTTGAACCAGCTCGACCTCTACGCAATTTACCAGCATCGCTGCGGATTCTTCGGACAGTTCGATGCCGTCTGGTCGCAACAATCCAATCGCGGCTATTCCCCGGGGTTGCCTGGCGACGATTTCTGGCAGTTTAACGTGTACGCCGGCTATCGCTTTCTTCAACGCCGGGCAGAAGCGCGCGTAGGTTTGCTGAACCTTGGTGATCAGGATTACCGGTTGAACCCGCTAACGTTGTACAATGAGCTGCCGCGCCAACGCGAGTTGACCGTGAGCTTCAAGTTCAATTTTTGAGAGAAAAAGATGCCCGGCAGAAACAAGTGTACAGGATAGCGCGCATGATGCTTCGTGAATTTTCTGAAGCGACTTAACCGCACCCATCTGGCCACAGCGGTGGGTGTGGCGCTGGCTGCAGGAGCCGGCCTGCTGTTGCACGAGTTCCGTTTCGGGCGCGGGCTTGCCAACCTGAGTTACGATGTGCTGCAGATTTGGCGCGGCGAAGTCCGGGCTACTGAGGCAGCGGTGGTTTACCTGGACGAGAATTCCTTTTTGCGGTTGGAGCAACCCTTGAACGCCCCGTGGGACCGCTCGCTGCACGCCCGGTTGATTGACCGCCTTACGAGAGCCGGGGCGCGCGCGATCGTCATGGATATTACTTTCACCGACCCGCTGGCCGACAACCCTACCGGCGACCAGACGCTGGCAGCAGCGATCAAGAAAAGCGGGCGGGTCATCCTGGCGGCGGACACGTTTCGAACCGGGACAAAGACCAAGCAGACCAAACCTCCTTTTCGCCTGCTGGTGGACAGCGGCGCGGACATAGGCTCCGACGAACTGACACCTGATGCCGACCTCGTAGTGCGCAAGCACACCACCAGGGAAGACAACCCAATAGCCTCGCTGAGTTGGGTGGCCGCGGCATTTGTGGGCGCCACGGCTACACAACAACCGGGTGCGGAAGATATTCCGCGGTGGATGAACTACTATGGCCCGCCGAATTCGATCCCCTGGACAACCTACTTTGAGGCGCTCGATCCATCCGTCGTTCCCGACGAGTTCTTTCGCGACAAAACCGTGTTTGTCGGCGCGCGCATCATGACTAAGTTCGCCGGCGAGCGCAAAGACGAATACCGAAACCCATACTCTTCCTGGATGTCGCAGAAGATGAAGGAAGAGCAGCAGGCCAGCTTCATCGCAGGCGTAGAAGTCCAGGCGACGGCGTTCTTGAACCTGCTGCGGGGCGATTGGCTGGCGCGTCCATCGTGGGTGGCGGAACGGCTGGCGATCATCGGATTGGGAGTGCTTTTTGGCTATGGCCTGCTGCGCTTTCACCCGGTCTGGGCCACGACACTGGCGATTGGCGGGTTGGCTCTGGTCGGCGTCTTTTCTTATTTCATACTTCTGCGGAAGTTGATTTGGTTTCCCTGGTTGATCGTCGCGGTGCAACTCGGCGTCGCGCTGTTCTGGTCCATTCTCTACAATTCCGTCCAGCTCTACGTCGAGAAGCGCCTCTACGAACACACTTTGCGCCTCTACCTGCCGCCCAAGCTGGTCAAGAAATTCGCCAAGTCACGGGAACTCCTCAAGCCTGGCGCTCAGAAGCAAATGCTGACACTGTTCTTCAGCGACATCGCCAACTTTACCTCCATCTCCGAAGGCATGGACTCGGATGAATTGGCCGCGATGATGAACAATTATTTTCAGACCGCGGTTTCGAAATGCATTCACAAGGCCGACGGCACGGTGGCCAAATATATCGGCGACGCCATTTTCGCCTTTTGGAATGCGCCCGACGAGCAAGCGGAACATGCGCTGCGGGCGTGCGAAGCGGCGCTTTGGTTCCGCGAACAGAGCGCGCAGCCGATCCATGGCCGGGTCCTGCGCACGCGCATCGGACTGCACACGGGGGTGGCCAATGTCGGAAATTTTGGGAGCGAAGATCGTGTGGATTACACCGCGCTAGGCGATAGCGTCAACCTGGCTTCCCGTCTGGAAGGATTGAACAAGCACATGGGCACCGACTGCTTGATGAGTGGTGACACCGAGGCCAGAATTGCGGGCCGCCTGGTGACCCGCGCGCTGGGCAGTTTTCAGTTAAAGGGCTTTGTAGGGTTAGTCAAGGTGCATGAATTGGTTGGCTGGCCGGATCAGGATGAATCGACGCGTACCTGGCGTGAAGCCTTCGCCGAAGCGCTGAACAATTACGAGCAAAGGAACCTTGAGTTTGCGGAATTGGGTTTCCGCCGAGTGCTGGAATTGCGCCCCGACGACGGCCCGTCAAAGTTTTATCTGGGGCACATTGCCGATTTGGCGGCCCAAGCTCTTCCGGAGAATTGGGCCACTCACACGATATTGAAAGGAAAGTGAACTCGACAAAGCGGCGATCATCACGGCAGCAGGATAGCCCGATAGAAACGTTGGGGCATGCTTCTTGCGTCGGCGTCAATATAATCGAAGGTACCGGAGGACATGCTGGTGGTTACCAGGGAGATCCAGTTGAACAGGTTGGTCGAGGCCTGCAAGGTGAAGTGCAAGTTGGTCTGGCCAACAATCTGCACGTGCTGCACCCCTTGGATAACGGGCAGCCGTAGAATTGTACTGGTGGCGAGTTGGTAGTTGAGCTGCAGAACGCCGGTGGCGCCGCTGACTCCGCCAACCACGATATAGTTGGTCTGAAAGGCTGCGACCTGGACGCTTAAGGCGCTGGTCCTGCCGTTGGTGCCGCTATCGTTGTCGCACGCCAGCAGTTCGAGTACCGCCGAGTTAGTAGGCGAACGGCGGAACACGGCCATCACCGTGTCGTAGGAGCTGCCGTCGGTGTTGAGGAACAAGCTGCCCGACACTGTCAGGACGAAAGGAATCCATTCGGAGGCGCCGCCGATCACGCCGCAGATGACTTCACCCGGATCTGCCCCACTGCCGGTGGTGTTGAAGATCTGGGTGCCCGTGAAGCCCTGCACCACAGAGGAGCCGGCATCCAGAGGGCCGCGAACAAAACCACCAGGCGCAGCAGGCGCGGGCAAAGTGCCAATGAGCAACCGGCCAGTGGCGTCGGTATCCAGGAACTTGTCAACAGCTTCGACATTCTCAACGTCGGGACCGGTCAAATTAATTTGCAAGCTGGCGTCGTCGCTTTGGATGGTGTGCCAGTCAGTCGAGACACGAATAGTATAAGTGCCGACCAAGGCAGGCTGGACGTTGGTGACGGTCAGGCTATTGGTCGTAGCACCGGGAATCGGGCTGCCGTAAAAATACCACTGATAGGAAAGCTTCGGTATCTGGCCTTGCGGATAATGGTCCGGGTCGGGGCAATCCTCGTGGCCATAACCGCATACGGGGACAGCCGTCGCGGTGAAGGTGGCGTTGGAACCAGGCGCAACCGTTTGATGGGCAGGCTGAGTCCTGAAAGCCGGAAGCAAGTGAGGTGTATCCTCCTCGTCCCAGGCAAAAATGTAGTCGCCGGATGCGCCCCCAAAGCCATCAATGGCGATCTGGTAGTCGGTTCCCTGGTTTACGTTGAAGTATGCCCAGCTGGTATAGAAGCCGCCGTGGTTCTGGTCGCTGGCGACGCTAACCAGGTTCGTGAGGACCGAGCCGGTGTAAATGGCCAGCAATGTATCGAATGTGCTGCCGACGGTGCGGAAAGTAGCCACGCCGGTGACCGGGGCCGTCCAGGTGTACCAAACGGATTTGCCGCCGGTTTTTCCGGCGTGCAGCGGTTCTCCGAGCTCGAAAGTGGCCTTGAGGTTCTGGCCCACGGCTATGCCGTTGGTGCCGGAGAGGCTGACGCGGTTGGTGAAGTAATCAGCCGCAGGAATGCTGGGCAGAGACAGGGTTAAGAACGCAGCAGCGCTGCTGAGGGCGTCCAGAAAGTTACCCACGACGACCGAGTAACTGCCGCCTTGGTCCAATTGCACAGCGGTAACGGTATAACAGGGGTTGGTGGCGCCCGGTATGTTGAAGCCATTCAGGCGCCATTGGTAAAAGATGGGCGGTGTGCCGGAGGCGGTCGTGCAGAACGTGGCGGTGCTGCTGAGGGCCACATTGGTGCTGCCGGGCTGGCTACGAAGGACGGGCGCGGTGCGCACCTGCACCGCCCGCGAGAACTCTGACGAGTTACTTGCCGGGTCGGTTGCAGTAGCGGTGACGAATTGAGTGGACATGGCGGTCACCGGGAAGGCCACGGAGAACGCTCCTGCGCCGCTTCCGTCGAGGGTGACCGACGTTGAGCCGAGGTAAGATTGCCCCTCGCCATAGCCTGACGGATTCGGAGTGTCGTTGAGGAAGAACTCGATGCGGAAAGTGGTGTTTGGCGAGCTGATCAGTTGTCCATAGATGGTCGTTGTGCCATTGTCGGATTGGATATCAAGGAGCACCGGGTAATTCTGCAAGCCGTTGGGACCCGCGTCGGTGTCGCCGGGGTCATTTGCCGTCACGCCATCCTCCCCCAAATCTATGCCGAGACCGGAGTTGGAAAAAACGCGATTTCCAATCAGTCCGTTGCGCAGGCCAGCGGAGGCGGCCAGAGTAATGCCGTTCCGGCCGCTGAAAGCGATGACGTTGGTTGAGCCATTGCCGGTTCCGCCTATCAGGTTACCGGCGGGTTGGTTGGTGAAGTAAATGCCATCGCGACCATTACCCCGTGGGGCAGAGCCATTGCCAGCGACGCCGATGAAGTTACCCTGAACGATATTGTTACTGGCATTGGGAGAGGCGACCTGAATGCCGTTGCCGATGTTTCCCGAGATGAAGTTGCCTAGGCCCGGGGCCGCGCCGCCAATCATATTGCGTGGGGAACTGACGTAGAACCCATCGCGGCTATTTCCCGGCGCGTTGGTCCCAGTCAGATCGAGGCCGATGAAGTTGCCCTGGATGACGTTGGAACCATTGGTCTCCAGCCGAATCGCGGTGGCGAAGCCGTGCAAAGCCAGTCCGCGCACGGTGCTCGCTCCCGAGAGAATCACTAAACCATCGATGGCATTGCTGGCGCCACTTCCATCAAGTTCTATGACCGGGGTCTCGTTGGATCCCGATTGTGACCAACCGTCAATAATGATGGGGCTGGTAATGGTCGGAAGCGCGGAGCGCAACCGAATCGCAAAAGGTCCGGCGCCAGGCAAGGCGAATACCACGCGGTTCTCGTCCGGCGAATCGTTGGCGTCGAGCAGCGCCTGACGTAGCGTGCCCGGTCCGGCGTCATCGGTGTTGCTGACCTGAAGCTGATATGGGAGCACACGGACGATAAAATCACAGGAATTGGAATTGCCGCAGCGATCCACGGCGCTGCCGGTAACGACGTTCGAGCCCACCGCGAAAGAAGAGCCGGCTGGAGGAAAACTGGTTACGATGGGGCTTGGATCACAGTTGTCGCTGGCGCCGGGCGCCGGGTAATTCACTACAGCAGCACCGGAGTATCGAGGCGCTTCAGCCGCATTGACTGTGGGCGGACAAGTGATCTGCGGCGGCGTGTTATCTTGGACCGTGATCGTTTGGTTGCAGGTATTCAAGAAGCCATTGGTGTCAGTCACGGTCAGGGTCAAAACAATATTTGTGTTACAGCCGATGCCGGAGGTGACACTGACGGTTTGGGCCTCTGAGGAGGTGAGGATGGCGCCGGCGCCGTTGGCGGACCAGGAATAAGCGGCCATGCCTGCCGGGCCAACGTAATCGTTGGTGGAGGATGGACACACCACGGGCGGGCCGGTTATGGAGCAAGGTGTCGGAGGATTGACCACCACGGTCATGGAGCAGGTGCTGTTGGTGCTGGATGCTCCGCTGGAGACTGTCAGGGTCAGGCTGACCACATACGACCCAGGACCGCCGGCCAGGACGCTAAGGTTGGAGCTTGTGGCAGAACCTAAAATCGAGACGTTGCCGCTGGTCGCCCAGTTGTACGCCACGTTCGGTCCAAAGGACGCCCCCTGGTAAAGGTTGGTTGAGCCGGGACAAACTGGGTTTGGCCCCGTGATGCGGCATGGTGGCGGCACCAAAGAGACGCTCGTGCCCGATATCTGGTTGTCCTGCGAGCCGAGACTGACAATCTCGGATTTCGTCTGGCCTGGCGGGCAGTGGTTGTCCGTCAGCGCGCCGGCCAGGCTATCCAACTTGAAATGGTATGGCCCGCCGCTGATGTTTGCCGCGCCCAACCCGACACCCCAACTGTCCCCGGTCCCGTCACCAGAGATAGCCAAATGCGCGGCCATCTCGATCAGAATGTTAGTTGAAGCCGAGTCCCAGGTCAGGGCGTAGAGGGCGAATGAATCGGCCGTGTCGCCCCCGTTTGGCACGCCGTGGCAGACTGTCAGGACTGCGTTGCTGATGGGCGCGTTGCCCAGTATCCTTATCGTGCGGGGACCGTGGACTGCCTCGTAGGCGGCAATCCTGGCCGAGGTCGGCCCGTCCTTGCTGATGAACGGATCAACCGGCGCCGGCACCACTGAGTAATTAACGCCGCTGTGGAGGGCGGAGCAGGTGTCGGCCAGGAAACTGGGCGGACCGATGTCAGCGCCGCACGGATTCAACAGGATCGTCACCCCCAAGGCGGCAGCGTTGTCGGCCAGGGCCTGGTCATAGGAGCTCAAGAAGTCGTAGGCATGGATGGCGCCCTTAGTGAATTGGTGGCGGAACAACAGGGAATGGTGATCGCCGGAGGTGCCCGGAAGGCCGGCGAAAAGTAATCGCTGGGGAACAGACATTCCTTCGAAGTAGGTCGAGTTATTGGGCTGCAAGGTTGAGTTGACCCAGTGGATGTTGCCCAAACTGAAACCCGAATCGTTGTTCGCAGCTTGCTTGAAATCTACAGCAGTAGAAGCAGCGAAGGCGGATGGCATTGAGCTTTCGACGGCCAGGATGGTGCAGGCGCCGAACAGAATTCGGCCGAAAACCGAAGCGAACCAGGTCGTGAATGATTCCCGCCGCGCGATGCAGGGGCTAACGTCAATGGGCGGTTTGGGAACGCCAATCGAGCGCCGATCGGAAGTGATCGGTGCGACGGCAGGACGTAGCTTCATAAAGAGTAGCCTACTGATGTGCGAGATCCTAAGTCTCCACGAGCAATTTGGCTGCCATTCGCCCCCTCAGCCCGGACTTCGTTCGATAACCTGGAAACCGCTGCATCCTGGTAAATTGCAAAATTTTTCCACCACGTGGAAAGAAATTGGGAACGACCCTTCCTTTTTCCGCGCCAGGCAGTCCACTTTGCGCTGACAGCGCACCTTTTACCTCTGGCACGAGAAATGCGCAAAGGGAAAGCGACAAACGTTTCCATGCCCGCAAAATAAAACGTCTCTTGCTGGAACTGGCTGGCATGGAACTCGAACACCAGACCCGGTTTCCAGCAGGAGACACCAAGAGAAAGACAGCAAAATGATCACTGAAACCGGAATGAGCCCGCACATGAAGATTGGATTGCACCTGGGCTGTTTGTTGCGCGGGAATCTTTTTCGACTTCCAAGGGCGCGTTTTCACTGGTCCGCAATCAAACGCGCGATCAAAGAAGCCCTAAGTGCATAAACCCATGAGGGCCCTTTTGTTCAGCATAGCCCTGTTTTACGCAGGAGTGGGCGCGGCACGGGCAAGTACTCCGGCAGCCGCCGGGCTGGCTTCCTGGTACGGCGAGGAGCACCGCGGCAAACTCATGGCCAACGGGAGGCCATTTGATCCCGAAAAACTCACCGCAGCTTCATGGTTCTACCCGCTGGGCACCGAAGTGTGCGTCACACGCGCCACGGCTGCGGGTACGGTTTGCAGCGTGCTGGTCACAATTACCGATCGCGGCCCGGCTCATGGACTCGTCCGCAATGGGCGCATCATTGACCTTAGCCACGCGGCCTTCAAAAGACTGGCCTCCCCGGGTTCAGGACTGGTTGCGGTCACAGTGCAGCCAGTCAGCAAACGTTGCCCGGCGCCACCCGCTGAGTCCACGAACGGAACAACGCGGAAATCGACGCCATGATCTTTCCCGAAAAAGGCCCGCAGTTGAGGGCATTTCTGTGGCGCGCATCCGGCGCACGCTTACAGCGCCAGCGGCCAGAAGGTCCAGGCCGAAGCGTTGATGCCCAGTTGGTCGAAGAGAAAGGCCAGCACGTCAGTTTGCTCAGCAATCCTCTCCTTCAAGGCGGTGCCGATGCCGTGGCCGGCACTTGCGGTACTGCGAAAAAGAATTGGCCGGTCTGAACTGGTCGCCGCTTGCAGGCTGGCTGCCATTTTGCGGGATTGGGCAGGATTGACGCGGCCATCATTTTCTCCGGTCGTCAGCAGAACTGCGGGATACTTTTCTCCGTCACGCACATGATGATAAGGCGAATAGCTGTAAAGCGCCTTCAATTGCTCCGGGTTCTTGACGGTGCCGAATTCAGTGACGTTGAATTGGCCGTTGGGATCCAGCTCCACGCGAAGCATGTCATAGATACCGACATGCGAAACAACGGCGCGCGCCAGGTCTGGCCGCTGCGTCAGAAACGCGCCCATGAGCAACCCGCCGTTGCTGCCACCTTCCACAGCAAGTTTCGAGGGGCTGGTGTAAAGGCGCTGGATGAGGTGCTCGGCAGCGGCGATAAAGTCGTCAAACACATGCTGTTTGCGCGTTAGGTTGCCCGCCTTATGCCATTCCTCCCCGTATTCGCCGCCGCCGCGTAGGTTGGCCACTACAAACACTCCGCCTGCGTCAAACCAGACGCGACGGGTCGAATCGAAGCTGGGCGTCAGATTGATGCCGTAACCGCCGTAGCCGTAAAGCAGAGTTGGATTGTTGCCATCGAGCTTGAGGCCCTTCTTGCGCAGGATGTTGAGCGGCACTTTGGTGCCGTCTTTGGAGGTGGCGAATTCGCGCACCACTTCGATGTCGTGGAAGCTGGCCGGGGAAGTCATGCAAATGGCCGTGCGCCGGACCTGGCTGCTGGCAGGACTAAAGGTGAACCAGGCCGAAGGCGTCAGGTAGCTGACATTGGCAAAGACCAAATCATCTCCGTGCCAGGATGCCAACCCAGCGACAGTGGATACCGGCAGGATCGGGACGTCGCGTGGCCGAGTGCTACCGCGCCGAAAATAGACCAGTTCGGACGGCCCGCCCAGCAGGGTAGCGACATACAGGCCGTTGTCGCAGGGGGCGAAATCCTCCACGACGCCTTTGTCCTCCGGCGCGACAACCGTGGCTTGTGCAAGGTCGAGCGAGGTCAACGGCAGGCGCAAGATTTTTCCGCGCGGCGCGTTCTTGCGGGAAAGCAGGTAGAGGGCGCCATCGCGGCCGAATTTCAAGCGCTTGATGCCGTCGTCAAAGTGCGTCACCTGCCGCCAGTTGCCGGAGGCATCGCGGAGATAGTGGGCGAAGTCGCCACCGTCGCCATTGGCCACGCTGGCCAAGGTCCATTGGCCGCCCTGGCTGGCATCGAGTTCAATCTCGGCGATGCGCGGGAAGTCGTTGCCGATTTCGTATTTGTCTTCGGTGGTGGGTGTTCCAAGCCGATGAAACCAGACTTGCTGGTAAAAATTCGCATCTTGCTCTGGCCGTTCGCCCTGGTGCGGATAGCGGGTGTAAAGTATGCCGGAGTTGTCGGCTGTCCACGCCGCGCTGCCGCCGCCAGTGGGGAACTGAACTCGCGGGATTTCGTCAGCCAGCTTCTTGCCGGTGTCCGCTTCGAAGAAGTGCAAAGTGCCTTGTTCGCTGCCACCTTCGGAGAGCGAGATGGCAATCGTTTTGCCGTCCAGTGAAGGCACATACCAATCAATGGCCGTCGTACCATTGGTATTGTAGGCATTGGGATC
>WNGL01016387.1_pt1 | contig 15568 bp, 13 predicted proteins | sample 5400591 | NCBI WGS metagenome assembly WNGL01 (sample SAMN13153377, study PRJNA577476) | soil metagenome | isolation source: 80 cm soil or saprolite under Garry oak tree replicate 1 | place: USA:California | collected 2016-06-15
CAGGCCGATCTGATGATCGTGGCCGGGACCGTGTCGATTAAGATGGGTCCGCGTCTGCGCCTGCTGTGGGAACAAATGCCAGAGCCGAAGTGGGTGATGAGCATGGGCCAGTGTGCCAATTCGGGTGGCGAATTTTATGATAGTTACTACACCGTGCAGGGCGTGGATACCATTGTCCCGGTCGATGTATATGTGCCCGGCTGTCCTCCTCGTCCAGAGGCCTTCAATGAAGGCCTGCTCAAGCTGCGCGAGAAAATTGAGAAACAGGGGTTACAAGTGCGCAGTCGGAAGGAACTAGAGCGTCTCTAGCAGCAGGACCGTAGCGTTCGTGAACACTATGCACATTCCACAGAGGAGGTGTGAAGCCATGACAATCAGACAAGCAACGAAAACACACGTCAAGTCGTTCCCCGCACCCGCGCAGTTGGCGACAGTGACTGACCTGATGCCACAGGAGGCGCAAGCTGTCACGGAGGCCGTCAACCCGCTCATCGCCGATGCGTTCGCGCTCTACGTCAAGACGAAGAACTTCCACTGGCACCTCTCCGGTTCGCACTTCCGCGACTATCACCTGCTCGTCGAAGAGCAGGCCGATGCCATTTTTGCCTCCATCGACGTCATGGCCGAGCGCGTCCGCCGCATCGGCGGCACGACCATTCGCAGTATCAGCCATATCGGTCAATTGCAGACTATCGAAGATGACAATACCGACTTTGTGCCAGCAGGTGAGATGGTGAAGCGGCTGATGGAGAACAATAGACACATGGTTAAGATGCTACGGGAGGCGATTGCCGTGTGCGACAAGCACCGTGACGCAGCCACGAGCAATGCATTGGAGGAGATCCTCGATGAGACGGAACGCCGCACGTGGTTCCTGTTCGAGGTCCTGCGAGGGGTGAACACGACCGACTAATGCGGACACAGGTAGGTCGGGGATGGCATCCATTCTGCTATCACATCCCCTATCACCTTGCCTGAGTCCACACTAGAAAGCACCCACACTTACCCTCCATGTAAGAGCAAACCAAGACCCACGCCGACCAGGGTCCCAAGAGTGACAATCACGAGAAATTCGAGGCCAGCCCGCACAGGACCCTGACGGGTATAGCGGGCTTTGATCGCCCCAAGTGTCAAAGCGGTGAGTGCTGTGAGTCCATATGCCCACCAACCGGCTTGTGGCAAGGAGAGCAGCAACGGGACCGTCGGGATAAGGCCGCCAAGCACAAAGGAGAGCCCGACCTGCGCTCCTTCCAACCACGGATTGACCTGGGCATCTTCGATTACCCCCAACTCGTCATGCACCATAGCCCGGTGCCAGCGTTCCTTGTTAGCTGTGAGGTGATTGACGACATGCTGCAAGAGGGGGCCGGTAAACCCCTTGTTCTGGTAGATGCTGATGAGTTCTGCCCGTTCCTCTTCTGGCTCGTGCTCAATCTCATAATGTTCTGTTGCGATGCGCTGTTCAAGAATCTGCCTGGCAGTCCGTGCGGAAAGATAGCCCCCAAGTGCCATCGAAATGCCTCCGGCCAGTACTTCACCCAGCACTACCAGCAGTAACCGCGCCGGAGCAATTTGGCTCACCGCCATAATAAACACCAGCGTGGTGACCAGGCCGTCGTTGAGTCCAAAGACAATCTCGCGCAGCCAATCACCCCGATGCGGATGTTGTTCATTGATCTGCTCCAAAGGCATCAGCTTTCCTTTTCTCTTTATCTTCTTTCCACATGCTCGTCCTGTGAGTATAACTGAGCCAGGGCGAGAGAGCAAGCGGAATCATCCTATTGATATTGTTGAACGAATGTGCTAGTCTGAAGCTATTGCATATGTTAAGAGTGGCGCCGCTTCTGCTGGCGCTCAAGATAGGAGCGATTATGATTGATCAAAACGACTACAACCGTCGACTGATTGAGGAGTTCCGCGCAGATCGGAGCAAGACCGATAGGCCACTTGAAGGCAGGCCCTTACTCCTCCTGACAACTACAGGGGCCAGGAGTGGCCAGCGCCGCACGACACCAATGATGTACATCCCCGACGGCGACCGCCTCATCGTCATCGCCTCCAACATTGGAGCCCCCACCCATCCTGATTGGTACCGCAACCTGATAGCCCATCCAGAAGTCACTGTCGAGGTCAGCTCCGAGACATTCGACGCTGCCGCCATCGTCCTGGAAGGAATGCCCCGACAGCGCCTGTGGACCAGAATCGTAGAATTGTATCCCTTTTTCGCTGAGCATCAGGCAAAGACGACGCGCCAAATTCCCGTGATCGTTCTGGAACGACGTACAGGATCATGAAATCATGTACTGGACATCTTCCCCCTATCCTAATCTCATCCATACCCAAACAGGAGGTTCGTAATATTGGCTTCAGTACAACCTGCAGGTCCCACTCCCTACAATGACGATGCCAATACGCTTCTACTCAGCATGCTGACAGAGGTGCAAACGGTCTTACGTGAAAGGCTAGTCGGGTTCTACCTGTACGGATCGCTCTCATTGGGAGACTTTGACCCGGCCTCCAGTGATATCGACTTCCTGATCGTGACAGAAGAGGAACTGTCACCTCCAAACCTGAAGCTGCTGCCTGGGCTTATCATGCACTCGATCCTCAATGGCAACCAGTCATCGAGAGAGCCCTGATCTGGCGCCACCAGCACGAAATAGACGATTTGACCGCAACGCTTAACTTCCTTCGTTACGCTATCCAGCGTGGCATCGAAACCTGCGGGCCCGCCGTATCATAGCAGACCCCTATACTTACGAGACCTCAATAACCCTCCCAGCCGCTCGTAACAAGCGATCATGTACGGCCAGCCCCAGACCCCGTTCATCAAAGTCCCGGCAAAGAATGACCTGCACGCCGGTAGCCTCTAAATCCCGCAGGCTCGCGAACAATACAGCCGCTACCTGTCCGGGAGCAGAAGCATTCCCAAGACTCTGCGCTAGCGCCCCACTGCCTTGAAAAACTGGCACATCTTCATCCGCGACCAGGACACCAACCAGTTCCCCATTCTCGCGCCGTCGCCGGACTTCTGCCAACATCGCGCCGCGCATCGACTCCACACTCCCCACAAACAGGAATAGAGGAACAGCAGGCGCATAATGTGCAAAGAGCTGACCAGGAGCCTTTTGCGCTCCCTTTTCATCATGAACATCGCCTGGCGTAGCAGCATGTCGAGTCTGTCTGGTTGCCAGTTGCACATCAGGCAATGCAGTCCTCAATTCTTCAAGACTGACACCGCCTGGTCGCAAAATCGTCGGCACAGCCGCGCAAAGGTCAAGCACTGTCGATTCGACGCCAACCTCACAGGGACCACTATCGAGTATCAGCGGCACGCGTCCATTCAGATCAGCAAAAGCGTGTTGGGCCGTCGTAGGACTGATATGCATAAAGCGGTTCGCGCTCGGAGCCGCGATAGGCGAACCCGCGGCGCGAATCAGCGCGAGCGCAACAGCATGGCGCGGCATCCGCACAGCCACAGTCTCCAGACCCGCCGTAACCAACGCTGGCACAAGCCGACCGCGCGGCACAATCAACGTCAAAGGGCCAGGCCAGAAAGCGCGAGTCAATTCCTGCACATGCTCTGGAAGAGAAGAGGCCAGGTCTCGCAAAGCATCCTCATCAGCAATATGAACAATCAATGGATCGCTAAACGGGCGTCCCTTGGCAGCAAAAATTCGCTCCACTGCACGAGGCTGCAACGCATTTGCTCCAAGCCCATAGACAGTCTCCGTAGGAAAAACAACTACCTCGCCAGCCCGTATCAACGCCGCAGCCCGCTCTACCTTCGCCGCTTCGGGACAGACAGCATCCACAACCACAACTTCTGTATCTATTTGCGACATCAGCAATATTAACCCTCTGATCAAAAACAATGAAACATTTGTTTTGATACTATAGTTGAAATCTTTTCACACCCTTACCCTGTTCGCGATAGTTGAGAAAGTGTTCAAAAATACCCCTTTGTTGTGGTACTATCTTTTCAAGCAGCTCTGCTTCATCCTGCCAGCTAACCCGTCCTTCTATGCTATTTCTCAATTCTCCTTCAACAACTTCGGCGTAATAGATCACGGTCAATGTGCTCATCCGCGTCAAACGTTCGCTGCTATTCGAGCCACAACCAATTAGCTCAATCACTTTCAACTTCAGACCTGTCTCCTCCATGCCTTCACGTATAGCTGTTTGCGTCGGGTGCTCCCGCCAGCGCATAAAACCTCCCGGTAAAACATACCCTCCCTCAGGACGCTCGATGATAAGAAACTTATCTTGATGTTGCACAATGAGAGATACACAGCCCAACGGAGGAAGGTTCCCCATTAAAAGGAGATTGAGGAAGTTAAAAAAAATCCCAACGGATGATTTTAGCATCCGATAGAGTCCATTTACCAGCACAGGTCACAACCCACCGATCTCTTCGTATTCATATCAAGTTTATTTCAAGTTTATTGTACGTGCTAAAAACGAATAGAACAATAGAGTCGCTTCTTGCTCATTGAGCGTGCTCATCTGCTGGTTGGCGATCGGCAGATGAGCACGCAATCTACGAATATGACACTATAGAGGCTATCTCATAGAGCACACAACTATCGTCCTGTACGCATCTGGGCCCGGCGGACAAGAGCGTCAACGGTCACAGCAATCAACAAGACGACGCCCTCAACCATTTCCGACACATCCGTCCCCTGGCTCATTAGTGCCAGGCCATTTACCAGGCTACCGATGATGAGCGCTCCAAGTACAACCGCCCAGACCGACCCTCGACCTCCAAAGAGACTAACACCACCGATCACAGCCGCTGCGATTGCATTGAGCAGCAGCGTTGGGTCGATCTGGCTCGCCACGGCAGTGCCACGGGAAGCCAGGATAATACCCCCTACTGCGGCAAGCGTTGAGCATAAGGTAAAGCACGCCACACGTATACCTACGACATTAATACCCGCGCGCCGGGCTGCCTCAGCGCTACCACCGACAGCATAAATATGACGCCCAAATGAGGTTTTCGTCATGATCAGCCAGAACAGCGTTATCAATCCAAAAAGGATTGCGGCTGGATAAGGCACACCCTGGTAGTTTACAAAAACGGCCACAGCCCCCCCTACGAGGAGTGCAGCTACCACGATCTGTAAAACAACCTGCAGCAGCGTCACCGTTCTGAGACCTGCTCTCTTTCGTCTCGTATAGCCGAAAATGAGACTGATGGCATACAGCAGGACGGCTAGAACTGGCAAACCGATACTCAGGTAGGTAGGCAGGAAACCCACAATACCCACGATGAAACTATTGTTGATGATGAGCGTACTTTGTCCTTGCAGTAGATTGAGCAGAAGCCCTGAATAAAAGATGGACGCGGCCAGTGTCACAATAAACGAAGGAACGCGCAGCACAGCAATAAAGAAACCATTGATGAGACCAACTACAGCGCCCGTCAATAAAGCAGCCGATATAGCTACCAGGGCAGACATCCCATAGCGCTCAGTAAGCACCGCCATGACCACTGAACAGAATACGCTGACCGCGGCTATCGAAAGATCGATCTCACCGAGCAACAGAACCATAATGACGCCAAGTCCAAGTATGCCAAAGGTGATAATCTGTCCCACCAGGTTTGAGAGATTCTCCGAGCTGAGAAAAACACCGCCAGTGGCAATTGAGAAGTAGATCACAACTACGATCAGCGTAAACAATACAGGCACAAAACCAAGGTCGCCGCGTAGTAATTGGCCCAACGTACGGCGAGGCAGATAAGACGGCACCTCTACATCGGCAGACTGCACTTCCTGGCTGCTAAGCCCGGCCATCTGGGAAGCTTCTGATGGCTCAGGCGTATCATTTTTCTCGACAATTTCGCTCATGGATCATTTCCCTCCTATCGAGTCGTTGTCCTGGGCCTCCTGGACCGTGCCATTTGTCGCCATCAACTGGCCAAATTCTGCTCCTGTAATCGCCGCTACAATCTGTTCAGGAGTGGTGGCCTTAATATCAAAGGTACCTACCCGCTTGCCAAGCCGCATGACGATCACTCGATCCACGACCTCAAATACATCTGCCAGGTTATGAGAAATAACAACCACTGCTAGACCTTGATCGCGTAGCCGGCGTATCAAGTTCAGCACCTGTCGTGTCTGAGCTACACCCAGCGCAGCCGTTGGCTCATCCAGCAGGACCACCTTCGCCTGGCGTAAGATGGATTTGGCGACAGCCACGGACTGTCGCTGACCACCGGAGAGCGTAGCAACAGGCGTGCGTGTCGAGGGAAGTTTTACATCAAGGGAATGCAGTACATTGAGCGCTTGCTTCTCCATATCGATCTCGTCTAAAGATCGTAGAAATGAGCGTTCTTCACGACCTAAAAATAGATTGGCGACAACATCCAGGTTATCGCACAACGCGAGATCCTGGTAGACTGTCTCAATGCCCAGGCGGTTTGCAGCCTGTGGATTCGGGATTTGGACCTGCTTGCCTTCCAGAAATATTTCGCCTTCGTCAGCAGGACCGACACCAGAAATGACTTTAATCAGCGTTGATTTACCTGCGCCATTGTCGCCGACCAGGCCTACAACTTCGCCATCATGGACTTCAAAATCCACGTTAAAAAGGGCACGAACTGCGCCAAAAGACTTACTAATGCCTTGCATACGCAGCCGTGGTTCGCCGCTCGGGGGTTGCTCCGGTTGAGGAGACATCATTTCACCGACCGCGGGAGTAGTATTTTCGGCCATCTGGCCCTCCAATCAAGTCAAAGGTAGCAATGTTCCAGCTTCAAGCAGAAGAATAAGCAAAGTATACCATCTGCTCCTGTAAATTAAAAGTGCTGGTATACATGGTGGCACCCCTTGAGGGGGTGCCACCTGTTCACATCCTGAATTTTCAAGTTCACTCACCTGGCGCCCGCGGAGAATGCTTTCGACATTTCCTCACGAGGTGAGCTAGAGTAAAGCGCCTGGCGGAGCCAGGCTATGCCAATAAACTACAGCTTATGGACAGATTCCGCCAGTGCCTGAAGGCAGGCCTGCACAGATTTGAGCAGCTGTCACGTAATTATCGGCAATAACTGTCGACTGAATATTCGTCTTGTCCACCGCCACCGGCGTTTCAAGGATCGAAGCAACAGCGACGCCACTAGGAATAGGAACCGTGACGGACTGACCGTTTGTCAAAGTACCTGTATCAACCCCCTTGCTGAGCGCAGCAGCGAGCTGAGCAGTCGCCATAGCCTCCTTGGGGATAGCCTTGTAGACGGTCATAGCCTGATCGCCCTTGAGGATGTTCTGGAGGCCAGCCACAGTGGCATCCTGGCCCGTGACAAGCACTTTCCCATTGAGCTTCACCGCTTTGAGCGCTGCAATCACATTGTTTGCCATTCCATCGTTGGCCACATATGCGACCGCAACCTTATTCCCATTCGCGGTCAGTGCCGCCTGCATCTCGGTTTGCGCGGTTGCGTTGTCCCAACCAGGCGTGAATTTCTCGTAGACTTTCTTGAGAGACCCGGCAGTAAACAGCGGGTCAAGCGCCTGGTGAGCGCCCTTGGAGAACAGCAACGCATTGTTGTCCGTCTGGGAACCGCTAATCATCACCGTGTTTTTAGTGCCGTTAGCAGTGACATAGCTCTGGTAGTGATCTGCAATGTACTGACCCTGTAACTTGCCCACCGCCACGCCGTCGAAGGAGACATAATATTTGAGGTCGTTGCTCCAAATCAGGCGGTCATAGGAAATCACAGGCACGTTCTTGGCTTTTGCTGCCGTCACAATCGCAGCCGCTTTGACAGCATCAACAGGGGCAAGTACCAGGATACAATCCCCTTTCGTGAGGTCTGCCTGGGCCTGGGTCTGCTGGGTGTCGGCGCTACCCTGGGCATTGTTGTAGTCTACCGTCGCGCCAGGCAACTGCTGGGGGATATCAGCCAGCAGAGCCGGCCTGTCATTGTTATCCCAACGGGCAGAAGTGGCAGTCTCCGGCAAGAGTACGCCTACCTTCGTGCACCCTTTGCCATTGGCAGGGGGAGGTGTGGCCGTAGTGGTCGTAGTAGTGGTGGTACCACAGCCAACCAGCAACACCGTCATCAGCACAATACCGATTATTGCGCTAAATGACCTTCGCTTTCGATCAAATAGTCTCATCGTGAATTTTTCCTTCCACTTTGTGCTTAACCAAGCACGGAATTTACAACTCAGAAGTATACACTTCATGAGAACGGGAGTACAGAACAAGGGAGCTAGAGAACAAGAGAGCTACATTACATTCCCAAACGGATATGTTTGGTAGCTAAAAGAATTGCGTCTCCTCCTTTCTGGCGTCAATCGCCACCTGTTAATGCTGACTGGCGCCCTCTTCCCGCGCAACAAGAATGCGCTCCCACGCTCTAAAAAACGGAAAGTAGATGAGAGCAGCGACAGCAAGATCAAAGAACTGGAGCAGGCTCCCTCTGATATCACCGCCAGTTGCTACAAAGCCACTGATTCCAAGAGGAACGGTAAAGGGTTGTATGACAATTGGTACATGCACCAGTCCCACGTAGAATACGATATAGTTGATAGTTACTATGGTCACCGGTACAAGCACAAATGGAATCATCATCAAAGGGTTTAGGGCCATTGGCACACCAAAAGTGACCGGTTCATTGATGTTGAAGATCGCCGGACCCAGTGCTATCTTGCCAACAGTGCGTAACTGCGCCGAACGCGAAACCAACATGAAAATCACTAGCGGCAGGGTTGCCCCCGAACCACCCAGGTGGGCAAAGATATGAAAAAACGGTTCAGTAACGATTCCATGACCACCATTTGCGTTACTGGCCAGTGTCGTAAACCAGAAAGGGGCAGCAATTGCCGTAACAATATTCATTCCATGAATACCCACAGACCAGAGCAACATCATCAACACAATTTCAGCCAACGCCCCTGGATAGCTATCCTGTACAGCTACCAGCGGTTTGAACGCCTCCATAAGCAGCATTGGCAGCGTCAATTGCACCATCTTGCCATCTACGCTGACAGTAAATGAACTGACAAACCACTCGAGTCCCCACACAAAGGTCAACAACAAGAATGTTGGTACAAGGGCCTCAAAAGCGCGCGTCACATTCTTTGGCACGCTCTTTGGCAACCGGATAGTAAAACGCGATCCACGAAACCAGCGCATAACCTCCGTCGTCATAATACCAATCAGGATTGCAACTAGCAAGCCCTGACCGCCTAAATACGGCAGGATGTCACCTAATTTCAAGTTTGTCAGATCTGCCACAGGTACACTTGCAACCAGAAACAAGACCATCGCCAGTATTCCTGGTTGAACCGGCTCTGTACGACGATATTGTGCCAGACTGTATGCTACACCAAAGGCCAGAAAGAGTGCCATCAAGCCAAAGGAAAGTTGAAATGGCACCAGGATAGCATACTTATAATTACTCACCAGCTCCGCAAGAAACGGAAAAGGCGGATTCGCCGCAATGAGAAATAAGCTTCCGGCAATAATCAGCGGCAAGGTAAAAATAATAAAGGCATCACGCACCGCCTGCAAATAGATACTGCTCGCGAGCGTGCCGAGTGGAGGAACGAGATAGCGTTCAAACCAGTCGCTGCTGCGCTCAATAATGCTGCTCACGTTGCCGCCTTACCTTCGGTCAGCAGGGATGAATAGTAGCACCTGATCCAATACTGCCTGACCATTCATTGTCGCGTAGTGAAAAGGCTCAATCATTGCCACAGGTTTCCCCACGGAAGCCGCCAGTTTCTCGATGCTCTTGCGTAAATGACGAATCTGTGGCGCGATGAGTACAACATCACACGCGTCAACCTTGTCTGCATACTCCCCCGCGCTTAACGCCTCAACCAGCAATTCATATTTACGCTCTTTCGCTGCTGCGAGCATACTATCTACCAGCAAACTGGTCGACATACCCCAGCTACAAACAATCAAAACCCGTATCATGACAACTCCACCCACGAGTTTTGAACACCACATCCATAGTTTCGTGCGCACTAACGCTACACACTACAATGGCATTAGCTCGCTCACAGGTATACTTTTATATACAGCAACAATCGTGCCAAAATGTGTGCTACACACATTACACACTAAAAAGATAGGTTGACCTTGTGCCCACAACGATCTATACGTCATTGGTGATAAAAATATCCACCTGCCTGAGAATGCCAACAATATTAAATGCTTCTTCATCAGGCAGTGGACGAGCTATCTGCGCGCTCAGCACCTGCAGCGCGTGACGACAGATACTCAGCTCTCGAGGAAATTGTTTTCCGACCTGTGCGCGCACAGTCTCACTGACCAGTATTCCCTTATACTGTATGCCCCGTTCTAAAATACAGGCAAGATGAAGCATCAAACCTGCCAGAACTTCGATATCAAAAGTCTCTCCCACTTCAACCTCAATCAACTCGATCATATGATCGACCAGGGGCATTACGCGAGCTGGATTGAGAAATACAAGGCTTTGGCTCAGCGTTTTGGTAATCTCGCGCACCAGCTCGCTGCGCTTCGTCCATGGTAGGGGCGACCCTTGTGGTCGCCCTGGCTCTCCCGCTCGCCCTGCTGACGAAACGGCTTCCTGCTCTGACGCAGAAGGAGGCTGTAGCAAAGCAGGATCTATCAACGTCCCCCCCAGCAGTGCGCGCAGACGCGCGATGCCATCGCCAAAGAGAAAATCTGTGAGTGAAATAAAGGGGTAACTCTCCAGGTGCGGATTAATAGTCCCAACAATCGCCACAACGTGTCGATTACCCACCAGGCGCTGAACATTCGCCTCGGTTTTACCGGACAGGTTGATATCCATACAGATAATTTCCACTCCCTGTTGCCGTAAACCTGGGAGATGCTCTTCGATCAACTCGGCAATCTTTTCCGCGCTGCCAAATCCCGTCAAACACACGGAGAGTATGACCCTGGAAAGCAGGGAAACAGCGAACTGCGTATCTAATTTGTCATCTTCATGTTTCCACCCATTACTTCGTGGAAACACTAAAGCGCTCGCATTGTCAGATTCGTCCACTGGTCGCAAAAGGGTGAGGCTCGCTGTCAATTGATCAAGGGTGATACTTTTGGAGCGCTGCGCCCTTCTTACCGCCTCAACTAACAATGGAGCACTGACACCCGAGACGGTGCGCACCTGCACTCCTGCCTGTCCGCCGCCACGCATCACCAGTTCACCCAATGAGAGAAGTGACGCAAAATCTACGAGCAACAATACTCCGCCGCCTTGATCTGCTGCGCACACCCAGTGCGCCACGCGACCAAGCAATTCCTCCGGAGATTGCTCCAATGTAAGTTCCACCCAGCGCACAGAGTTGACCCCGGTCAGCGTGTTCGCCAGTTCCGCCAGGCCCGCAGCAATACCCCGTCCGTGAGCTGCAACAACGATACCCACCGTAGATTGCTCGCTGCTCAGTAAAGCATCGGCATTGGCTAACAGAACCGCCAGCACATCCGTTTCGCTTTCCGGTAAAGATACGCCAAGCGCCGAACGGAACTGTAATAAGGCCATCCGCGCCACCTCGTATTCGATTGGATAGGTGAAACGCACAGACTGCATAACTGGCTCGACAATGGCGCGACCGTGTGTAGTATGTTCAAGCGTACTGGTCAGATGCATGGCTAGCACTAATGCCAGTTTTTCGGGAAAGGTACGCGCCAATTGCTCCTCGGCATACTGCACAATGCGGCGACTTACCACTGCTATGCGTTCGTCGACAAGGTTAGAGGACGATCCCAGCTTTCCATGAGAAACCTCGTTCGCAAAACGTTGAAAATAGTGCTGTATATCAATATGCAAAAGCCTGTTAATTTCATCCTCTTCCAGTCCACTGCGACGTAGCATCCCCAGGTCCCTACTGATGGTATTATAAAGATCCTGAGCGGACTCCGGCAAACTGTCCAGGGCTTCAAGACCGGTCGGTGTAAAAATGTGGGTCGCCTCAAGCAGGTGCGACACAGGTTCCAGTGCCCGGTTCAGTTCAGCAGTACGTAACAGGCCTCGCCGCACATGATCTGGTAAGACTCCCATATGCACATTCAATTCAGTGAAATTGCCGGTGCGGTATTCGAGATAGGCCCACGCACAGACAAGTTGAACATCAGTGCGTAGCTGACCAATATTGCCAGGACACTCGTACAGCAGCAGGGCGCGTAAAGCCTGTGGCGCAACGTGGATATGTGCGCCAATGCTGCTGCACTCGGTTGTAAAAAAGGCACGCAGCAGTTCGTAGCGCTCCATCACTGTTCGCTCTTGAAGACCTGGGAGACTAATCATCATCGGAATACGCCGCTGAAATGTTGGCAGTAAAGCAGTCTTGGGATCCTCTGTAGTAGCAGCAAGCAACAGCAGCGAAGACTCCCGTTCCTTCACATCACCCATACGCCGAAAACGCTCCCGATCCATCAGGTAAAATAACATTTCCTGGCCTTCTGGAGGGAGGCGATGCACTTCATCGAGAAAGAGAATGCCCCGGTGTGCTTGCTCTACCAGACCTTCACGATCATGGTCCGCGCCAGTATAGGCCCCGCGCACAACACCAAAGAGGTGCGCCATCAACAATTGAGGGTTGCCCGCGTAATCGGCACAGTTGAAGCTAATAAAGGGGGCATCAGAGGGTAACGCGTGAAGTTCCAGCGCAAATCCATGCATCAAACGAGCAAACGTCGTTTTACCAACACCGCTCGGGCCATAGAGCAATGTGTGTAGGCCGCGCGGTGGGTAGAGCATGGCAGCCTTGGCCTGCTGAATAGCAACTTTCAGCCCCCCGCCCCCGCCAATGAGCGTCTCAAAGCTGGTCACAATCGCTCCAACGTGAATTGAGGCAACGACAGCTGGGGGCTTCCCCGGCTCCCGCGTCACTTGAAGAGGCGCCCCGTTATGGTTATCAATTTCAGGAGGATACACCACCCTTACAGGTGGATATCCCGCTTGAACGCTCTGTACGTTACCATTGCTCCTGTTCTCGTGGAGTGGTTCTGTAGAGAGAGTGTTGATGGCAAAGAGCACAGGGCGTCCGGGGATACGCTGAATCTCCCCCGCATTGGCCAGTTGATTAAGGTCGCGACTTGCATTGGTTCGATCAACACCAGCGAAATCTGCTACATCTTCTGCGCTGAAGCCAGCATAACGACGCAACGCACCACTCTGTGCTGGTCGCTGTGCGCACATCGATCGTAATGCTTCAAGTATCCGATCTTTGCGGAGCACTGAACGACTCCTTCCAGGCAGGCAAAACGAGGCTACCTGTGATTCAGTGTGACTTATTCACCTATGTGGAATAAAAAATAGTAGAGAACGTCACTGTTTTACAATAAATATCCGCTCTTTATACTACGGTCTAAAACAGAGCATCGTCACAATGCTCCTCATCCCTCCCTGTTGCTCTTTAACAGCAAGCATTTGCAAAGCAAATTGCGTCATTGTATTTTGAGGGGTCATATCCCTATTTTCTTGTCTACTTTCCCATTGACGCAACCATTTCCCGTTGCTATAGTATACTAACTAACAAAAAGAAAGCGAGTTTAGTAGCATGACATTACAGTTTGGTTTACTTATTCCGCAGGGATGGCGCATGGATCTGATCGGGATAACCGATCATGTAGAAGCCTATGAGACAATGACACGTGTAGCGCAAGAAGCCGAGGCGCTGGGCTATGATTCGATCTGGTTATTCGACCACTTTCACACCGTTCCTCAACCATCTCAGGAAGTGACGTTTGAATGTTGGACAAGCACAGCGGCGCTGGCTCGCGATACAAAGCGGGTGCGCATCGGACAGATGGTCACCTGCAATGGCTACAGGCACCCAACATTGATGGCCAAAATGGCCAGCACAGTAGATGTCCTTTCACATGGGCGCCTGGATTTCGGTATCGGCGCTGGCTGGTACGAGCACGAATACCGCGCCTATGGCTATGAATATCCCGCTGCCCCTGAACGTTTGCGCTACTTGCGCGAGGCAGTACAGGTTATCCTGGCGATGTGGACGCAGGATGAGGCGGTATTTGAAGGAAAATACTATCATGTGAACGGCGCTATCAATCAACCCAAGGGAGCGCAAAAACCTCATATTCCCCTCTTGATTGGTGGTGGCGGAGAGCAAGTGACACTCAAGCTGGTTGCGCAGTACGGAGACGCCTGCAACGTTGGTCACCTTGATCCAGAGGGACTTGAGCGCAAATTCGCTATCCTCAAGAAGCATTGCAACGATGTTGGGCGCGATTACAACACGATCAAGCGAACAGTGCTCTTCAATTGCGCTATTGCTGAGACAGACGAGGAGGCCATAGCAAAATCCGGGCCATTCGCGCGCAATATCCCCTCCGGTCGCATACGCGAACAGGCGTTAGTTGGTACGCCCGAGACGATTCGCCGGCGTCTTAAAGAAATTGAACAGGCAGGAGCACAAGAGATAATTGTGTACATGCCAGACGCGAAAGATCTCGAGTCGGTCCGTATGTTTGCGCGGGAATGTATGCGTCCATAGCGCGTGGCATTATGCGGGAGGACCACTGCTGCATATAGACGTTTTTTTCTTGTTTTCCGTTATGCTATACTACGCACATATTTGACGACAAGAACAATAGTTTCTTTGTTGATCCATTTACCCCACAACATACACCAGGAGAATGCATACAATGAATACTCAGGATGTCGTACAACAGGTACGGACCGCCGACCTACGACTTGTTCGTTTTTTGTATTGTGATAATGGCGGCATTATTCGCGGCAAGGCCACTCATGCCTCGAGGATAGCCACACGCATCACTGAAGGCATTGGACAAACCCTGGCAATGCAAGCATTTACCAGCGTCGAATCGCTTGCTGCTGTCGATGGGATGGGACCGATTGGTGAGTTTCGCCTCATTCCTGATCCACAAACGTTTGTGACATTGCCCTATGTTCCAAACACCGGCAGCATGATGTGCGATATGATCCGCATCGATGGAAAACCCTGGGAAGCCTGTCCGCGCTCGTTCCTGAAACGCATGATTGCGCAGTGTTCCGAGCACGGTATGCGAGCTGAAGCGGCTGTAGAGCATGAATTCTATTTTGCTCGTGAAGAAGCCGGCACATATGTGCCTGCCGACAATAGCCTCTGTTATAGCAGCAGGGGCCTGGATGACCAGGCCGAGGTGGTAGATGCCATCCTGACAGCATTAGAATTGCAGGGCGTTTCAATCGAGCTATTCCATACTGAGCTTGGCCCTTCTCAGCAAGAGTTATCTATCAGGCACGCGGACATGCTGCGGGCCGCGGATAATGTTTGCCTGGTACGCGAGACGGTACGCGGTGTGGCAAGAGCCTTCAACCTCATGGCGTCGTTCGCGCCAAAACCCTTCCTCGACCAGGCCGGCAGCGGCGCCCACATTCACCTGAGCCTGTGGGGAAGCGAAAATAGTGCGAACGCGGGAAAGAACCTGTTTTATGACGCCGGTGAGCGCGGCCAGTTGAGTCAGCTCGCAAAATATTTTATCGGCGGGGTCCTGCGCCACATTCGGGCGCTTGTAGCCATTTCTTGTGGCAGTCCCAACTCCTATCGCCGTCTTCTGCCTCATTATTGGAGTTCTGCCT
>WNGL01005148.1_pt1 | contig 15567 bp, 10 predicted proteins | sample 5400591 | NCBI WGS metagenome assembly WNGL01 (sample SAMN13153377, study PRJNA577476) | soil metagenome | isolation source: 80 cm soil or saprolite under Garry oak tree replicate 1 | place: USA:California | collected 2016-06-15
TGAAGGTCAACTTACAGCTCCTCCTTTCTGTTGAGCTCATCCCCTCATCCCCTCATCCCAAGAACACCTTGCTGACGTGCACGCTGTGATGTAGATTGTCTGCGCCAATTTATCCGCATACATAAAAAGCCGCCAGACAGAAGATATGACGCCTGGCGAGAAAAGGTTGATGCACATCAGTCCCGGGCTTCTGCGCAGATCGCATCGACAGATGTGTCACTGGACCGTAGGAATCCTTGAAGCCCGCGTGGACAGGGTGTCCGAATCAGCTGAGCCTGGACAGTTACTGTCCGAATCTGATCGACTATGAAGTCTCCTTCGATGGAGAAAACTGAGGTTCCGTCCCAGACCGAAGGGCGTTCGTTGGACCTTGAAGCCGGGCTGGAATTCGCTCCGGCTGCACACACCTTGAGCCGAGGGAAGGTGACCGGCCCGGAGACGACTGTTCTGTTGAATCTTGAGTGAAGCGGCACTCGGGATCGGTTAGGAACCCAGGGTTAAAAGCCCAGCGACATTTGTGGACCAAGGAGGTTTCTATGAAGTCACAAGTGGCTACAGCGTTCGCGGCAATCTTGGCTCTTTGTTCTTCGATTCTTCCCAGCAAGCTGCGAATGAGGAGGGTGGAGGTACGCCATTACATCATCGTTTCCTGCGTTCTGGCGGTTTTCGTTCGCCTGTACATCTCGGGTTCGGCGGCCTACGGGCAAACTACCTTCGGTCAGATTACCGGGACGGTCAGAGACCCCAGTGGTGCAGTGGTTCCTGGGGCGAGTGTCAGCGTCATTAACGAAGAAACCCAGATAACCCGGCAGACTTCCACTAGTGCGGGCGGAGTGTTTAATGTCCCCAATCTCAACGTCGGCCCTTACCGGGTGCGCATCACTGTGACCGGGTTTACCACTTATGAGAGGCGCGGGTTGATCCTCAGCGCCAATCAGATCATCAATGTGGATGTGACGCTCGCACTGGGCACTACGGAAACCGTCACGCAGGTTACCGCCGCCAGCCCGGCGGTCGCGACAGAAACCAGTGCTCTGTCCGACGTGAAAACCAATCGCGATCTCCAGCAGCTACCGCTGGAGATCGCACGCCATTTAGCTGACAAGGGCTTTTACACCTACTCCTTCCTCACTACCGGGACCAGCTCTGTAACCACCACGAGCCTTCCCGTCATTAATGGAGTGCGAACGGAGACCGGAACCCTGCCGACGATGGATGGGATTGCGGTGACGGCATACCAGGGGGGTGCCAGCCCTGTCCAGCCTAGCTTCGAAGGAGTGCAAGAGGTGAACGTGGTGACGGCCACTCCACCGGCTGAGTTTGCTCTGGCGGCAAACTTTACGGTGGTCACAAAGTCGGGCACCAACGACTTCAGCGGTACAGCGTTCTACAATTACAATGGCAATTCCCTGAACGCCCGCAACTTCTTCAGCGACTCCACGCCGTTCCGGGTTTACAACAACTTTGGCGGTAGCCTGGGTGGGCCCATCAAGAGAAATAAGGCCTTCTTTTTCGCGGACTATGAGGCCTCGCGTGAATCCGCTCGGAACCTCATGATTGTGGATACACCGCTGGCGGAATGGCGCAATGGGAATTTCAGCGGTCTCGATATTCCGATTATGGATCCCGCTACCGGCGGGCAGTTCCCGGGCAACATCATTCCTGCTGGCCGAATCAGTGGGGTTTCGAAAAAGATCCAGGATGTCATCTTTCCGTTGCCGAACTTCGGTTCTCCCGCTGCCCAGTCCGGTAACTTCCGGCAGCAGTTCCGCGGGACTACGGGCTTTACCCGCTTCAATCAATTTGATGCCCGCGTCGACTATAACTTCAGCCAGCATGACTCGATTTTCGGACGTGTCAGTTGGCGGCGCATGCCTCTCGACTACACGGATCTCGTCCCGACCATCGGGAAAGTGACCCAGAATCGCTACGGCCACAGTGCAGTCTTTTCCTGGACTCATACTTTCTCATCAACTCTGGTCAATGAATTTCGCGCAGGGATGACATACCACCGTAATCAATACTACCTGGATGTCGTCGGAAGCGACCTGATCCAGCAGTTCGGTATTCAGGGCATCACCACGACTGGTGTCCACGATGCGCCGATCCTCAGGATCGATCCGGTAACCTACGTCGACTACGACGACTTTGACGATTCTTACTTCGACAACCCGAGCACCACTTTTGAGTTTACGGACAATGTGAGCTGGACGCGTGGCCGGCATTCGCTGAAGTTCGGATTCGATATCATCCGCGACCGCCTGAATGAAAAGTTCATCACCTCGCTGGTCTACGGCGGATACAACTTTCCGGGGGTCTTCACAGGCTTTGGGTACGCCGACTTCCTGCTCGGAATCCCTGAAACAACCGAGTTGGCCATTCCCACTCCTCCTCGATACCTACGAAGCGTGACTTCCGGCCTCTACGCTCAGGACCAATTCAAGCTCAACCGCAAGCTCACCCTCAATTACGGGCTACGCTGGGAGTTGACGGCTCCTTTCACCCACAAGTTGGGCGCTATTTACAGTTTCAATCCGCAGACCGGAGCCTTGGTGATCCCCGATGAGGGTGCCTCCCAAGTCAATCCCTTCTTCCCGAGCAATATCCCCGTGATGGCGGCGTCGCAGGCCGGGTTCCCCAAGGACTCGCTGCTCGAGTTTCGCAAGGGCTACTTTCAGCCTCGCTTCGGTTTTGCTTACAAGCCGTTTGACGACGAGAAAACCGTGATTCGCGGCGGTTATGGAATCTACGGGAACCTGGTGTACCGATCGATGGGACGGAACATGGGGGGCGGACCTTTTTCGGGAAGCGTGACCTACATCAACTCAGTCACCAACGGTGTGCCCCTGTTCAGTTTCCCGGAACCTTTCTTGTCCTCGGCGGTTGCCCCGGGAGGGACTCAGGATGTGCAGGGCAAGAACCCCACATGAAGGTCCCGTATACGCAGCAGTGGAATTTCACCGTGGAGCGGGACGTGGGAGGGGTGGGCCTTCGCGTTTCGTATGTGGGTGCTCGGAGCGTCAACTTGATCTATCGCCGCAACTTGAATCAGCCCCCGCCGAGCACAACTCCCTTCTCAAGCGACCGCCGGCCTTATCCTCTGTACAACCAGATAATCTGGTCCGAGAACGGCGGCAATGAGGCTTACCACGGCTTGGAAGTGGCCGCGACTAAGAAGTACGGAAAGAATCTCTCCTTCGGCGCCGGCTGGACCTGGGGCCGGGATCTGACCGATACGCAAGAAGTAGGAGGCTCTTCCTTCGGCGGTCAAGTGATCCAAGACCAGTTCGACCGCGGCGCAGAAAAGGCCAACAACGCACTCGTTTTGCGGCATCGAGCCTTTGCCCACGCCGTTTACGCGCTGCCTTTTGGACGTGACCAGCGCTTCCTGAGCAAGGCCCACGCGGTAGTTCAAGGAGCGCTGGGCGGATGGAATACGGGCTGGAACGTCAACTTGCAATCCGGTCAGTTCTTTACTCCCAGTTTTTCGGGTTTTGATCCTTCCAACACGGGCTCTTTTGGAGGCCGCCCGGACCGCATCGGCAACGGGAAGCTTCCAGCAGGGCAGCGGACCATTGAGCGTTGGTTTGATGCTTCGGCTTTCAAGATTCCAGGGTGCCCCGACGCCCATCCTGTCTGCAGCGATCCGGCCAGTGTCGGCCGATTCGGCAATTCGGGGCTCAATATCCTGGAGGGGCCTGGCATCGCCAACGTGGATTTTTCGCTAATGAAGTACTTCAACCTGCATGAGAAGACGCGACTCCAGTTTCGCCTCATTATGGTGAATGCCTTCAATCATCCCAACTTTGCGGTGCCGCGGTCTAATATTCGGTCGTTGGGCACCGTTGGGACCATCTCTTCCATGGCTCGCGTTCTGAACGGACTGCCGGCAACCCGCGAAATCGATATCGGATTGCGTCTGGAGTTTTAGACGTTGGGCCGTGGGCTCGTCCGCAGGCCGGGCTTCTGGTCAGGAATACGGCCATGGCCGGCAGACCGCCGCTTCCGTATCGGCGCGCATCGTCCAGCTTGAGGATCAAGAAACCGTCGCGGTCACATGGGAAACCCCGGAGTCGCTCGTTGTTGCATCGGGCACGCGCCAGACGATTCAAGACGCGCTGGAGCGCTTGCCCTTGAGTTATCGCGAGGTCATCCTTTTGTGCGACGTTGAAGAGATGAAGTACCAGCAGATTTCGGAGATCTTGGCGGTGCCGATTGGAACGGTGATGTCGAGGTTGTCGCGCGCCCGAAAGATACTGCGGGAAATGCTGGCGGGAGAGCGGACCGCGCGTTCCACGCCCGCAGGAAAGTGAACTGATGATGAACTGCGCAGAATGCCAGAAGCGGATCGCAGCCTACGTGGACGCGGAGTTGCCTCCAGCGGAGATGGAGGCTGTGCGCTCACACGCGCAGACATGTGCGGGTTGCGCCAGCAGTGCGCTCGCCTCCCTGGAGCGCAAGCTGGCTATTCGAAGGGCCGGACTGCGCTACAGTGCGCCGCCGGAGTTGCGTGCGCGAGTCTTCGGATTGTGTAGAGCGAAAGCGAAGGTGATCGACCGCAAACCAGTGATGCGCTCTGCGCGGGCCTGGTTGCCGCAGCGAAAAGGTTCCGCGCCGAGCGAGGCTGGGAGGAGATTGCCAAGCACTGAATCCAAGTGCGAAGCAGGGTGCGCCGCACGGGATGTGCTCGGACAAGCATTTCGCCGCCTTTGTCACACCGTCGGGATTGTCCCGCCATCGATGACATACTCGCTTCCGGTGATGGAAGAAGCTCGGTCCGATGCTAGGAATGCGACCAGTTCGGTAGCTAGCGGGATGATCTCCCGATCTGGAATCGCATGCGGCGTGGCTGAATACGATCTCCGTCTCGCTCCTTACGAAGACTGGACGCTCCAGACGGCGGCGACCATCGCGAAGCGCGCCGGACATCCTAATCTTAAATTTCAACACATCAACGCCGGATTGTTGGAACGGGTAAGAAAGCACCGGTTTGAACATTGGCGCATAGCCGGAAGCCACCGGAAGTTCCGGACAAAGATATGCAGACGGCATTCCTAGCCGTCCGGAATCACCTTCACGTGTCCGACGACAGAGACCACTTCTAGCCAGGCACCTTCATGTATCACGGCCACTGGTTCAGGGACACCGCCTACATAGCGCTCGCGTTCGAGAATCTGGGTTACTCCGAGAAGGTCCGGCTCAGCCGCGTGATCTTCACCCCTTGCTTGCACCAGCGCCCGGCTTGGCAGGGTCAGGTTGGTCACGATGAAGCCCGCGCGCGGGAACAACTCCCCCGCATGATGCTCGACCTTCGCTGCCACTCGTCGCGCCGTCGTCAAGCTCTCCGCCTGATAGAGAAATGTACCACACGGACTAACATGGATCAGCAAAGCCGCAACCAAAAACCTCACGCAAAGACGCGGAGAACGCGGAGGTCCTGCCTGGGAGCGCACGCTTCCAGCGTGCTCGGCGTTTCTAACTCCCCGCACGCAGGATGCGTGCGCTCCCAGGAAAACGCACAAAAATCCTTCGCAAAAAGCAAAGGATTTTCGGGTTAGTAGCACGGGGCCCTCCAAGGAGGCCGAGGCAATCCGAAATCTCTCGGATCGCCTCGGCCTCCCTTCCCGGGCGCCACCGATACCAGCCGCGTCACGGCGGATGACGGCGGACTGGTTTTCCTGAGTGATAAGCCTCCCGGATCGGGAATTGGCTCCATCAGCCTCCCTCAGAAAGGGAAAGGTGTCTACAGATTTGCTGCCCGGCAGCATCTTCTCGGTGTAGAATCCCCATCCGTGGGCGCCGATGCAGGCGGAAGTTAACAGAATCACTCAGACACAATGCAGCGAATCCGGAGCCTGTCCCCCGCCCGCAAGGGCGGCTTGTTTCACCTATCCTCACCGCTCCTGGAACTCGATTAACGTGCGGGACTAGTCCTCGGCTTCCACGTCCCATACCGGGGCCACTGGAGTCGACCGGATACCGCCATTAAGAGTATGCAGCCTCGCCTTGTGGTTGTGTTCTTTCCTTCATCCGGGTTCGCCGCGCCCGTCGGCCGACGGGCGCGGCGAACCCGGACGATTTGTGGGAGAAAATCTCATGAGACACAATGAAACTGTGACGCTTGTACCTCTGTTCGCGGTCATGCCGTTCGTGATTTTCGTATTCCTTGGTTGTGCCCCGTTGCCTCTGCTGGCTCAGTACACGACCGCCAGCATGGCAGGGAACGTAGTCGATCCCACGGGCGCCATGGTGCCTGCTGCTGAGGTCACCGTAAGGAATACGGAAACGGGGTTCAAGCAAACGACTCAAACTGATGCCGGTGGGACATTTCTCTTTCCCAGCTTGCCAGTTGGGGTTTACCAGCTCAAGGTGGAGAAGCCCGGCTTTGCCACCTACGTGCAGGAAGGAATCACGCTGGCCGTGAACCAGTCAGCTCGACAGGCGGTGACGCTTAAGGTTGGAGAGATTTCAGAAAAAGTGACAGTGTCGGGGGATACCGAACTGGTGACCACAGGAACATCGACTGTCGGACAGCTTGTTGACCAGAAGCGTGTGCTGGATCTGCCCTTAAATGGGAGAACTGCACAGTCCCTGGTTTTTCTGGCGGCGGGAACGGTCGATGAGACCGACCGTTACTGTGGCCTCGGTTGTCATGGTGGGGTCTACCCTGGAGAGCAGCAAGCCAACATCAATGGATCGGGCCCCGGCGGTGTCAACTATCAACTTGACGGGACTAGTCACAACGATACTTATTTGAATACCAATCTCCCCTTTCCCAACCCTGATGCGGTACAGGAATTCAACCTTCAATCCACCAATGTCACAGCGGAATACGGTAACGCAGTGGGCGGCACCGTGAACATCGTCACCAAGTCCGGAACGAATGATATTCACGGCACGGCCTTCGAATTCCTTCGCAATGGCGCCCTGAATGCCCGAAATTTCTTTGCGCCCAAGCACGACACTCTCAACCGCAATCAGTTTGGCGGCAGTATCGGTGGACCGGTCGTGAAGGACAAATTGTTTTACTTTGGAACCTTTCAGGGAACTCGGGTTCACACCGCGGCTGAAGGCAGAATCGCTTTTGTTCCTACCGACGCCCAACGCCGGGGCGATTTTTCTTCCTTCCTCCCTGACAAGCAGCTCGTCGACCCGCTCACAGCACTCCCCTTTCCCAACAATCAGATCCCTGCTGACCGTTTAAGCCCGGTGTCACAGTTTTTCTTGAAAACCATTCCGCTTCCCAATGGCCCCGGAGGGCAGCTAACCTATTCAGCGGCCAATACCGCACAGACAGAAAACCAGTTCATGGTCAAGACCGACTATAACCGATCGAGACATCAATTAAGTGGGCGATACTTCTTTACTGACTTCGACCAACCTCCTGAGGATGCCACACAAAATCTTCTTAGGGCCGTGGGCAATGGAAATGCCGTGAGAGTCCAAAACCTGGCCCTGAACCATACGTTCACTCTTTCACCCAAAACGCTGTTCAACACCTGGTTCGGGTGGAATCAGCAGCGGGGTGGCTCGCTCTCTAGTGCCCCCTACGGCTTTCCCGACGCGGGAATGAAAATCGCAGCACCCACGCCGCCCGAGATGTTTTTCGATGTCGGCGGTTATTTCACCGTGTCGACGAATCACTTAGGTGATTTCGATCGCGGTGACTGGACTATTCGCGAGAACGTGACCGTCGTCAAAGGCACGCATGAGCTGCACTTCGGGGGAGAAGCGGTGCGGGTGAAGAATCACCTCGTCAATACGTTTTCCATGGCTGGCGAATTCGAATTCTTCAACCAGTTGACAGGAGACAATCTGGCTGACTTCATGCTGGGCCGCGCATCGGAATTCGAGCAAGGAGGAGGGGAGTTCAAGACTCTGCGAGGCACGCGATGGGGCTTTTTCGCGCAAGACAACTGGCGAGTCAACCAGCGATTCACTTTCAACTTGGGTCTACGATGGGACCCTTATTTCCCGTATCAGGAAGTGGACGGACGCGTCACCTGCTTCCAGCCTGGAGAAAAGTCTGTGCGCTATCCGAACGCGCCTGTAGGCCTGACCTATGGAGGGAAGAATCATGATGCCTCTTGCCCAGAGCCAGGTTCGGAGAACAATTTGCTCAACTTCGCTCCTCGCCTGGGCTTTGCCTATCGGCTAACGCAGGATGGCAAGACCAGTCTGCGAGGCGGACTCGCCTATTACTACATCCCTCCTCAGACGAGTGTTTTTAATCTCTTTGTAGACACCGCCCCGTTCTCGCCACGATTCCTCTTCAATAGTGTTGACATTCTTGATCCCTTTGGAAGCGCTGGTGTGCACAATCCGTTTCCCGAACAGTACGGCCCCAGAGTCCCGGGACCGGAAGCCACCTTTGACACTCCCGCGGCACTCTACGGGGTACTCCAAAAAGACTTTCGCATTCCGCTTTTGACTAGCTGGAACCTGACGCTGGAGCGTCAACTGGGGGCTGACTTTGTTTTGAGGGTGGCCTATATAGGGAATAAAGGAACCTTCCTCTCTAACGATCAGAAATCGCTTCGTGAGGCCAATCCCGCCGTCTATATTCCAGGAGCATCGACTCCTGACAATACTCAAGAAAGAAGGCTCTATAGGGATTTCAGCACGGTGGGACTGGTTTCCTCAAGCAATAACTCGCATTACCACGGCCTACAGTTGAACGTGGAGAAGCGCTTCAATCACGGACTTTCCTTGCTGGCCAACTATACCTGGTCCAAGATGATTGATGATTATGGCTGGACTAACCCATTCAGCCGATCTTTTGATCACGGAATATCAGACGATGACGTAGCCCACGTCTTCAAATTCTCCAATGTATGGGAGGTACCTAAGCTAAATACCGCCGGCGTTGGGGGCAAGGTTCTCAATGGCTGGGCGCTGAACTCAATCATCGCCTGGCAGGGCGGTTTTCCATTTTCCGTCTACAGCGGAACTGATAATTCACTTTCTGCTGTGCACCGTGATCGGGCTGACTTCCTCGGTGGCGCTGCCCAGTTGGATTCAGGCCGTCCTCATGGAGCATTGGTCGACAAATTCTTCGATATTTCCAAGTTCGTTCCCAATGCCGAAGGGACATTCGGTAATTCAGGGAAGAACAGTTTGCGCGGACCGAAACTTTTCAACATGGATTTTGGCCTCCTAAAAAACACCAGGATCAATGAGCACGCCTCAGTGCAATTTCGGGCCGAGTTCTTCAATGTCTTTAATAACGTTAATTTTATATCCCAGTCGATAGATAGCCAGCTTTCCGACTTTTCCCCAGATCCAGCCAGCAATCGATTTGGAAAAATCTTCCAGGCAAGAGATCCACGAATCCTCCAGTTTGCTTTGAAATTTGTGTTTTGAGGTGGACTGCCAAAATGCCGCGCTTGACCGCTGGAGTAAAGACTGAGATCAATGACCCTCCCGTCATCTATTTCCCTCTCCGCTCACAGGCAGAAAGATGTCTTGAAAGCTCGTCGTAGAAAATCGTGCCGCTCCCGCACGGTCGCGGTACTGCAATTCGTGAGGTTAGTGGTACCGCGCGCGAGAGCAATCGGCGGAATCAGGAAGGGAAATTCTTCATCGCTTCTCAGGGAGCGGAGGGGAGAGATGTTTTGCCGGCCCTTTCGGGACATCTTGAAGTGAAGAAGCATTTTTCACAAGATGGAGCAACATAGAAACTGAATCCATGTTTTATCTGTTAACTTATCTGAGTTTTATTTTTCTTGTCCAATCTGGCCAGACAGATGTTTCTGCCGTACTGAACGCAGAAGGCCTGCACATGATGGAACAAGGGAAAATAAAGGAGGCGACTGAGAGATTTCGCCAGGCATCCCAGGCCGACCCCAAGAATGTGGAGGCACTCAACAACTTGGGTGTTGCCTTACGCAGACAAGGAGATTTTTCGACTGCCGTCCTGGTCTTCCAAAGTGCCCTACGGTTACAAGCCAATGACGCCCAAATTTATAACAACCTCGGGATGTCTCTGCACGGGTTAGATCGCCTGTATGAGGCCTTGGCCGCGTTAAAGAAGGCCGTTAGATTAACGCCTCAAGATGCCGCGCTGCATCGCAATCTCGGAATCATGCTGATGGAATCCGGCGACGATCCGCAGTCCGAAACAGAATTACGCACCGCGGTGCGATTGGATAGTCGCAGTCCTGAGGCCCATTACTCGCTGGCGCGGTTGTTGGCGCGCGGCAAGCGCAGTTCAGAAGCTTTTGATGAGTACCACGCCGCGTTGCGTTATGCCCCTCGCCAGCCCGCGGTACATTTCGAATTAGGCAAACTTTACAAAGCCAACGGCGATTTGGAGAATGCCGGTAAAGAATTTCGACTGGCTCTCAAGCTCGATACAAACAATGCCAAGTTTCACCAGGCATTGGGCTCTTTGTTCCTGCAAATTGGCAATCTGGCCAGCGCCGAGTCCGAGCTTCGCCGCAGCCTGGAATTAGATCCCTCAGCCGGGGAATCTCACCGCGACCTTGGCATTACGCTACGCCGCCAAGATAAGCTTTCCGAGGCCATTGCAGAGCTGCGCCATGCTACCGAGCTAATTCCAAACGACAGCAGCAGCCACTACCTGCTGAGCCAGGTACTACAGAAGATGTCCAAGCCGGACGAAGCGGCAATAGAGCGGCGCCAGGCCGAGCTGCTCATTCAGAGGGAGAAAGATACCAGTCTGGCCAATGCCTACAATAACACCGGAACTCAACTGCTGCAGAACGGGCAAGTTGCAGAAGCGGCGGTTAAGCTTAAGGAAGCCCTTCGACTCAACCCACGGGATCCCGTGGCCCAATACAATTACGGTCTTGCCTTGCTACTTCAGGATAAGCTTGACGAAGCCATCACCCAGTTTCACTCAGTCCTGAAATTGAAACCCGACGACCCTAATACCCACTACTATCTGGGGCGGGTGCTGCTCGCAAAGGATCAAGTGACCGAGGCAGTTACTTATTTGCAAGAAGCAGTCAGGCTCATGCCCGACGATGCCAGGGCCCATAACGTGCTGGGTGTAGCCCTGGCTAAGATCAAAGAAATACCACAGGCCTTGACTGAATTGGAAACCGCTCAGCATCTGGAGCCGAACGACCCGTTATTCCAAGCGAATCTTGCTTGCCTGAAGCAACATTTGCAGAATTGTGCCATGACACCTTAGGCGTTTTGGACGAAACCTGGCGGAATTCGAGGGCGAAACAGCTTCGATTCCTCAGGATGGGAAATAAACAAACCATGTTTTGCTTGCGATTTTTTGTCTTTTGTGCAATACGGGATTTTGAATTACTGCTGTCCGGTTAAACATTCGGCACTATCGATCAACGCGCAGCACCGAAACGACTCACGGCGAGTTTTGAGCTGTGAACGACTTCAACTCGACTCCGATCGCCTTTTCAAGAAAAACAGCACAAATTAAGGTCTACGTTCCGGCGTGTCTCCAATGAGAGAAAAAAATCGAAATGAAAACCCGCAGATTTCGGGCATCAACTCATTGGAGAAAAGCCCGATTTTTCCGGGCTTCTTCGGGCGAAACTTGCTGCGACATTTAAGCGGACAGTAGCGATAGTGAACATATATATCTGCGAGGATGTTGTCATCCATCCGCTAGTTTTTCTCGCCACGCAAAACTAAAAGAGGAGGAGGTTATGGCAACGATCTTCAAAAGGCTTTTCTCAATGGCAGTGTTGGCGGTTTTGCCGGTGCTGCTGTCGAGCACCGTCCTCGGACAGGAGTACCGGGGCAGAATCCAGGGGAACGTCCTGGACTCGAGCCAGGCGCCAACATAGCCGCGGTCCGGCTGACCAATGAGGCCGGCCGCTATCTGTTCGACCTGGTGGAGCCCGGGACGTACAGGTTCACCGTGGAAATCAAAGGCTTCAACAAGTTCGAGCAGGATAATATCTCAGTACCCTCCCGGGCCGATTTGACGATAAATGCCGTCCTGAAGCCCGGAGATATTTCGGAAACGGTTTCGGTCACCGCCGAAACGGCGACTCTGCAGTTCAACACCTCCAAGATGGAAAGCAACGTGAGTCAGAAGCTGGTGGAGAGCCTGCCGCAAATGTATCGCAACGTCTTCTTGTTGGCGCAGCTGGATCCCTCGGTGCAGAGCACTTCGTGGGGGGAAGACAACCCCTATGACACCTGGGCATCCAATAACCTGAAAGTCGGAGGCAGCGGGCAGTTTACGAACGACCTGCAGGTGGACGGCAGTCCCTCCGGTATCAGCGTGAAGACGGGCTATGTTCCGACACCCGACATGGTACAGGAAGTCAACGTCCTGCAAAACGCGTCCGACGCCGAATACGGGCACAGTTCCGGTTCGGCCATCAGCGTCGTGTTGAAATCGGGGCTGATGGAGCGGTACGCCGCCGCGGAGAAAACACTCCGGGAAATCGAGTTGCGCCGGCCTGAGTGGGACCGGGCCTACCTGGCTCACGGCTTGTTGCTGGAACGATCCGCCCGGCCGGGCGAAGCCCGGCTGAGACTTCAGGCCGCAGTAGCGCTGGGATCGCGGGATCCCGGTTTGCGATGTGCCCTGGCGCGATTGGCGGGCGCCCCCAATTCCAGCCCTGAATGCCGCTGCCTGACAGGGCTGGAGCAGCTGCTTATCTCCAGCTGTCCGACACAGCCTTAAGGAAAAGTGAGGGTGCAATTAGATTAATTCGTGGAATTCGTGGCGGTTTTTACTGGCCACCAATTCCACGGCGCAGCGGAGCGGCAACCAACAAAATAAAACCTTCGCGGTCCCTTCGCGCACTTAGCGCCTTCGCGGTGAAACTTCGTCTCAATTAACCGCCAAGACGCGAAGAGCGCAAAGGGCCGCCAAGAATTTTGCTGAAAAAAGCAAAGATTTCTGGAACTGTATTACGAATTTCACGAAAACGATCACCGCGGTTTGGGTGTCATTCTGTTTGAAATACAATCTTTCACAGCCTCTCCGGCCGCGTTGCTTGACTCGCACTTCTTGTAATTGCACGGGGCCATTGCTTTTGAATCCCTATTGTCGCGCCATCCTCTTTGCTGTCGCCGCTTTTGCGTCAGCCGTCCGGCTTCCGCTTTTTGCGGGCCGGACCGGGGAAGGCCCGCGGCGCCCCCATTTCGCCGATGTGGCCCCCCGCTCACGCATCAACTATTTCACAAACAACAATTACACGGGCCGGAAATACTTTCAGCAGCCGATGTGCGGCGGCATAGCCATACTGGACTACGACAACGACGGCAGGATGGACCTCTACTTCACCAATGGCGCCAAGCTGCCGGAACTTAAGAAAGAGGATGCATCCTTTTATAACTGCCTGTTGCGCAATCAGGGGGACGGCACCTTCAGGGATGTGACGCCTGAGGCCGGGCTCACCGGGTCGCAATTGGATTTTTGTTATGGGGCTGCCGCCGGAGATTTCGACAATGATGGATACACGGACCTCTTTGTTTGCGGTACGAGGAGGAACACGCTCTATCGCAACCAGGGAAATGGCTCTTTTGTCGACGTGACAGCCCAGTCTGGATTAGATAAGCAGCCCCTGAACACCCTGAGCATACAGGGAGCATGGTTCGATTACGACAACGACGGTCTACTGGACCTGGTTTTGTCGAATTACACCCTCTGGACTCCAGAGCTCGACCAGCGATGCTCCAAGGACAACGAGGAGATCTATTGCCACCCTAAAATCTATGTCCGAGTTCCCCATCGGCTCTACCACAACCTGGGCGACGGCCGGTTCGAGGATGTCACGGAGAAGTCCGGATTCAGCAAGTCACCCGGCAAGGGGATGGGCATTGGGATCGCCGACTTCAATGACGACGGATGGACGGATGTCTTCATCGCCAATGACACCGAACCCAATTTTCTTTACTTGAACCAGCGCAATGGCACATTCAAAGAGGTCGGCCTGCTGTACGGCGTGGCGTACAACGACGAGGGGGCAACCGTTTCGGCAATGGGCTGCGACGTAAAGGATTATGATAACGACGGTTGGGTGGATGTCTTCTACAACAACCTGATGGGACAAATCTGGGCCTTGTTCCGCAACCAGCGCGGGAAATCATTTCAGTATGTCTCGCCCGCCACGAAGATCCTGTTGATGAGCGGATCACGATCGGGATGGAGCAACGGGTTCATCGACTACAACAACGACGGATGGAAGGATCTGTTCTCCGCTAACGGTGATGTTGACAACCTCAGTCCCGGTTCGCAGCAGCACGACACGATCTTCGAAAACAGGGATGGAAAGGACTTCCTCGACGTGTCACGGGAAATGGGCGGCGATTTCCTGCGGGTCGGTTTCCAGCGGGGATCGGCGTTTGCGGACCTCAACAACGATGGGTTCATGGATATTGTCGTGACCTCGCTGAATCAGAAGCCGCGGATTTTGCTGAACTCCGCGGACAATGGAAACCACTGGCTCCTGCTTCGTCTCACGGGGCACAAAAGCAATCGGGATGCGATCGGCGCTAAAATCAAGGTCACCACGCCATCCGGACGAACACTCTATAATCACGTGACGGTCAGCGTCGGCTTCATGTCCTCCAGCGACCGCCGCGTGCACTTCGGATTAGGCCAGGAAACTGGCGTTGCCTCCATCGAGCTGCGGTGGCCGAGCGGCGTTGTTCAGACTCTCACAGATGTGCGCGCCGATCGGATCCTCCACGTGGAAGAGCCGCATTAGGGATCGCGCAAGGAACCCGCGGCCACCATTTTGTTCCGCGACTCCCGCACCAATGGATACCCTTTGTCCCGCCAGCCGTTAAAGCCTCCAGCCAGAGGACGCACCCGCTGGATCCCCTTTTTCCTGAGTTGCAGCGCCGCCCGGGCGCTGGTTGCCTCGTTGGGTCAAGTACAATACAGGACCACCTCGCGGTCACGCGGAATCTCGTGCTCCCTCTGCTCGAGCTCCTCCGGAAGGATGCGGAGCGCACTGGGCAAGACCGTATGATCGATCAGAGACTCCAGAGGGTGGCGCAGGTCGACGATCACCACTTGCTCTCCCGCATTGATCCGCTTCAGGAGCTCTTCCGGCTCGATCCGTTCCATCGAGATTTCCCGAATGAACTTCTGCCGCTGCCGACGCTTGAAAGCGATATAGCCCGCGGGTATGACCACAAGGAGCACCAACCCCAGCAGCCATTTGAACCGTCCCAGGAATAGCGCAACGTCTTCGAGCTCTCCTCGAAAGAGGTATCCTAATCCCAGGAACGTGCCACACCAGAGAATGGATCCCAGGAAATCGAAAAACAGGAACCTCGGCAGGCTCACCGCTCCGCTCCCTGCCAATGGCGCCGCCACAGCATTCAGCCCTGGAACAAACTTGGTTACCAACAGGCTCTTCGGTCCGTATTTCCCAATCGTGTTGCTGGTGCGCCGCACACAAGAATCCGGCTCCAGTGAGATCCGGCATATGAAGTTCAGCACCCTTCCGCCCCCGCGCCGGCCCATGTGAAACCAGAACAAGTCGCTGAGCATACACGCGGTCACCCCCACTGCCAGCGCGGTTCCCAATTGGAACACCCCTCTCCCGGCCAGCGCTCCCGTGGCAAGCAGCACGGGTGCCGCGGGGAGCGGGAAGCCGA
>WNGL01012553.1_pt1 | contig 15565 bp, 16 predicted proteins | sample 5400591 | NCBI WGS metagenome assembly WNGL01 (sample SAMN13153377, study PRJNA577476) | soil metagenome | isolation source: 80 cm soil or saprolite under Garry oak tree replicate 1 | place: USA:California | collected 2016-06-15
TGATCCCCCTCCCACTGGCCTGGCTCGGTTTAGTCGGATCGGCGTTACTCGTGGTGGCGCTCCCGTTGCAGCTCGCGGAATTTCTGCGCGGCCCGATCACACAACTCATGTGGATACCGGTGGCTTTGTTCGAGCTGACGCTGGGCCCGTGGCTGTTGATCAAGGGCGTCCGAACGAAGACGGCACAGTCGCCGTGATCTTGCTACCCCTACACATCATCGCCGGATCGATTGCAATATTTGCCGGATTCGTAGCGGTTTTTGTCTTCAAAGGCGGAAAGGTGCACCGCAAAAGCGGGATGATCTTCGTCTACGCGATGCTGGTTCTGTCGCTCACCGGTGCAGTGATAGCGGCCGTGAAGGGCCAGCCCTCCTCAGTGATCGGTGGTTTGCTTTCCTTTTATCTGGTCACTACCGCGTTCCTCACCGTTCGGCGTCCCGACCAGGAATTTCATTTGACGGACATAGCAGCGACGCTGCTTGCGATTGTGGTGGGCTTCTTCAGTACCAGCTTGGGTTTCGAGGCCTTGAATCGCGCCAGCGGCACCATCAACGGTGTGCCGGCGCTGATGCTCTTCCTGTTTGGCGGCGTGGTTCTGCTGGCAGCGGTGGGCGACATTCGTTTGATGCTCGGCCGCCGTCTTGACAGAGCACATCGCATCGCCAGGCATTTGTGGCGAATGTGCTTTTCCCTGTTCATCGCCTCCGGTTCATTTTTTCTGGGTCAGGCAAAGGTGATTCCGAAGCCTATACGCATCTTCCCGCTGCTCGCCATTCCGGCGCTGTTGCCGTTGGTTCTCATGCTCTACTGGCTGGCGCGCGTGTTGTTCACCAAATGGTATCCTCGTCGCGACGCCGATTTCATTGAGCCGACGCCGCTTCGTCGCTCGGCGTGATGAGGACCTTCCTCGACGAGGCAAGGGAGAGTAGAACAGCGGGCACGGCTGACGTCTCAGTGTTGCCCGTACGCAAGCGCATTCAGGCCCTGGATGTCCTGCGCGGCGTGGCGGTTGGGGGCATTCTCTTCGCGAACGTGCTGGTGTTTTTCGGCCTGATCTTCCTCTCGCCCGATCGCGCCGCCGCTCTTTCCCACACGACCGCCGACCACGTCGCGCTGTTTCTCGAGCATGTCTTCGTCGACGGCAAGTTCTACTCGGTGTTCTCACTCCTGTTCGGCATCGGCTTTGGAGTACAGCTCTCTCGCGGTGGAGATACGGCGCTACCGAGATTCAGGCGACGTCTCCGCATCCTGCTGGCGATTGGCGCCATTCACGCCTTCCTGATCTGGGCCGGCGACATTCTGATGCTTTACGCGCTGCTTGGCTTCACGATGCCGTGGTTCGCGCGAAAACCCAACCGCGCGCTCGTGCGGTGGAGCGTGATTCTGCTCGCCGTGCCTACAGCGCTTTATGTCGTCGCGCTGGCGGTCTGGATGCTCGTCGGATCGGGCGCTGGTCAAGCAGCGCCCGGTTCAGGCGCGCCTCCGACTATGCTGCGATTCTTCGAAGCCATGGGCAGAGGCGGGATCAAGGATGCCTTCATCGGCAACCTGGTCTTTCTCGCCGGCCGCTGGGCCGACCTGTTTGCGACCGTTCGGTTTCCGAAAGTACTCGGCATGTTCGTGCTGGGACTTTGGACCGTGCGAACTGGCCTCGCACTCTCGCCGTCCGAGCACCGCGCAACACTCGTGCGCTGGAGCTTGCTTGGCTGGAGTGTCGGACTGCCGGCGAACGTGATCGCGACTTTGGCGTTCGAACGCTGGCCATATCTGCCTCCTTCTGTCGGAGGTGTACTCGGCGTACTGATGCAGGCAGTCGGCATTCCGACGCTCGCGCTCGGCTACGCTGCCACAGTCGCTCTGTTGGTCGTCGATGGCCGGCGTTTCATCACTGTGTTCGCGCCCGTAGGCCGCATAGCACTGACGAATTATTTGATGCATTCGATCATCTGTGTCACGCTATCGTACGGGTTCGGGCTGGCGCTGTGGTGGCAAATCGGTGCAGCGAAGGCGATGGCGATCGCCGCCGCGATCATCGTAGTGCAGATCCCGCTCAGCGCGTGGTGGCTCTCGCGCTACCGCTTCGGGCCCGTCGAGTGGATTTGGCGCCGACTCACTTACGGCCAACCGATTTGACCTGCAGGCCCTATTAGTCTGGTCGTCTTGTTGCGATTGCGACCACAGCGAATAGCAGCACGGCTGGATACAGACTAGACCCGACGCTGTGGCGCACCACGATGTGCACGATCATGGCTCCGACCATTGTGCATACAAGGATCACTGCACCGATCCGGCACGTTCTCGGAAAGAAATACAGAAGTCCGCCACGGACTTCCACCACGCCAGTGAAATACCGAAACCACTGTCCGAAGCCGATTTGCTCGAAGAGCGCGTTGCGCCGTTATGAAGCTCGGATTAATTGTCCGTTAATTTTCGCGAAGAGTTCTGATCGGAGCTGCCAACGTACCTCGATCCTGACATCAGGGCCTACTACGATACTGCCCCCGAAGAGACGCGCCTGGAGCTGGGCGCTTTTCGCCTCGAGGAGCTTCGGACCCGCGAGCTAATCGATCGATACCTGCCAGAACTGCCGGCGGTCGTCCTCGACGTCGGCGGAGCTGCCGGTGCGTACGCCTTCTGGTTGGCGGAGCGTGGGTACGAGGTTCGATTATTCGACGCAGTACCGCGGCTCGTCGACGTGGCGCGTCAGCGAAACGAAACAGCCGCACGCCGGCTCGCTGCATGCAGCGTCGCTGATGCGCGCGAGCTCCCAGAGGAAAACGAATCAGCAGCGGTGGTGCTCCTGCTCGGGCCGCTCTATCATCTCGTGCAAGAGCAGGAACGACGCGCAGCGCTCTCCGAAGCAATTCGTGTCCTCCGTCCCGGAGGCGTCCTGATTGCCGCCGGCATTTCGCGATGGGCGTCTGCGCTTGACGGGCTCGCGCGCGAGCTACTCCGCGACCAGGAGTTTGCTCACATCGTCCAGCGCGACCTGGTCGACGGCAATCATCGGAATCCGACGAACCGGCCCGACTACTTCACGACGGCGTATTTCCATCGACCGGAAGATCTTCGGCGCGAAGTACGCAACGCCGGTTTCGAGGTCGAAGGATTATACGGCGTCGAAGGCCCGGGCTGGATTCTTCCGGATTTTGTCGAGCGCTGGACTGATCGAGAACGACGCGAGATCATTCTGCAGGTAGCGCGGGCGCTGGAATCTGAGCCGTCCGTAATTGGCTGCAGCGCGCACTTAATCGTGGTCGGGCGCAAGCCAGCTGAACGAAGACGTCAGATCGGCTGGCACTTGAGGCATTTCTTGAAACGGCACGTGTCCGCAGATTGAAGGAAGGTTATGTCCATGAGCCGCTTGGTACGGCTGGTAATTCCGCTTCTGATTTTGCCTTGCTCGGGTTGCAAGCGGCGCTTGCCGGAAGCTCCGAGCACTGGCGTTGTTCCTACGATCAAGGACACGACTCGCGTCATCGCAACTATCGCGGATACCGGCATCGTCAACTTCTTCAAGGACACGGCGCCCACGAGAGCGTTCTTTCCAGAGGCGCAAGATTTCAAGCTGCAAACCTCCTCGCAACGTCAAGCGTTCCGCGCGACGATCAGGAAGGAACGCGCCCTGTGGAACGCGAAGAAGCCGCCCAACTATCGGTTTCTCCTCCGAGTAGGGTGCTTCTGTCCTGGAACTCGGGGATGGCTACTGATGGAGGTTCGCACCGGCCAGCCGCTGCGAGCGTGGGACGCAACCGGCAAATCTGCCGCCCTCATCGATTGGAACACGTTCAGTATCGACGGCTTGTACGACGATCTCGAACGTGCAGCCGAGATCAATGGAGGAGCCCAGATCGCTTTCGATCCGCGTTGGCATTTTCCGACGTACGTCCATACCGTCGCGCTGCCGGGCCCTGACATGTGGTCCGTCATCGAGGTGCGAGCGTTGCGGCCGATCGGGCTTGCGGCTCGCCCCTTTGGGCGCGCAAGAGCATAGCGCATGTCCACACCACAAACGACCGACTACACTCAGGTCGAATCCATCAAAATCGGCCCCGAAGATCCGCGGTATCTCGCGGTCATCAACAAGCAGTTCAACAAGCGCTACGCTGCGAGACCAGACTATGTCCGCCTCGTAAGCTCCACGGAACAAGTTGTCGCGGCAGTAGGGGAGGCGGTGAGTGAAGCACGGCGCCTCGTCGTGACAAGTGGCGGGCACTGCCTCGAGGGATTCGTCTCTGATCCCGACGTGCGAGCGATTATCGATGTCTCGCCGATGAAGCGAGTCTACTACGACCGGGAAATGCGCGCAGTCGCGGTCGAGGCAGGTGCGACGGTCGGCGAGACCTTCCGTGCACTGTTCGAAAACTGGGGAGTGGTGGTGCCCCTCGGCGAGTTTCCGGAGATCGGCATGGGCGGACATGTCGTCGGTGGCGCCTTTGGATTCCTCTGCCGCCAGCTCGGTCTCGCCGCGGATTATCTGTACGCAGTCGAAGTTGTCACGGTGGACGAGGACGAACGCGCAAGCAGCGTGGTGGCAACCCGCGAAACCTCGGATCCGAATCGCGATCTCTGGTGGGCGCACACCGGCGGTGGTGCTGGCAACTTCGGTATTGTCACGCGTTACTGGTTCCGATCACCTGACGCATCCAGCAACGATCCAGCCGCGCTGTTGCCGCGCGCACCGGAGTCGATCACGACTTTCAGAGCCGAATGGAACTGGAGCGACATCGACCAGTCGTCCTTCCAGCGACTCCTAAGAAATCACGGGATCTGGAGCGAGCGAAACAGTGACGCTCATTCTCCGAACGTTTCGCTCTGGACTCTTTTAGTAGTCCATCGCAAGCAGCTCGGGAAAATCATCATCCGGGGATTGAGCACCGCCAGCCCCAACGCGGAGCGGCAGGTGGATGATTATCTCGCTGAGTTGAGCGAAGGAATCCCCGCCCCGCAGAACCGAGAGCTGGCGAGCATGTCCTGGCTCGAGTTCGCGCTCAATCCGTTTCCAGATCTCTTCGCCATGCCACCAGGCGGAGTAAGTGTGAAGGTGAAGGACGCGTTGCTCAAGAAGCGTTTCACGGATCGCCAGATTGCGGTGGCGTACGATTACATGACGCGCAGCGACTACGACATCATGGGCGGTGCGTTCGGCTTGGCGACTTATGGCGGCCGTATCAATTCCGTGGCGTCCGATGCGACCGCCTCCGCGCAACGCAATTCGATTTTCGACATGGCCTGCAACACAGGGTGGATCGATCCGCACGAAGAGGAGAAGAACCTCACGTGGGTGCGTGCGTTCTATCGAGATCTATTTGCGGAGAGCGGAGGCGTCCCGGTTCCGAGCGATGCGTACGATGGAACGTTCATCAATCATCCCGACACCGATCTCACCGACCCGACGCTGAATACTTCGGGCGTGCCGTGGTACACGCTGTGTTACAAGGAGAACTACCCGCGCCTGCAGCGGATCAAGGCACGATGGGACCCGAGAGATGTTTTCCGTCATGCCTTGTCCATTCGGGCTGGATGATTTTTCGACGCTGGTTTCCCGTCAGTCGATCCCGACCCGTCCTTTGACCGCTGCGATCAGCTTCGCCGAGTCGTAGCCAACGCCATCCTTGAACACGGTGGTGACTTTGCGAATGACGCTCGGATCCGACACGAGATTCCCATCGAGCACGACGAGATCGGCGAGCTTGCCCCGCTCGATCGAGCCGAGCTCGTCGTAGACGCCGAGGATCTTGGCACCGTTGGCGGACATGATCTGAATTGTCTGCGCCGGCGTGAAACCCGCCTCGATCAGGAGCTCATAGTTACGCTGATCGCCGAATCCGGCTAGCGCGCCACCGAAGCCTGTCGGGTCCACACCAGCCGCGAGTCGTCCCCCGGCGTCGACGAACGCCTTCTCGAACGCCATCGCGTTCTTGAGCATCGGCGCTGTGAACATCGGAGACGACGCCGTATCGATATTGGTGCGCACGTTGAGGTAGGCTGTTCTCACTTCCGGGCTCATCGCTTCGAGCGTGCGCTCGTCCTTGGTGGGACGATTCGCGAAGAACGGCTCGAATACCGCCAGCGTCGAGGTCATTCCGACGCCCTTCGCGACCATTTTCTGAATCACGGACTTTGCCGTATCGCTCGTCAAGCTCGCGACCGCTACCCGCATCAGACTGTTCGGCGGGCAGACGTCCGGCTTCTTCTGCGGGTCGAAGTCCGTGTCGGTGAGCATCCCGTGCTCGAGGTTATCGATGCCGAGGTCTACCGCTTCACGGAAGCTCACCGAGCAGAGATGTCCGGTGACCTTGAGGCCGCGCTTGTGCGCTTCGTCGATCGCCGCTTTGAGCTCCGCGCTTCGGATGTCAGTGTATGCCTTGATCCATTCCACGCCTTCCTGCGCCCAGTAGGCGACGAACGAGGGGTTGCTGACCCCTGGCGAGTGCGAGGGTGAGCGCGAGGAAAAGGACTCGCATTGGTTGAAATATTGAACCGCGGCCCGCGGATTGTGAGATTCCCTTATGAACCTCGCTGTCAATCCGCCGGTCCTCCCGATGCTCGCCAAGCGAGTCGGCGAGCTGCCGCCCGGTGAAGGATGGATCTTCGAGCCGAAGTGGGACGGCTTCCGCACGCTCGTCTTTCGGGACGGTGACGAGATCTTCATCCAAAGCCGAGACGAGAAGCCGCTCAATCGCTACTTCCCCGAGCTAATCGATCCGCTAAAGGCACAGCTCCCCAAACGCTGCGTGCTCGACGGCGAGATCGTCATCGCGAGCAGCGAGGGCCTCGAGTTCGAAACGCTGCAGATGCGACTGCACCCAGCCGAGTCGCGCGTCAAGAAATTAGCTGTGGAGACGCCAGCGTCCGTCGTCTTCTTCGATTTGCTTTGCGAGGGTGATAAGAGCCTTTGCGACACACCCTTCAGTAAACGTCGCGCGAGACTCGAGGCGATCCTCAAAAAAGCGGAGCCGCCTCTTCACCTGACGCCTGCAACCCGCGACAGAACCACCGCCGCCGACTGGTTTCGCCGTTTCGAGGGGGCGGGGCTCGATGGCGTCGTTGCAAAATCAGTCGACGGAACCTACGAGCCGAACAAGCGAGTGATGCTCAAGGTTAAGCACGAACGCGAGTGTGATTGTGTCGTCGCCGGATTCCGCTGGCACAAGCGCGGTGAGAAAACCAAAGTCGGTTCGCTCCTGCTCGGATTATACAACGACCGCGGAAACTTCGAGCACGTCGGTGTGTGCGCGAGCTTCACCGATGTCAAACGGAAGGAGCTGGTGACGTTTCTTGCTCCGTATCGTGAGAATGCATTAGACGGACATCCATGGCGCGGGTGGGCAGAAGCGCAGCCGGCGGCAGACGCTGAGCCACATCGTATGCCGGGCGGGCAGAGTCGTTGGAGTCAGGGAAAGGACTTGTCGTGGGAACCGATTCGTCCGGAGCTCGTCGTCGAAGTTGCGTACGACCACATGCAGGGAAATCGATTTCGCCACACGGCGCAGTTTCGCCGCTGGCGCGACGACAAGCAACCTCGCGACTGCACCTTCGATCAGTTGGAGGTCGTACCGCCGCACGAGCTAGGGGCGATTTTCGCCACGGGGCGTTAGCAGCCTTTTCCTGTTTTGACAGCAGGAGTCGTATCGATGTTCGTGTATGATCTCGCCTACAGAGTTACAGCGCAGGAAACTCCTGGGACTTTCTGACGCGTTCAGCTTGCAGCAGGTGCCGGCGCTGGTGCTTCGACAGAATCTCCAGCCCCGTTCCCACGGTGAAACGAACAACTGGAGCGAAGGGATTTTTGAATCGGATGCGATTGACGTCGTAGTTTCTGGCGCGATGAACGAGCTCACGTGCCTTATGGTTGCTGCCGAGGAACCGATCGAGAATGGACGGATCGACTTGTGCGCCCGGCCTGATCTTCCTGGGTGCGCGGGCTCGTCTCGTTTTGGACGAGGGTTCGATGTAGTTGCGAATGAACCAGCGGCCGAACCAGCCCGGTTTGATGTCCTGAACCCCCGCGAGCTCAGCACCCATCAACGAATTCGAGATCGGCTCCAGGTATTCCCGGTTGGTGAGGTACAGGTGTTCGAGGCACTGGCCAATGCTCCACACGCCAGGAGCAGGAGTCCAGTTGAGTTGCCCCGGAGTAAGCGTTTTCGCGAGCGCGGTCGCGCGCTCGTCGGCGGCGTTGAGCTCGGAAATCAGACGGACGCACCATGCAGGCAATACTTCGTCAGGTTTGGTCATCATGTCTTACAATAAAGCCGTACAATGCGCAGAAAACCATCGTGGACATCAACATTGACTACGTACAGGACGCGCGATGGGGTTGGACCCCACGCGATAACGACGCATCGATTGGGCCTTGGTCGACGCGCGTGCAGGCCGCCGTTAGATTCAACGCCAACGGCTGGAGGAGTAAACTACGATGACCGATACGAACATTGTCACGCCCGCGGAGCAGCGGGTCGCTACCGCAGCTCCAACAAAAGTGACCCGAGCTTATGCGGCACAGGCGCCTGACGCACGTCTGGCCCCTTTCCAGATCGAGCGCCGAGCCCTGCGGCCGCGCGATGTGCAATTGGAGATTCTGTACTGCGGAGTCTGCCACTCCGATATCCACATGGCGCGCAACGAGTGGGGGCAGACGATCTATCCCGTAGTTCCCGGCCATGAGATCGTGGGTCGAGTAACTGCCGTTGGCGACGACGTCACGAAGTTCCGCAGCGGAGACCTCGTCGGCGTAGGATGCATGGTCGATTCGTGCCGCGAGTGCGTCAACTGCCGGAAAGGTCTGCAACAGTACTGCACGGTGGGCATGGTCCTCACCTATAGCGCGCGTGACAGAGTCAGCGGCGAAATCACCTACGGCGGCTATTCAAAGCAGGTCGTGGTTGACGAGGATTTCGTGCTCAGAGTCTCGGACAAGTTGCCGCTCGCCCAGGTAGCGCCGCTTCTCTGCGCCGGCATCACCACTTACTCGCCTCTTCGCCACTGGAATGTCGGCAAGGGCCACAAGCTCGGCGTGATCGGACTCGGTGGGCTCGGTCACATGGCGCTCAAACTCGGAGCTTCGTTCGGAGCAGAAGTGACGATGCTCAGCACGTCACCTGAGAAGGAGGAGGATGCTCGTCGGTTGGGCGCGAACAAGTTCGCGCTAACGCGCGATCCCGCGCAGCTCAAGGAGCTGGCCGGGTATTTCGACTTCATCATCGACACCGTTTCGGCAAAGCACGATTACAACATGTACCTGGGCTTATTGGCCACCGATGGCGTGATGATGTGCGTTGGCGCACCGCCGACGCCGGCCGAGGTAGGAGTGTTCACTTTGATCACCGGCCGTCGCAGCCTGGCGGGGTCTGGTATCGGCGGCATTCCCGAAACGCAGGAAATGCTGGATTACTGCGCCGAGCATGGTATCAGCTCGGACATTGAGGTGATCGACATTGGGTATATCAATGAAGCATATGAGCGCATGTTGAAGAGCGACGTACGGTATCGGTTCGTCATCGACATGGCGTCGTTAAGCTGATTGTCACCAATCCGGAGACGCGCCTAACTCCGTGGGAACGCTCAGCGATGGAACGGGCAAGCCAGAGTAGCGGCGTTCTTTCGCGAGCACCCGCTGAGTAGGAATTAGCATGCCCTTGGGACGTTCGATTCTGCTCGCCGCAGCGCGAAGCCCGAGGCTCAACGACTTCGCTCTGCGCAGCAAATTTGTGAAGCGGGCGACGCGGAAGTTCATGCCGGGCGAGCACGCTGATGACGCACTCGTAGCGGGTGCCACCATCGCTGCGAGCGGTCGCGGGCTGATCTTCACGCAGCTCGGCGAAGCGATCACGAGTGCTGCGGCTGCGGGGGCGGTGCGCGATCACTATCTCCGGTTCTTCGATCAAATTCGAGCGATGAGGCTTCCGGGACAGGTCAGCGTCAAGCCGACCCAGCTCGGCCTCGATCTCTCTATCGCGGAATGTGAGCGCCATCTGCTCGCGCTGGCCGCCAAAGCGGAAGAAACTGGATCCGCGCTCTGGCTGGACATGGAAGACTCGAGCTACGTCGACCGAACGCTCGAGCTCTACATCACGTTGTTGAGAAATCATCCTTCTACCGGCGTCGCGCTTCAGGCCTATCTGCGTCGCACGCCTGAGGATCTTTCCCGACTGATGCCGCTCAAGCCTGTGATTCGACTCGTGAAGGGCGCATACGACGAGCCCAAAGCAGTGGCTTTCGAGAAGAAGAGGGACACCGATCGCGCCTACTACTCGCTCGCGTCAACGTTGCTGGATGGAGCTCGTGAGGGCGTCTGCGCTCCCGTTTTTGGTACGCACGATCTCGCGCTGATCGCGCGGATCGCCGAGCGCGCGGCGGTCTCAGATGTCGGAAAAGACAAATATCAGATTCACATGCTTTACGGAATTCGCGACGGCGCGCAGCGACGGCTCGTTACAGAGGGTCACGTCGTGAAGACGTTGATCAGTTATGGAGCGGCGTGGTACCGCTGGTACATGCGCCGCCTGGCCGAGCGTCCGGCGAACGTTCTGTTCGTCATCAAGTCTTTGTTCGGGTGATATTTTCCCGGTATGCCATTCACTCCGCGTGCGCTGAGCTTTTTCCGGCAGCTTGCCCGGCACAACGAGAAACCCTGGTTCGAGGCGCATCGCGACGAATACGAGACCGAGGTGCGCGAGCCGATGCGCGAGCTGATCGAGGATCTCGATACGCGCTTTGCGCAGTTCGCGCCGGAAATCGGCGGAGATCCAAAGCGATCGATGTTCCGGATTTACCGCGACATCCGCTTCTCCAAAGACAAGTCGCCGTACAAGACACACGCGGCTTGCTGGTTTCACCATCGCAACGCAGCTCGCAAGGTCGGATCCGAAGCAGATGCCGGGAGTGCCGGCTTCTACTTTCATCTCCAACCAGGGAAGTCGATGATCGGCGCCGGCGTCTGGATGCCGCCGCGTCCGCAGTTGAACAAGCTGCGCCACGCCATCGCCAATGATCCCCGAGGGTTTGCTCGGATGGCGCGCTCAATTCAGCCTCGGTTCGGTGGGCTCGACGACGAAGCGATGCTGAAACGGATGCCGCGGGGCTACGCCGAGGACCATCCCGCTGCGAAATGGCTGCGCTACCAGTCGTTCACCAGCGGCCGCACGTTGACTGATGCGCAGGTAACAAGTCCGTCGTTGGCTCAACTTCTGGCGAGCGAGTTCAAGACGCTCCTTCCACTAGTGCGCTGGCTGAACGGGGCGCTCGGTTTTCAGCCAGCTTCGAGACGCTGAGCAACGCTCGCGCAAGAAACTTTGACTCATCCGGCGCGTAGGTTCTAGACGAGGAGGGCTTCCTCATGACTCGACGCTCCAAGTGGTGGCTCGGCGCGGCAATCTTCACCTTCATCAATTTTGCCGGCGGCGTGTACGCTGCGGCGATCGGTGAGGTGATGCATACAGCCACGCATGTCATGCTCTTCTTTGCCGGGGTATACGTGATGTGGCGGCTCATGGCGCGTACAGAGCAACAGGAAGTGCCCGGTGCGCGGGAGGTCACCGAGGGCCTCAACCATCTTCAGCAGTCGCTGGATGCCATCGCGATTGAGGTCGAACGCATCGGGGAGGCGCAGCGATTTGAGTTCAAGCTCCTCGAGAAACGAGGCGAGATCTCGCCGCAAAAAAAGGATCAATGATGCGCTTACTCATCGTCATCAGCTTCCTGCTCGCTGCGCCTCGGCTCGCCGGCGCGCAGTTCCCCGCCGAGGTCCAGCCGGGGACGCGAGTTCGCGTCTGGATCCCAGAGACGGTTCGCCAGGAACAAGAACCTGTCCGCAGACAACTCTTACGCGGCACCGTTGAATCCGTCGACCGGGGCATCCTTCGCCTGGACGTGCCCGGCACTGCAGGATCGCTCGCGATTCCGCGCGCTGCGGTGCGCCGTCTCGATGTGAGCCGAGGAGTTTCGCCGGGCGAGAGCATGATCGAGCGCGCGGCTGGCGGCGCGATCGGGGGCGCGATTCTCTTTGGGCTACTCAACGATCCACGGCGATCGGGCGGCCCGCACTATCGTACCGACTGGCGAGCGGCGGGAGTCGGCGCTGCGTGGGGCGCTGGGATCGGTGCTGTCGTCGGGTTGGCCTGGCCATACGAACGCTGGCGCCGCGTCATCCACTAAACGAACGGAGCTGTCATGGAATGGTCGCGCACAGACATTGCCGCACGCCCAATAAACCGCAGCTGGATTTGGCTCGGCGCAATACTGCTTGCCGTTGGGTTGTCAGGGCATCTGCTCGCTGCGCGAGCGATCGGGGGCTACTACATCGCTTACAGGGATCACATCGCGGGATTTTTATTACTGACTCTCGCGGCGGGCCTCATAATCGCGGCACTCGGCTGGCGCTTTTGGAAGGGTCGCCACGACATCACGCTGCTGATTCTCGGTGTGGTGCAGACGCTGATTGGCATCGTGATCTACATCAACAGGTTCAATATTCATTAGCGGCGTTTCTCGCGCGCTTCGCGCCAGGCGCGCGTCGGATCATCGTCGGGGTCGGGCGTCTCCTGCGGGGGCCGGATCTTCTCTGGAACGTTGCGCAGATTGACGCGGATGCGCGTCCACGTCGACGACCGTCCGCGCATCGAATCGACTAAGACATCGTCCACAGCCAAATGCTTCGCAGCTGTGGGATATCGTTTCTTCCAGCGCTCGAGACCCGCCAGCGCCGCCTCCTTGTTGGGTGAGTTAGCAACCACGATCAGCGGCATCTTGGTTCGCGATTTCGCAGCGGTTTTCTTTGTTGCCGTCTTCTTGGTGACTGTCTTCGCCCCCTTGGCGCGCGACGGAGCCACGCGCGGCGCTTCACCTTCCATCTTGCGAAAGTGCGGCGGCCAAGGCGCGTCGCCGAGTCCGGCGGCTTCGTCGCGCGCGGCGAGATCGAGCAGCTGCTCGAGTGAACCGGCTGCATCATCCATCGTGGCGTTCGGATCGCCAATCGCCTTTAGCCGAGCTGGCACTGTCAGCACTGTGAAATCTTCCGGCTCAGAGTCCGGAACTTCGTCCCAGTGCAACGGCGCCGAAACGCGCGCGTCGGGGAGCGGCCGTATCGAGTAGGCCGAGCAGGTCGTGCGGTCCTTGGCGTTCTGGTTATAATCGAGAAATACGCCATGCCGTTCTTCCTTCCACCACTTGGATGTCGCAATCTTCGGCGCGCGTCGCTCGATCTCGCGCGAGAGCGCCAGCGCGGCGCGTCTCACTTCGGTGAATGTCCATCGCTGCTCGATGCGCGCGTTGACGTGCATGCCTCGCGAGCCACTCGTCTTCGGCCAGCCGCGCAGTCCGACTTCCTCGAGCAGCTGCTTTGCTTCCATCGCGACACGACGCACATCGTCCCACTTCACGCCCGGGACCGGATCGAGATCGATCCGCAGCTCGTCGGGGTGATCGAGATCGTTGGTGCGCACCGCGTGCGGATGCAACTCGATGCAACCGAGGTTGACGATCCACGCAAGTCCCGCTGCGTCATCGACAACAACCTCTTCAGCGGTGCGGCCCGACGGAAATGAGAGCGTGACAGTTCTCAGCCAGTCCGGACGATTCTCCGGCGCGCGCTTCTGATAGAACGGCTCGCGCTCGGCGCCGTTCACGAAGCGCTTGAGCATGTTGGGCCGATCCTGCACACCACGGACTGCTCCACTCGCGACCGACAGGTAATACTGGACGACTTGGAGCTTGGTCAGTTTGACGTCGCGCGAGAAATAGGGCTTGTCCGGATTGGTGATCTGGACCTCGCGGCCGTCGATCGACAAAACTTCGGCTGCCTGCTTCTTGGCCATTGCCGCAATTTGCTCGTAAGCTTGGGCGGATGAAACCGGTTAGGACACAAAAATCCGGCGAGGTGATGGATCGACTGAAATTTCGCGACGCCACGCCCGACGACGTTGCGGTGATCGCCGGCCTGCAGAACGCCGCTGCCGGCGCCCTAACAGCGCAGTTCGGAGTTGGCCATTGGTCGTCGCTCGTAACCGAACGCAGCGCTGCCCTTGCTCAACGACACGCGCGGGTACGAGTCGGCAGACTCGGAAAGCGCATCGTTACTGTGGTGCGGCTGGCGACGAAGAAGCCGTGGGCAATCGATGTTTGCTATTTCACGCCGGTGAAGCGGCCTTTGTATCTCACCGGCGTTGCGGTTTCAGTCGCACATCAAGGCCAGGGACTCGGCAAGCTCGCGATGGAGGACGCGTGTGCTGTCGCTCGGGATTCGCTCGCGGACGCGATACGGCTCGACGCTTACGATTCACCGGCGGGGGCGGGCGACTTTTATGCGAAATGCGGATTCAAGGAGCGCGGCCGGGTCGTATATCGCGACGATCCGCTCGTATACTATGAGCTTCTGCTCGAATAGCATCCCTCGGCGCCTTATCTTCTGAGGCATGCCATTCATCAAACCCGCGAGCGGAGCAGTACAATCTCGAACGAATTTCGTTTGGTTCTGAGGCGGCGATGACTGACGTGCAGCGGACATCCAGCTCTGAGAGCGGTCGCACCTATCAATTGAATCGACTGATTGGTAAGGGAGGATTCGGCGAGGTATACCTCGCGACGCCCACTCCTCAGGACGGCCTGCCGGCGCAGGTTTGCATCAAGATCACCGAGCGCCTCTCCGCGTGGCTACGCGAGGCATACTTCGCCGAGCTGCTTTTCCGCGAGCCGCGTGCGCTGCGAGTTTTCGACCGGTTCGTGGAGGTCGACAATGGGCGCACACGTTACTGCATCGCGCTGGAGTACGCCGTACATGGCGACTTAAGTGTGTGGCTCGAGAAGAAGGGTCCGCAGTCGGAGCGATTCGTCCGACGCGAGATCGCGGCGATCCTGAACGCGCTGGACATATTGCACCGCGGCCAGGCGCTGCATCGCGATCTCACGCCGTTCAATGTTTTCGTCTGCGAAGATGAGCAGCTCAAGCTGGGTGACTTCGGCATCGCGATGCATCAGCGGAGTGCGCGTGGCGTCACCGCCGATGCGTTCAACGTGTTCAACGCGCCGGCGGAGATCGCGTGGGGAAGAGTGCGGCGTTGGCAGCAGCGTGACGACATCTATCAGGTAGGATTGATCGCGGCGATGCTGTTGCGCGGCGACATCACGAGCCCGATGAGCAGTCGCGATGTCCGCCGTCTTCCGTGCAGCGATCATCTAAAAGAAGTCATCTACCGCTGTCTCGGCGCGCGTGGCAAGCGTTATGAGGCGGCTGGCAAGCTAATCGCCGCGCTACGGCATAGACCAAAGCGGCCTCACCTCGGCCGCGTTGTGAGTCTGAAAGGCAAACGCGTCTCGTTCACGGGTTTCCTGACCCGGCCGAGGAGCGAAGCGATTGCCGCCGCGAAGAAGGCGGGCGCGATCGTGCAGTCGAAACCAGGCCCGTCATCGGATGTACTGGTACGCGGCCGGCCGAACGCGCTCCAGATTGCCGGCGACGACGGAGGTACGAAGCTGCTCGAGATCCGGCGACTCGCCACGAGAGGGCATGCGGTGAAAGTCATTGGAGAGCGCCAATTCTGGAGGCTCGTGGAATCGAAAGCGAAAC
>WNGL01005149.1_pt1 | contig 15564 bp, 7 predicted proteins | sample 5400591 | NCBI WGS metagenome assembly WNGL01 (sample SAMN13153377, study PRJNA577476) | soil metagenome | isolation source: 80 cm soil or saprolite under Garry oak tree replicate 1 | place: USA:California | collected 2016-06-15
CCCGGCCAGGTCTTCTACAACGCGACCCGCCGCATGGTGCTCAAGGGGGCGGATTGCGTGGTCTTCGTCTGCGACTCCCAGGAAGCCGTGGTGGAGGCCAACCTCGAGAGCTTCGAGAACCTGCGGGAGAACCTGCGGGCCAACGAGATCGACCCCGACGAGGTCCCGATCGTCCTCCAGTACAACAAGCGCGACCTGCCGAACGCGCTACCCATCGAGATCCTGAACGAGCGCCTCAACCCGCGGAACTACCCGTTCTACGAGGCGGTGGCCATCAAGGGAATCGGAGTCGAGGACACCCTCAAGGGCGTCACCAAGATGGTCTTCAAGTCCCTCTCCGCCAGGTACGGGGAGCCGGAAAAGGTAGCGACGAACCCGGGCCTCGCCGCCCCCGCCTCCAATCCCCCTTCGTCCTCCCCGAAAGCGGCGGGGGCCGGGCGCTCCCTGGCGCCGCCCCGAGCGGCCGCCTCCAGCCCGGAGGACCTCCTGGAGAGCTACGAGGCCCCCCACACCGACCCCCTGCTCGAAGAGGTGGTAGAGGAGGAAGAGGTGCCGGCGGTCGCTCCCGTCCGCGTGAAGGCGGACCCGAAGGGGACGCTGATCACCACCCGCTCCGAAGCCGGGGACCTGCGACGGCGCATCGCCAATCCGGGCAATGACGAGTTCGACGTGGACCTGGAGGAGATCGACGAGGAGGAAGGGGGCATCGAGGAGCTCTCCCTCGAAAGCGACCCGTTCCCGGTGAGCCTCGACCAGCCGGCGACGGCTCCCGCCCGGGCCCCGCGGGCCACGCCGACCCCGGCCCCCGCGCCGTCGCGGCCGGCCCCCGTCCCCGCTGCCCGCGTGCCCCAGCCTCGGGCCAGCCCCGCGACCTCTGCCTTTCCCGTCGAGGTCCAGGTGGACGTAGGCCCGGACGAGGCCGAGGTCCAGGTCCCGATCGAGGTCGACCTCCCGCCCGGGGCCACCCGCGTCACCCTGAAGCTGCGGCTCGTCCTCAACCTCGGACGCCGCCGCTAAACCGCTAGTCCCCGGCCGGAGCCGCGAACACCGCCGCGCGTTGGATGTCCTCGTAACGCACCTTGGCCGGGTCGAAGCCCCGGATGGCGGCGGTGAGCTTGTCGAACGTCTGGTCGAAAGAGGGCATGGTCTTGCGCGCCCGGGTGAGGGGGCTCGTGCGCGCGAGGACGTAGTTCTTGACGTAGGGGTGGTTGATGCCGCGCTTCTTGAGGGCGGCCAGGGCAACCGCCAGGGCGGCGTCGGCTTCGCGCACCTTGCCGGCCCGCTCCTGCCGCGTCAGCAGCGTGTCAGGGAGCTTGCCCTTGAGGAACGTGTCCACGCGCTTCAGGATCGGGGCGAAGGCGCCGCCCGCGAAGCGCCGGTTCTCCTCGTAGAGCAGCCCCAGGGTGATGAAATGTGGCGCCTCGAACTGGAAGGCGAAGTCCTCCTCGGAGGTCTTCGGCCGCCCCTCCGCAAGGCTCTTGTACATCCGGATCACCTCGAGGGACTTCTCCTTCAGGTTGTGGGCCTTTTCCGTGTTCAGGGCCAGGATCTCGAAGGCCAGGTCGGCCTCGGGAATCAGGATGGCGGGGACGAAGTCCGCCTTCAGCTTCTCGAGAGCGGTGCGCCGGTGGTGGCCGTTGGGCGTCCAGTAGACGCCGGGCCGGGGGGAGACCGCCACGATCGGGTCCACGAACCGGTCGATCTTCTTGACCACGTCGGTCAGGCGCTTCGCGTGGGTGGGCGAGAGGTCGCGCTGGTAGGGCGTGGGCTCCACGTGCTTCATGGGCAGGAGGCAGAAGATCTGCCAGTGATCGCCCACCGGCTCCTGATAGACCGCGAGCACGCGGCCGCCGTCCGCCTCCACCTGCTCGCCGAGGGCGCTCACGGCCTTCGGGAACGCCTTGCCGTCCGGGTATTGGCCGAAGGGCTTCATCATCCTCGCGTCCTCGGCGGCGCCCCTTCGTCGAGCGTCCTCGCGGGAGTGGATCCCGCTTCGGACGCGAAGGACACGCCGCCTGCGGGTCTCATGCCGCGGAGCCTACGCCCGGGCCCGCGCATGCGTCAATCGAGGGCGGGGGTCGATGAATGAAGCGGCGCCGGATGTGCATCAGCGGTCCCTCCCCCCTTACGTGGGGGAGGTTAGGAGGGGGGGTCGATGAATGACGCGGCGCCGGATGTGCATCAGCGGTCGCTCCCCCCTACGTGGGGGAGGTTAGGAGGGGGGGTCGATGAATGACGAGCAAGCTAGAATCGGGCGCGGAGGACTCCTGATGCCCCGCCGCCCGTCCCGGATCGTGATCGCCCTCGTCGCCGCCATCCTCTGGGCCGTCGCCCGCCCGGCGGGCGCGCAGCTCGCGTCCCTCCCCCACGAGCGCGGGGCCGCCGGTCTCGGCCTCGCCCTGCGCCGCCTCCCGGTGGGGGCTCGCGTGCTCTACGTGACCGCCCACCCCGACGACGAGCACAACGGCGTCCTCGTCCGCCTCGCCCGCGGGTTGGGAGTGCGCACGGCTCTCTTGACCGTGACCCGGGGCGACGGCGGCCAGAACTACATCGGTCCCGAGCTCTTCGACGCCCTCGCCGTGCTGCGCACCGAGGAGCTCCTCGCCGTCCACCGCTACGACGGCGTGGAGCAGTACTTCGGCCGGGCCTCGGACTTCGGCTTCTCGTTCAGCGTGGAGGAGACGTTCGAGAGGTGGGGGCGCGAGGAGACCCTGGGCGACGTGGTGCGGGTCGTGCGGTCGTTCCGGCCCGACGTGATCCTCACGCTCCCCCTCGAGGCCCCGGGGGGCGGCCAGCACCACCAGGCGGCGGCGCGTCTGGCGCACGAGGCGTTCCGGGTGGCCGCCGATTCCGCGCGCTTTCCCGAGCAGATCCAGGCGGGCCTGCGCCCCTGGCAGGCCCGCAAGATCTACCAGGGCGGGACGGGCGGCTTCGGCGAGAAGATCGAAGGGACGCCGGTCCGCGTTCCCACCGGAGTGGCGGACCCGCTGCTCGGTTTCACCTGGCAGGAGTTCGGGAGCCTGGCCCGCGCCTTCCACCGTTCGCAGGGGGCCGGCCAGCTCAAGGCCGACCCCGGGCCGGCCGAAGGGGTGTACTACCTGATCGACAGCGAGCCCAGGGTCGCGGGTCCCGAGGCCGACATCCTAGAGGGCGTCGAGCTCTCGGTTCGAGGCTGGCGGCGCTTCGCGGCGGGACACGAGGGCGCGCTCCCGTCCCTCGCGGCCGACCTGGAGGCGCTTCAGGCGCGCCTGGAGGCGGCGCGGAGCTCGTTCGACCCCGCCGCTCTCGACAGGGCGATTCCCGCCCTCGACGAGTGCGGCGCCCTCGTGCGGAGGCTGCGGACTCGCGTGCAGGAGAGCGCGCTGCCTTCCGCCGCGCGCGAGGAGGTCTCCGAGCGCTTGACCGCCAAGGAGGGCGAGCTGTTCGCGGCCCTCGTCCTCGCCCAGGGCGTCGTCTTCGAGTTGACGGCGGACGACGGCCAGGTCGTTCCCGGCCAGGCCTTCACGGCGACCGCCCGGGTCTGGAACCAGTCGGCGGGGAGCGCGACGGTCGAAGGCTTGACCCTCTCCATCCCCGACGGCTGGACGGTCACGTCCCCCGCCGCCGAGCGCGAGGTCCTTCCGCCCGCGGGCCGCCTGGTCCGCAAGTACACGGTGACGGTCGGAGCGCGCGCGCGCCTCTCCCAACCCTACTGGAAGCGCGGGTCGCGGCCCGGCCGGTTCGACCTCGCGGTCCCGGCGGACGAGACGCTGCCCTGGAGCCCCCCCAGCGTGATCGGCACCCTGCGCTATACCGCCCGCAGCGTCACCTCGACCCAGCGGGCGCCCGCGATCTACCGCTACGAGGGTCCGTTCGTGGGAAGCGAGAAGCAGCACGTCGTGCAGGTCGTGCCCGCGCTTTCCGTCCGGCTGACTCCGGAAGTCGCGGTCGTTCCCCTGAGCCCGCCCCGCGCCCCGCGCGAGTTCCGGGTGGTGGTGACCAACAACGCGAAGGGCGAGGCGTCGGCCGTGGCTCGCCTCGACGTGCCCCCGGGTTGGTCGGGAACCCCCCGGGAAGCGCCGCTCCGCTTCCGCTACGAGGGAGAGGAGATCGCGGCCCGCTTCTTCGTGACCCCTCCGGCCATCTTGAAGGAAGGGGAGGCGTCGGTGCAGGCGGTCGTGGCCCAGGGCGGCCGCGAGTTCCGGGAAGGCATCCTGGTGGTGGCCTACCACCACACGGAGCGGCGCCATCTGGTCCTCGCCGCCGCGGCCCGCGTCCTCGCCCTGGACGCGCGCACCGCTCCCGGGGTGGCGATCGGCTACGTGATGGGACCCGGCGACGCGGTGGCGGACGCGATCCGCCAGCTCGGCGTGCCGGTGGCCCTCCTCGGCCCCGACGATCTCGCGTACGGGGACCTCTCGCGTTACTCGACGATCGTGACCGGCATCCGGGCCTACGAGGTGCGCAACGACCTGCGCTCGTACCACCCGCGGCTGATGCGCTGGGTGGAGGTGGGGGGCAACCTGGTGGTGCTGTACAACCGGGCCAGCTTCAACGGGCTCGCCCCGCCCCTCCGTCCGGGGGCGGCGGAGGCGGAAGCCCCCGACAGCCCGTTCGCCCCCTACCCGGCCTCCGTCACCTCGAACCGGATCTCCGACGAGACGGCGCCCCTGAAGACGCTCGTGCCCGAGAGCCCCCTCTTCACGAGCCCGAACCGGATCGGGCCGCGGGACTGGGAAGGCTGGGTGCAGGAGCGCGGGATGCAGCTCCTGGACGCGCGCGACCCGCGCTACGTGCAGCTCCTGGCCGGGACCGACCCCTTTCCGAAGAACCCGGGTGAGCAGAAGGGCCTGCTGGTCGAGGCGAGGGTCGGCCGGGGCACGTGGACGTACGTGGGCCTCGCCCTCTTCCGCCAGCTTCCCGCGGGGACCCCGGGCGCCTACCGGATTCTCGCGAACCTCATCAGCCGGCCACGGAGGCAATCATGATCGCCCTGAGACCCGGATCCGAGCGCGGCCGCACGAAGATCGGCTGGCTCGACAGCTACCACACCTTCTCCTTCAACGATTACCTCGACCCCGACCACATGGGCTTCCGCTCCCTGCGCGTGATCAACGAGGACTTCGTGATCCCGGGCGCGGGCTTCGGCACCCACGGCCACCGCGACATGGAGATCCTCTCCTACGTCCTCGAGGGCGGCCTCGAGCACAAGGACAGCTCGGGAGGCGGGGGAGTCATCCGCCCGGGGGAGGTCCAGTTCATGCGGGCGGGCACGGGGGTGACCCATAGCGAGCGCAACGCCTCCCCTTCCGACCCCGTGCACTTCCTGCAGATCTGGGTCGTCCCCGACACGCGCGGGCTCGAGCCCACCTACGGCCAGAAGCCCTTCGACCCCGACGCGGCGCAAAAGGGCTTCGTCCTCCTGGCCTCGAAGGACGGGCGGGAGGGGAGCCTGCACGTCCACCAGGACGCGGAGCTCCACGTGACCAGGCTCGCCGAAGGAGAGCGGCGGAGGTACGCGCTCGCCCCGGGGCGGCACGCCTGGATCCAGGTGGCCCGGGGCGCCGTGAAGGTCAACGGCCAACCGCTCAAGGCCGGGGACGGCGCCGCCTTGAGCGACGAAGCCGCCGTCGAGCTCGAGGGCTCGGCGGACGCCGAGGTGCTGGTATTCGACCTCGCCTGACAGGGACCTCGAGAGGAGAGCACATGAGGGAAGTCCGGGTGGAGACCGCGGCCGGGAAGTTCGGGCAGAAAGTCACGATCGGGCCGCACGCGATCGCGGCCGACGAGGAGCGGGAGGCGGGCGGCGACGACACCGGGCCGGGGCCCCACGAGCTCCTGCTGTCCGCCCTCGGCGCGTGCACGTCGATGACGGTCAAGCTCTACGCCGACCGCAAGGGCTGGCCGCTCCGCGCGGTCGAGGTCCGCCTGAACGGCCGGAGCGAGGACGGCGGCTACCGTATCGAGCGGTCGATCCGCTTCGAGGGCGAGCTGACCGGCGACCAGAAGGCGCGCCTCATCGAGATCGCCGAGAAATGCCCGGTGGCGAGGACGCTCAAGGGAGAGATCACGATCGCCACCCGCCTGGCGGGAGCAGAAGCCGCATGAGCCGGAGGGCGAGGATGAGGAGGAGGTCGATGAACGCGCGGAGCCGAACGTGCGGGAGCGTTCCCCTCCCCCGACGGGGGGAGGGGTAGGGTGGGGGGTCGAAGAAAGAAAAGAACGAGGCCGGCCCCGAAGGACCGGCCTCGTGGAACGTCTCTGCTCGACGACTAGAACGTCAACGTCACCCCAAGGCGGATGGTACGGAAGTCCTGGAAAGCGCCGAAGTTCGGGAAGCGGGCCGAGAACGAGCTGCGGTCGGCGATCCCGCCGATGGCGCGGCTCTGCCCGGCGCCACCGCCCGCCCGGTAGCTCGCCCCCGGCAGGCCGTAGATCGGGTTCAGCGGCACCGACGGGTTGGCCGCCCCGATGTAGTCGAAGAGGTTGTATCCGGCGAAGAACTTCGAGAGCGGCAGCTTCGCGGCGCTGATCGCGCCCGACCGGTTGATCTGGGTGACCCGCGAGATGATCGCGTCCTGGTCGAAGAGGTTCCGGACGTTGGCCTCGAAGCGGAGGCTCGTCCCCTTCGTCAGCTTGAACGAGTGGGTCAGGGTCAGATCGGTCTGGCGGTAGGCGGGTGTTCGGCCGAGGTCGCCGCGGCCGAACGGGAAGGTCGGGGCCGAGAGGTAGATGACCGAAGTGGTGTCCGGGGTGCCGGAGAGCACGACCTGGTTCACGCCGAGTATCGTGGTGCCGAGACCCGACTTCAGCCGGTAGTACAGGAACGCCTTGAAGGCGTGCGGACGGTCGGTGGCGAGCGGCCCCAGCTTCGGCGTCTGGTCGCCGCTCGCGTCGAAATAGTAGTACGGCAGGTCGAAGGCGCGGGACACCCCGGGATCCTGGCGGCCCGACTCGTCGGAGTTCGTGCCGCCCGAGTAGTTGCCGAAGAGCCGGCTCCAGGTGTAGGAGGCGAGGAAGTTGAAGTTCCCGAGCTCGCCCTGGCTGCGCACCTCCACCGCGTCGTAGTTGCGGACGGCCTCCGGGACGAGGAACGTCCCGTTGGGAGTGGTGCCGCCGTAGACCGAGCTCTTGTCCCGGGTCTGGCCGAAGCCCGGGTTGCCGATCAGGTAGACTTCGTTGTCCTGCGCGTCCAGGACGCCGATGTCCTCGATCGCCTTGAGCAGCCGCCGGCGGGTGTAGCGGGCGCTGCCGATCAGCTTCGAGGAGAACTGGTGGTCGATCGCGAACGACATCTCGTTGCCCTTGTAGGGCTTGATGTTGCGGTCGATCCCCTCCAGCTCGCCCTGGGCGTTGATGGGGATGGTCCGGTTGTCAAAGGCGATGATCTCGGGGCCCAGGGCGCCGGGGTTCGTCTTGCTGAGGTTGAGCACGTTCGGGTCGTTGAGCCGGTAGACGTGGCTCCACCAGTAGTCGCTGCCGAAGGAGCCGCGGGCCAGCTCGTACTTGAGGGTGTCGTAGAAGATCCCGAAGCTCGCGCTCGCCTTCCACCGGCCGTCGCCCCGGATGTCCCAGGCCGCGCCCAGGCGGGGGGCGACCTTGTCCCCCCAGCCGAACGAGACCGGGTTCGCGACCTTGATCCCGTTGACCTCGGCCTTGTAGGGGGGGAGGAACTCGTTCTCGAGGCGTACCCCCAGGTTCAAGGTCAGCCGGCTGCCGGCCCGCCAGGTGTCCTGGACGTAGAGGCCCTGGTTTCGGCTGTTGACCTGGCCCACGTTCTTGACGCCGTCGTCCCAGATGTAATAGCCGTACGTCCCGCGCTGGTTCTGGACGGAGCCGCGCGAGTAGGCGTCGCCCCAGTAGATGTTGAAATTGCCGTTCGTGAAGTCGTTCAACACGTCGTTGCCCACGCGGTTGAGCGCGTATCCGGCCTTGAACGTGTGCTGCTGGCCGCCGAGGGTCGCCACGTAAGTCAGGTCGAAGTAGCCGTTGTGGCGGGTCGTGATGTCCTGAGCGATGCCAAACGTGCTCGACACGTTCCTGAAGCCGGTGCCACCCGGGGTGGGGACCCCGGCCGGAGACGCGGTCTGGTACACCACGTAGGGCGCCTGGGACAGGCCGTAGTTGCCGTCCTTGTCGTTCTGGTACTTGTAGCCGTAGCGGCCGCTCACCACCAGGTTGGAGGTCGGGGTCCAGTTGAACCCGGCGGCCACCTGCTGGGCCGGCAGGTACCCGCCCTGGATCGACTGGTCGTTGGTGGGTGCCGCGATTCGCTCGTCCCGGTTCGGCAGCGCGCCGTTGCGCTTGGCCGGCGACCAGATGTAGCTGGCGTTGATCTGCAGCTTGCTGCTCGGGGTGTAGTCGATCCGGCCCAGCGAGTAGTGCTGCTTGCGGTCCTGCTCGAAGGAGCGGCCGCCCGAGGCATAGGGTATGTCCCGCGTGCTGCTCTCCTGGTCCGGGGAGTACGCGGCGAAGAAGTGGAGGCGGTCTTTCAGGATCGGCCCTCCGAGGGTGAAGCTCGGCGACCAGATGCTGTACGTGTCCTCCCGAGGCTGGAAGAACTCGGCCACGTTCGCGTTCGCCACCGAGCGTTGGTAGAAGCCGCGGTCCGTCCCGTTCAGCCCGTCGCCGGTATAGGAGGTCCCCAGGCTTCCGTGGAAGGCGTTCGTGCCGCTCTTGGTGGCCACGTTCACGACCCCGCCCGTGGCCCCGCCGAACTCGGCCTCGAAGCCTCCTGCCTTGACCTGCACTTCCTGGATGAACTCGAACGGGATGTTGTTGCCTTCACGGAGGGATCCGCGGCGGAGGTCGCTGACCTCGGTGCCGTCGATGTAAAACGCGTTCTCGGAGCCGCTGGACCCGCCCACCTGCACGCCGCCCACCCCGGCGCTGCCGTTCTTGGGCTCCAGGAAGACGCCGGGCGCCATGGCGAGGAGCGAGTTGAAGCCGCGGCCGGCCTTGGCCAGGTTCTCGATCTGGTCAGCCGTGATGTTCGTGGCCGAGCGGCTGGAGGTGGGGTCGATCGAGAGGGTGGTCCCCGTGACCTCGATGACCTCCGTCACCTGCCCCACGCCCAGCTTGGCGTTGGCCGTGATCTGCGAGCCCAGCTTCACCTCGACCGTCTGCTTGTGCGTGCTGAAGCCCGTCAAGCCGACCGTCATGACGTAGGTGCCGATGGGCACGTTGAAGAACCGGAACCGGCCCTGCGAGTCGGTGACCGCCTGCAGCGGTTTCGGGAGCGTCCTGCTTTCCGCGGTCACGGTCGCGCCCGGAATGGCCGCGCCCTGCTCGTCGGACACGAGGCCCTGGATCTCACCCGTGCGCTCCTGGGCTCCCAGCATCCCCGCGCCGAGCGCGAAGAGCAGCAGGAGCGGCAGCCATCTTGGTACGCCTAACCGCATCGTAAGCCCCCTTTCGTCCCTCCGGCTGAGGCCAGGAGGGAGATCGTTGCGAGATGTTGGACGCCGATGGCCGATCCCATAGCACGGCCTGTGCCAGTCAGCCGCAGCCCCGGAGCGAGCAGGTTGGCTCGGCGCAAGTGGGCGTGCGCGCTCGGAAAAGTGCAGGCTCGCCGGCGGCCGCGGTCACGCTCGTTCATCCTGTTGAACGACATTGGTCCACCGAGTTGAACGATGAATCCACTGCGTCGGATTTGATCAAGGGAACGAGACAAGCATCGAGCACGAAGAACGGGGCCGGCCCCGAAGGACCGGCCCCGTGGAACGTCTCTCTGGGAACGTCTCTGCTCGACGTCTAGAACGTCAACGTCACCCCAAGGCGGATGGTACGGAAGTCCTGGAATCCGCCGAAGTTCGCGAAGCGGGCCGAGAACGCGCTGCCGAGCGTCGTGCCGGGTCCACCGCCCGCGCGGTAGCTCGCTCCGGCCTGGCCGTAGATCGGGTTGTAGGGCACGCCCTTCACCCCGGTGTTCTGCGGGTTCACGTAGTTGAACACGTCATAGCCCGCGAAGAACTTCGAGAGCGGCAGCGCGCTCTGGGGGATCGCACCCGACCGGTTGAGCTGGGTGACCCGTGAGATCACCGCGTCCTGATCGAAAAGGTTGCGAACGTTGGCCTCGAAGCGCAGGCTCGTCCCCTTGGTCAATTGGAACGAATGGGTGAGGGTAAGGTCGGTCTGGCGGTACGCGGGCGTCCGCCCGAGGTCACCGCGGCCGAGCGGGAAGGTCGGTGCCGAGAGGTAGATGACCGAGGTGGAGTCCGGGGTTCCGGAGAGCACGAGCTGGTTGACTCCGAGCACCGTGGTTCCGAGGCCGCCCTTCAGACGGTAGTAGGCGAAGATCTTGACCGCGTGTGGCCGGTCGGTGGCTAGCGGCCCCTGCTTCGGCGTCTGGTCTCCGCTCTCGTCGAAGTAGTAGTACGGCAGGTCGAAGGCGCGGGACACGCCCGGGTCCTGGCGGCCGGACTCGTCGGAGTTCGCACCCCCCGAGTAGTTGCCGTAGAGCCGGCTCCAGGTGTAGGAGGCGAGGAAGTTGAAGTTGCCGAACTCGCCCTGGCCGCGCACCTCGACCGCGTCGTAGTTGCGGACCGCCTCGGGGACGAGGAACGTCCCGTTCGGGGTCTTCCCGTTATAGACGCCCTGGGGGTCGTTGCGGGTCACGCCGAAGCCGGGGTTCCCGATCACGTACTGTTCGTTATCCGCGGCGTCGAGCACCCCGATGTCCTCGATCGCCTTGAGCAGGCGCCGGCGGGTGTAGCGGACGCTGCCCACGAGCTTGGACGTGAACTGGTGGTCGATCGCGGCCGAAATCTCATTGCCCTTGTAGGGCTTGATGTTGCGGTCGATGCCGTCGATCTCGCCCTGGGCGTTGATGGGCAGGGTCCGGTTGTCGAAGGTGATGATCTCGGGGCCCAGCGCGCCGGGGTTGGAAAAGCCGAGGTTCAGGACGTTCGGGTCGTTCAGCTTGTAGACGTGGCTGAACCAATAGTCGCTGCCGAAGGAGCCGCGGGCCAGCTCATACTTGAGCACGTCGTAGAAGACGCCGAAGCTGGCGCTGGCTTTCCACTTGCCGTCGCCATTCATGTCCCAGGCCGCGCCGAGGCGGGGGGCGATCTTGTCGCCCCAGCCGAAGGACACCGGGTTCGCGACCTTGACTCCATTGACCTCGGCCTTGTACGGGGGCAGGAACTCGTTCTCGAGCCGGACCCCCAGGTTCAGGGTGAGGCGGCTGCCCGCGCGCCAGGTGTCCTGGATGTAGAAGCCCTGATTGTGGCTGTTCACGTTGCCCTTGTTCTTCACCCCGTCCTGCCAGATGTAGTAGCCGTAGGTGCCCCTCTGGTTCTGCACTGACCCACGCGAGTAGGCGTCGCCCCAGAAGATTTGGAAAGATCCGTTCGTATAGTCGTTCAAAACGTCGTTGGCAACCCGGTTGAGCGCATAGCCGGCCTTGAACGTGTGCTGCTGACCGCCCAAGTTCGCCACGTAGGTCAGGTCGAAGTAGCCGTTGTGTCGGGTGGTGATGTCCCGGGCGATTCCGAGTGTGCTCGAGACGTTGCTGAAGCCGGTGCTGCCCGGAGTCGGCACGGGCAGCCCCGCCGCGGACGACGCGGTGAGGTAGGTCACATAGGGAGCCTGGGATAGGCCGTAGTTGCCGTCCTTGTCGTTCTGGTACTTGTACCCATAGCGGCCGCTGATGACCAGGTTCGCGCTCGGCGTCCAGTTGAAGCCGGCGGCGACCTGCTGGGCGGGCAGGTACCCACCCTGGATGTCCAGTGGGTTCGAGGGGGCGGCCACCCGGGGGTCGCGGTTCGGCAGCGAGCCGTTGCGCTTGGCGGGCGACCAGATGTAGCTCGCGTTGAGCTGCAGCTTGCTGCTGGGTGTGTAGTCGATGCGGCCCAGGGAGTAGTGGCGCGTGCGGGTCTGGTCGAAGGTCCGGGTGCCTTTGGCGTAGTCGATCGCCCGAGTCGTGCTCTCCCGGTCGGGCGAGTAGGCGGCGAAGAAGTGGAGCCGGTCGTTGAGGATCGGCCCGCCAAGCGTGAAGCTCGGCGACCAGATGCTGTACGGGTCCTCCTTCGGCTTGAAGAAGTCCGACTGGTCCGCGTTCAGCGGCGACCGCTGGTAGAAGCCCCGGTCAGGCGCGTTCAGTCCGTCGCCCGTGTACTGCACGCCCAGGCTGCCGTGAAAGGCGTTCGTGCCGCTCTTGGTGGCCACGTTGATGACACCTCCGGTGGCCCCGCCGAACTCGGCCTCGTACCCGCCCGTCTTGACCTGCACTTCCTGGATGAACTCCAGCGGGATGTTGTTGCCGTCACGGAGCGAGCCCCGGCGCAGGTCGCTGACCTCGGTGCCGTCGACGTAGAACCCGTTCTCGGAGCCGCTGGACCCGCCCACCTGCACGCCGCCCACGCCCTGGGTGCCGTTCTTGGGCTCCAGGAAGACGCCGGGAGCGAGGGTGAGCAGGGTGTTGAAGCCACGGCCGGCCTTGGCCAGGTTCTCGATCTGGTCGCTTGTGATGTTCGTGGCCGAGCGGCTGGAGGTGGGGTCGATCGAGAGGGTGGTCCCCGTGACCTCGATGACCTCCGTCACCTGCCCGATCCCCAGCTTGGCGTTCGCCGTGATCTGCGAGCCCAGCTTCACCTCCACCGTCTGCTTGTGGGTGCTGAACCCGGTCAGGCTCACGGTCATGGTATAGGTGCCGATGGGCACGTTGAAGAACCGGAACCGGCCCAGCGAGTCGGTGACCGCCTGCAGCGGTTTCGGGAGCGTCCTGCTCTCCGCGGTCACGGTCGCGCCCGGAATGGCCGCTCCCTGCTCGTCGGACACGAGGCCCTGGATCTCACCCGTGCGCTCCTGGGCGAAGGCGACGCCCACGGGAGCGACAAGAAGGGACAGCACCAGCAGTCCCTTGAGTAACCGCATCACGACCCCCTTTTCTCTTCCGGCCTGGGCCGGAGAAGACACGTGCGACTTCCTCAGCGAATCCGGTGCTGCGAATGCACCGAAGCAAAAAAGGCGGTGAGATAGGGCTTCCAAGTTGACTCTTAGAGAGCACGCTCCGTACCATCCGAACCGACGGTCATGCCGTTACTCGCCCGGCGCCCTTAAGATCTTGTGGAGTCAGCAGAAAGATGTCACTCTCGGATGTCCTTCCCCGCCGAACGAACCGAGCTGAGAGGGCCGATTGCTCCAACATATTGAACGAAAATCCACAGGACTGGATGCCGGCCGGGGCATGGCGGCCGAAGCTCGACCCCGTTATGCTGGTCGCCTCGCCATGAACAGGCACGGCTTGAAACCGTCCGGCACCTTAGAAGCGCCATCCACTTCCTTGACGAATGCGGGTCCCTGTCATGGAGGTCCCCTCGGCAATCCTCTCACTCCATGGATGTTGTGCGACGGCCCGCCCCTGGCTTGGCTGTTGCGCCGCCCTGCGCCGTGAGTCTTCAGGGGAATCTGGAGGATCTCCCCCTCCTCGACATCCTCCAGATCGTAGCCTTCAGCCAGAAGACCGGCTTCCTGACCGTGCAGGCTGCGCCCGGTGAGGCGGCGCTCGTCTTCCAGCGCGGACTCATCGTCTCGTCCTACACCTGGGATGGCCGGCCGCTCGACGCGGCCGTGGCCGCCCTCCCCGAAGCGAAGCGAAACGCGCTCGTCCGTGAGCGGATCGAGGTCGCGCTGGAGCGCCTCAGTCGGCTGCGTGAGGGGTCCTTCTGCTTCGAGCTCACCGAGGAGCCCGCGCGGGTGATCGGCGGGCGCGATCTCTCCCTCGAGACCCTGGCCGAGGGGCTCAACCCGCAGGAGCTGCTCCTGGACCTGGCCCAGGGGATCGACGAGGACCGCCGCGATTCGTTGGCCGCGGTGGAGTCCGCCTTCGTCGAGCCCGAGCCGGAGGTCCTCGAGCGGGTCGGGGCCCAGCCGGCCGCCGAGGCGGAAGACGAAGTGATCGTGGTCGATCCCGACGACGAGCTGACGCCCCTTCCCGTGCCCGCGGGTGTCGAGGCGGCGGCCCCGCCCCCGGCTCCCGAGGCCCCCGACCGCCACCGGATCGTCCTCCTCCTCGAGGACGAGGAGGACGTGCGCCGCGTGCTCGCCGACGCCTTCATCCGCGCCGGCTGCCAGGTGGTGGAGGCGGGGGACCCGCTCTCCGCGGCCCGCAAGGCGCGGGGCCTGGCGGACGTGGGCCTGCCCTTCGTCCTGGTGGCCGACCGGGGGATGCCGACCTCGGACTCGTCCTCCTTCGACGGCGGGCTGGAGGCGGTGAAGCGGCTCCAGCAGGCCGATCTCCATCCGCCCGTCCTGCTCATGACCGACCACATGACGCGCGGCCTGCACGCGCGGGCCCGCAAGCTCGGGGTGACCCGGTTCGTCTTCAAGCCGAGCCTCTCTCGCCTCGACCCCGCGCAGTTCGAGGCCGACCTGCAGGCCTTCGCCGCGCGCATGCTCGAGGGCGTGCTCCCGGGCCTCGAGGAGATGGCGGAGGCCCCCCAGTCCGCGCCCCCGCCGGTCTCGGTGGCGCTGCCGCGGCGGATCGAGAACTGGGACGAGGTGGCGGCCCTGCAGCGCCGGCTCGAAGAGCTCCAGGGCCCGAGCGACGCCTACCAGGTCTCGACCCTGGTCATGAAGGTGGCCCGGGAGGTCTTCGAGCGTGCGGTGCTCTTCGTGGTCAAGGGCGAGGAGCTCCGCGGGCTCTCCGGCTTCGGCCCCGCGATGGGAGGAGAGGAGATCGCGCTCCTCGCCCGCGAGCTCGTCATCCCTCTCGCCGCGCCGTCGGTGTTCGAGCAGGTCGTGGCCACGGGGCGCAGCTTCGTCGGCCCCCTCCGGGAGGAGGAGTGGTCGCGCCTCGACCAGAGGCTCGGACGCTTCGCCGCGAAGGCGGTGGCCCTGGTGCCGCTCCTCGCCCACCGCGAGACGATCGCGCTCCTCCTTGGGGACAACCCCGACACGGGAACGGAGCTGCGAGGCCTGGACACCCTGGAGGTGTTCCTGAACCAGGCCGGGCTCGCCCTCGAGAACGCGTTCCTGGAGCGGACGCTCCGTTCCAGGATGGGCGAGGGCGCAGCCATCCCTCCGTGGCCGACCGGCTCCGGCCCGGGAGCCCTCGCGAGCCCCCAGGATAAGGAAGATTCGTGAGCACCCGGCGCCCGGAGCCGCCGACATGCGCGTGGAGTGGCACGGCGCTCAACGAGGATTGCGCCGTTCGCGGTGTCCCAGCAGGCTCGCGCGGGTGAGCGCCCCCTCACCGAAGCGCTCGCTCACCCGGTCACGCACCTGGTCCGCCGATGAGGGTGGGGCCGTGAACAGGTCGAGCTGGGCGCTCCCGCCCCCGAGGCCCGAGGCGTAGATTCCGAGCAGCCGAACCTTGCGCGGACCGTGCAGGCCCTCGAAGAGGCGCCCGGCCGCCGCGAAGAGCTCGTTACCGGAGTCGGTGGGCGAGGCGAGGGTCTCCGCGCGGGTGAAGGTGCGGAAGGCTTCGTCCCGGTACTTGAGCGTCACCGTGCGGCTCTTCAGGCCGTGCCGGCGGAGCCGCCGCGCCACCCCGTCCGCCAGCTCGAGCAGCGTCCGCCGCAGCCGCTCCGGGTCGTCGGTGTCCTGGTCGTAGGTATGCTCCTGGCCCAGGCTCCTGGCCTC
>WNGL01005150.1_pt1 | contig 15563 bp, 8 predicted proteins | sample 5400591 | NCBI WGS metagenome assembly WNGL01 (sample SAMN13153377, study PRJNA577476) | soil metagenome | isolation source: 80 cm soil or saprolite under Garry oak tree replicate 1 | place: USA:California | collected 2016-06-15
CCGCATGAGCGCCCAGGACGGCTCGTCGGCGCCCGCGGCATCCCGCGGGCGGCGGCTGCCGCGCCCCGCCAGGACGGTGAATCCGGACGGGCGGATGCCGCTCCTTGACCACATCCGCGAGCTGCGCAACCGCATACTCAAGGCGCTGGTCGCCGTCACCATCGGCGCGGTCATCGGCTGGTATCTGTTCCCGCATGTCTGGCATTTCATCGAGGCGCCGTACTGCAAGCTGAATATCAAGAGCCCCGTCATCCCGGCACACGGCCGCAATAGCTGCCCGCTATACGTCACTGGCCTGTTCGACTCGCTGTTCCTGCACCTGAAAATCGCCATCGCCACTGGCGTCATCATCTCCTCGCCGGTCTGGCTCTACCAGATATGGGCATTCCTGGCGCCCGGGCTGTACAGCAGGGAGCGGCGCTGGGCCTACTTCTTCGCCGGCACGTCAGTCCCGCTGTTCGTGGCCGGCGGCGGCATCGCCTATTTCGCGATGACGAAGGGCCTGCGGTTCCTGCTCCTGCTGGTGCCCAAGGGCGTCATCCCGCTGATCACGATCAACACCTACCTCAGCTATGCCATGGCGATGCTGCTGATCTTCGGGCTTGCCTTTGAGCTGCCGCTCGTCCTGATCCTGCTCAACCTGGCCAGGGTCCTGACCCACCAGCGGTTCAGGAAATGGCGCCGGATGATCATCTTCCTGGTCTTCGCCTTCGCCGCCGTCGCCACGCCGAGCCCCGACCCGATCAGCATGCTGCTGCTCGCCGTGCCCTGCGTGCTCCTGGTGGAACTCGCCGAGATCTTCATCTGGGCCAACGACCGCCGCCGGGCGCGGCGTCCTGACCCGTACGCCAGTCTCGATGCGGACGGGTCGCCCGGCCTCGGCGACCACGTCGACGACAACCTCGAGGCCGGCCACCACAACTAGAGATCGCCGCCGGCCCGCCGCCACGGCCGCCGGGCCTGCCGCCACGGTCGCTGGCCCGCCGCCACGGCCGCTGGCCCGCCGCCACGGTCGCTGGCCTGCCGCTACGGTCCCTGGCCCGCCTAGTCTTGATCGCATGAGCACCCCGGTGAGCCCCGCGGACCGCTACGCCGCCTCGCGTCGGCGCGTTGCCGAGGATGGCCCAGAGCTGTCTGCCTTCCGGTCGCTCTATGACTTCGAGTTCGACGATTTCCAGGTCCGTGCCTGCCGTGCGCTGAGCGACGGCCACGGAGTCCTGCTCGCCGCGCCGACCGGGTCGGGCAAGACGGTGGTCGGCGAGTTCGCTGTGCACCTGGCGCTCGCCGAGGGCCGCAAGTGCTTCTACACCACCCCGATCAAGGCGCTGTCCAACCAGAAGTACGCCGACTTGGTCCGCCGCTACTCCGCAGCCAGCGTCGGGCTGCTCACCGGCGATCACAGCATCAACGGCGAGGCGCCAGTGGTCGTGATGACGACCGAGGTGCTGCGGAACATGCTGTACGCGGGCTCGCCGACACTGGCCGGCCTCGGATACGTGGTGCTGGACGAGGTGCACTACCTGGCCGACCGGTACCGCGGCGCGGTGTGGGAGGAGGTGATCATCCACCTGCCGGAGTCCGTGCGGCTGGTCGCGCTGTCGGCCACGGTCAGCAACGCCGAGGAGTTCGGCGACTGGCTGGCCCAGGTCCGCGGCGGCACCACGGTGATCGTGGATGAGCACCGGCCGGTGCCGCTGTGGCAGCACATGCTGGCCGGCGGCCGCCTCTACGACCTGTTCACCACCGACTATGACGCGCCCGCCAAGTCCGGCACGCCCCGCGTAGATCGCGAGCCTGGCGCGCGCGGCGCGGATCGCGGGCCCGGTGCGCGCGGCGCGGATCGCGGGCCCGGTGCGCGCGGCGCGGATCGCGGGCCCGGTGCGCGCGGCGCGGCTGGCAAGCCCGGCGCGGAGCGGAACGGCAGGCCGCGCGCGATGGTCAATCCCGAACTGCTGCGCATCGCGCAGCGCGATCAGTGGGCGGCACGGAAGGCACCCAGCCGGCCCGGCCGAGGCGGGCGCCGCCAGCCTAGGATCCGGATTACGAGCCGACCCGACGTGATCGGCCGGCTTGATGCGGCCGGCCTGCTGCCGGCCATCACCTTTATCTTCAGCCGGGCCGGCTGCGACGCGGCGGTCCAGCAGTGCCTCGCCGCTGGCCTGCGGCTGACCACTCCGGCCGAGGCAGCCGAGATCACCGAGCTCGCCGAGCGGTATACCGCCGACATCCCGCGCGAGGACCTGCCCGTACTCGGCTACGGCGAGTGGCTGCTTGGCCTCCAGCGAGGCATCGCCGCCCACCATGCCGGGCTGCTGCCGACCTTTAAGCAGGTGGTGGAGGAGCTGTTCACGGCCGGGCTGGTGCGGGCGGTGTTCGCCACCGAGACGCTGGCGCTCGGCATCAACATGCCCGCGCGCACGGTCGTGATCGAGCGGCTGGACAAGTGGAACGGGGAAACCCACGCCGACCTGACACCGGGTGAGTACACCCAGCTGACCGGGCGCGCGGGCCGCCGGGGGATCGACGTGGAAGGCCACGCCGTGGTCCGCTGGCAGCCGGGGGACGACCCGTCGGCGGTGGCCGGCCTGGCCGGCACCAGGACCTATCCGCTCAGCTCCAGCTTCCGGCCGTCTTACAACATGGCGGTCAACTTGGTCGGCCAGGTGGGCAGGGAGCGGGCGTCAGCGCTGTTGGAGTCATCGTTCGCGCAGTTCCAGGCGGACCGGGCAGTGGTCGGGATTGCCCGGCAGGCACGGCGCAGCAGGAAATCCATGGACGAGGCAGCGGTGACCTGTCACCTCGGCGACTTTGCCGGATACATGGCGATTCGCCGTGAGCTGTCGCAGCGCGAAGGCAATCAGGCCAGGCGCCGGTCAGCGGACCGGCGGGCGGAGGCCGCCCGCTCGCTGCAGCGGCTTCGGCGCGGCGACATCATCCGCGTGCCCAGCGGGCGCCGGGCGGGGATCGCTGTCGTGCTTGACGCGTTCGCGGGCGGCACGGATGAGCCGTCGCCGCTCGTGCTCACCATGAACCGCCAGGTCAAGCGGCTATCCACAGCTGACTTCCCCGTTCCGGTCGAGCCCATCCAGCGGATCCGGATACCCGCGTCCTTCAGCGCCCGGTCGGCGAATCACCGCAGGGACCTCGCCGCGACCATGCGCAACAAGCTGGCTGGCGCCGATCTCGGCGGTCACCGCCGGGCCGACGCAGCGGCTGGCTACGGCACGGACGGCCACGGCACGGACGGCAACCGCGACGCGGGCGGCGGCGCGGGCGGCGAAGAGACCGAGATCACCGCGCTCCGCCGGCGGCTGCGCCAGCATCCCTGCCATGGCTGCCAGGATCGCGAGGAGCACGCCCGGCAGGCCGAGCGGTACCTGCGGCTGCAGCGGCATGCCGAGTCGCTTGAGGGCCGGGTGGCCGGGCGGACCCACGTGATCGCGCGAACCTTCGATCAGGTGTGCGGCGTTCTCGCCGAGCTCGGCTACCTGGACGGTGACAAGGTGACGGCGGAGGGATCGAGGCTGGCCAGCCTGTACACCGAGCTGGACCTGCTGGCGGCGGAGTGCCTGCGCCGGGGTCTCTGGGACGCCCTGACCCCTGCCGAACTCGCCGCCTGCGTCTCCGCCCTGACTTTCGAGTCCCGGCGGCCCGAGGACGCGGGGCCGCCGCGGCTCCCTGGCGGGCCGGTCCGCGAGGTGCTGGCCAGCATGGTCCGGGTCTGGAATGAGCTCGACGGCATCGAGCATGACCACCGGCTGTCGTTCCTGCGCGAGCCCGACCTGGGCTTCGCGTGGCACGCGCATGCCTGGGCACAGGGTCGGCAGCTTGATTCTGTGCTTGCGGGCGGCCTGACCCCCGGCGACTTCGTCCGGGCCGCAAAGCAGCTCATCGACCTGCTGGATCAGGTCGCCGTCGCGGCCGGGCCGGGCAAGCTCAGCGCGACGGCCCGATCCGCCATCCACGCGCTGCGCCGTGGGGTCGTCGCTTATTCCGCCGTCGGCTAGCACCACGGTCCGGGGTCCCTGATGCGGCCAGCTTGGCGGCAGCCTGATGACCGTGTGAGCTAACGATTGCATGACCTGGTGTTGCGACCGCAGCGTGATCCGGGGCTGCGTGATCCGAGCATCGCGAACAGGGGTCAAGCTGCCCGGGCAGGCGGCGGCCCGTGGCTGTGCAGGACGCGCTGCCCGTCCGGGCTCGTCGCGGCGACGGTCCCGTCTGGGTGCAGGGCGATCTCCCAGCCCCAGCGGTGCACTGCGATGAGATGGTGAAATCTGCAGAGCAGGATCAGATTGCGCAGGCTGGTGGCGCCGCCCTTCCGCCGGGGCCGGATGTGGTGCACCTGGCATGAGGCGGGCGGCTGCCCGCAGCCGGGGAAGCCGCAGCAGCGGTCCCGCAAGATCACCGCGCGGCGCAGGTGGGCCGGAATCTCCTCGGTGGCCTTACCGGTGTCGAGGGGCAGGCTCACATTGACGAACGGCCGGCCAGCCGGAACGAAGTTGCCACGCAGGAACGCCGCGAGGCCAGCAGGCCCGGAGAACACATCGGCCGCGCGGGACAGCAGTGCGGCGCTGAGCCTGGCCAGGGCGGCTGGGTTCACCGGCCCGTGCGCGGCGCCTGCACAATGCCCGCAGACGCAACACTCACGGGTGTAGGACGCACGGGGGCTGGACCCATGGGCGCCGGGGCCGCAGGCGCGGTCGTGGCGGGCTGAGGTCTCCTGCTGCGCGCCGCCGTTAGCGGCGCACACAGCGCAATCCCCGCGGCGTCCGTGGCCGGTCAGGAACATCTCGGTCAGCTCGGCCAGTGCCGAGTAGTCCACGTGACCGCTGACGACCGGGGCGATCGCCGCGTCGCAGGCGGCGGCGTCAGCCGCCGGGCCAGTGAGCCAGCCGTATCCGGCCGCCCTGGCCGCGGACCAGGCATCCTCGGCCTCGGAGCGGCCGTCGGCGCCGCGCAGTTCGCGGAGCGTCATGTGGAGCTGTATGTGGGTCGGCTGACCGGCGCGCTCGGGCAGCATCCCGGATGCGATCAGCCGGGTGCAGGCCTCCTCCAGCGCATCGTGATCGCGCTGGCGCTTGCTGCGCTCATCCTCGGGACCAGCCTGCTGGCCGAGCGCGTCCAGCACGGCGGCCAGGGCGGCGGAGCATGCTGGGGTCAGGTCGGCATCGAGACGACCTGCGCCGCGGAACGTGCGGGCCAGCCGCAGGCGGCGGTCATCGAATCCGTCATCATCGGCGTCCGGCGGGCAGCACCGCCGGTACATCTCCTCGGCCAGCCCGGCCAGCGCAGCCAGGTCAGCTCCGCCCACAGCGGCGGCCAGCAGGATCCGGTCGGCGTCATCGCGCCTATCCTCGGGCAGCCGGGTGGTCCAGCCGCAGATTTCCCTGGCCCAGGACGCGGAGACTTCCCCGGCGGCGAGCGCGTGGCCGACGGCCGGGTGGGCGGCAAGGCGCCTCATCCAGCCGACCGCGCCGGCCGCCGCGCCAGCCGTGACGCTCGTCTGCCAGACGAGCCATGCTCGCGCCGAGTGCTGCCCGTCATCGGAGAAAGCGCGCTGCGCGGTGAACGCGGCCAGGATCGCGGCACGCGCCGCGGTGTGCCTGGACGCGGCCCGCTCCAGGGCAGTCAGGCAGGCAGCCTGCTCGGCGGCCGGCCTGGACGCCGCGTCGAAGCCGGTGAGATAGTCCAGGGCAGCATCTAGCATCGCCAGTGCCTCGCTCGCGGAGGCGGCCCTGGCGGGGGGCTGACCGGACCTGGACACCTGGACTACCTCCCTTCAGCCTGCTGGATTCCTTGTTTCAATTCTTAGTTCGACGATAGCGCCCGGCACTGACAATTTGCCTGCGTTGCCCTCCGATCGGGTGCAGGACAGATTTGTAGGTAGCAAGATCAGCTTGCCTGGTTGGCCAGCCCGGCGCGCCTTGTCTGGTTGTGCGGTTGTTGCCAGATCCCTTCCGGCTGTCCGCTCGCTTGCTGGCATCGCAGGGTGAGGATGCCGGTTGCGCCGACTGGGACCAGATCGCCCTGCGGACGCCAGCACCCGCACGGGACATCGGCCGAGGCCGCCGCCGGGCGTGTCAGCTCTGCGGGTTGTCTCTGCCTGTCAGTGGTTCGACCTCGACGCGACGGCGAGACCAGGCGCTGGGGATGGGCAGGTTGGTGTTGACGATGACGACCCCGACCAGCGACGGGTACCGCGGGTCGTCGAGACCGTGCAGGCGCGGCCGCAGCCAGTCGATGTAGTTGTCGATGACGCCGGGGGGCGCTTCCTTGCGGCCGTGATCGAAGACGACGAGTACCGAGAGCTGGCTCCCGCGCCCCACTCCGTACTGCGTCGGCTGGCGGACGTAGCGGGCGCAGTGATCGACGGTGACGGGAGCGCCGCGGGATACCTTGAACTCGGCGATGACGTCGTCGTGAAGAAGATCGTCGAAGCCTCCGGCCACGGTATCGCGTCGGGTCAGGCGGCCCTCCAGCTCGGGATCGGCGCGCAGCAGGCGCTCCAGCTCGTCGTGGAACTCCGCCTCGGACACCCGCGAGCCCCGCATGAACGTCTTCTCGAACATGATGACCTGGGCCGCCCGGACGCAGGCGGCAAAGAGGCGGCAGAAGGCCCGGACGTCCTCGGTGTCGAACTCCGGCGCATCAAGCGTGCCGAACATGGCGAGGAGGCGAGCATCGGTCTGCTCGTGCTCGGTGAGCGTGTCGCGGCTGGGGTCGAAGGGGCGCAGCCGGAGCCGCTGAAACCCCGCCACCTCGATTACCTGCTCGTGCCCGTCACCGGCCAGGCGCACCTGGATCGGGCAGTCCAGCACGGGAGCAAGGATCGGCTGCTCGACCCCGCAGTGCAACGGCCCCTCGGAGGTGAGCGTGATACCGAACTCATCGGCGGAGCCGTCGCTGAGGGAGAACTCGGACAGGGGCAGCGCCAGCGCGTCCCGGCCGAGCATGGTGACCGGCTCGACGATGCACCGCTCCGCCCACTCCGGGGCCGACACGAGGCGAACGGTCATCCCGAGGTGGTACAGCTCCCGAGGCCGGACGACAAGGATGTCAGTCACCGGCACGCCGCGCATCGTCGCGACACAGACCGCCCGAGGTGGCTCCTCCGACGCGGGCGCGGGACGCCCGCCGCCGAACCGCTGAGGCAGGAGGCTGGTGCCGACGAGCGAGACGGGCGGAGGGATGCACGCGAGCCTCTGCCATGCCACCTGCGCCGCACCAGGGTTGGCCACGCACTCCACCGCGGCGAGGAAGGCGACGAGGCCGTCAGGGACCGCGGCGTCCTCGGTGGTGCTGACCTCGGTGCGGAGCACCTCGGCCTGCCGCCTGGCCGCCTGCAGCAGGGCCGGCGCATCACCGCTGACCGCCTGGACGGCGTCGTCGTAGCGAAGCAGCAACGCCGCGATCTGCCAGGCGCGAGCGATCCACGCCCGGTGGGCCCCGGAAGCGTGAGCCGACGGCGAGCCGAGAAGAAGACGTGCGGCTTGGTCCAGCTCATCGGCCACCCCTGCCGGGTTGGAGACCGTAGGCGCGAGCAGGAGCCCGGGCGCAGCTGCCGACGCCAACAGGCCGTCGAGGGTGGAGCGGAGCTGACCGTCCTGCACGCTACCCGGAATGGACGCTTCCAGATCAGCGGCCGCCGACGTCACGGCATCGGTGAGACCGGTCAGCTCAGCGACGGCAGGCGGCCCGTCGGCAAGGGCTTGGGCCAGCTCGGCGCCGCGGGCGACGGTGCCGGCGAGACGCCGGCCGGGCGCGCCCTCTTCACTGGCCGGCTGGCTGCCCTCGACGCTGCGGGCCACCACCGCCGCATCGGCCCAGCGACCTGCCGACTGCAGAAGCTCGACAAGCTCCAGGGCACGCCATGGGTGCGCCGCACCGTGGACGCTGCTGAGTGGCTCGATCTCGGCCAGTGGCACGTCGGCCAGGAACTCTGGCCGGTCCATGAGCGCCTGGAGAACGGGTTCGTGACGCTGGTTGTAATAGTCGGTCAGCTCCGGGCTAGCGGCGGTAGCCAGCGCCGCCCTCGTCCAGGCCGGGTGATTGCGCAGCTCGCCCGGCCACCACGCCGTGAGCAGTCGCTCGCGGTCGGATGGCCGACACCGGCCAACATAGGCCAGCGCGATGCTGAACCACCCGGTGACCTGCGACTGGTCATCGAGGTCGCGGGCAAGAGATCGAAGCGCCCAGATGGCCGATTCCAGGGCGTCGGGATCGGGCTTGTCGGCGTAGGTCACCGCCCAGCCGACGACGATCGGCAGCAGCCTCGGCACTAGGTCCGCCGGGAAGGACAGGCGAGGTATCTGCCCCAGCATCCGCTTGTGGACGATGACGTAGGAGTCCTGGAGGAGCGGGATCGACAGCTCGCTCAGCTCGGCCGGCAGCGAGTCGGCGATGTCGGCACACGCGACCCACAGATCGATGCCGCCGCGGCGGACGGCCTGATCGCGGTCGAGCAGCGCGGTGTAGGTGATCGGGAGGATGTCCCGCAGCGTCTCGGGCGAGACCGCTTCTTCCAGGACGTCGAGCATGGTAGACCGGACGGCCCGGTCGTGGCGCTCGTCGCCGGTCGTGGCGGAGAACAGTGCCTGCACCGAGGCGAGCACGGCCGCGGGGTTGACTGAGGCGCAGCGCCCGATGGTCTCGGCTAGGCGCCGGCGACGACCGTCGCGACGGATGCGCTCCGATTCGCGTTCCAGGGCTGCCACCATTTCGCGTTCCTGGGCTGCCACCGTTGGGGGCGTGCCTGGCTCGGCAGTGGCGGCCGGGATGTCCGGGTTGGGGGCGCACATCGCCAGGATCGCGCCGAGCATCTCGTCGACGTGCGCCGCGACGGCCTCGGGCACTTCGCGGGCGAGGCTGGTCAGGTGGTCGGCGGCGTGGAACGCTGCTTCGTTGCCCCAGTCGCCCCCGGACCGTCGGACGACGAAGCTGATGGCCTCCGACGTCGCGGGCGCTGACGCATCCCACGGCTCCCGGAACCGCTGCAGGAACCACGGCACCCGGGACAGCTCGTCGCGCGCCTCCTGGCTGGCTCCGGCCGCTTGGGCCTCGACGATCCGGCGGGTCAGCTCGGGCTGGCCACGCCAGGCTTCGGCGAGGGCACGCAGAGCTGCCGACGCCGGATGGGGATAGCCGACGTAACCGCTCTCCGCGCCGCGGACGCTCGCGGCCAGCGGAGCCCCGAGAGCGATGACCCGTGTGGCGTCCAGAGCAAGCAGTACCCGGGCGGCATCGGCGCCTGCCTCTCTGGTGGACTCGTCCTCGCTGGCGAGATGTTCGATGATTCGCTCGGTGACGGCGGGCAGATCGACATGCGACGCCGCGATCAGACCGTCCGGCGAGGACGGCAGGCACCAGGGGCCGAAATCCTCCCCGGAGGCTAGGGCGATGAGCTGATCCAGGACATCCGGCAGGTCCTCGGGCCTCAGGTCCGGTTCCACCGCTGCCAGCAGCTGGCCAGCGTCGACGGACCGGTGACTCCGCAGAACGGCACGCGCGGCGTCGAGCGCCCGGCGAGGTGGGCAATGACCGGATCGGACGAGGACCTTCAGCGCTTCGAAAGCAGTCGCGTCGGCAGCGTCGGCGGCCAGTTCGAGCAGGCTGTCGACCAGCACGGGGCGGAACAGCTCCGGCGCACCTCGGGCGGCATCGATGACCTGCCGGGCAGCTCGCTCCTCCTCGGGAGCGGGCGGCTCAGTCCGCGGCTCGGCACGGTCGATGCGGTCCAGGGCGTCAGCGAGATCGCGAACGACATGACCCTCGCCGGCCAGAAGCTGGTGGCGGCGCCCGCGGCGCTCGTGATGGCGCCGGGCCCTTTCGTCGGCAGCCTGCTGCGCCGCTGCCTTCCGCGCTGCTTCCTCGGCGGCGCGCTCGTCTGCCACGGTGGCCAGGTTGGGCAGCTCGGCCGTGCCGTCGCGGTACGGGCAGGCGGTGCAGTTTGCCTCGTAGAACTCGATGGCCAGCTCCAGGGCCTGGTGTCCCTGGGTGCGGGGCGGCGGGGCGTGCTCGCAGCGCACTTCGAGTAGACCCATCGGAAGGCCGAGCATCGACCCGACAAGGCTGTTACCACCGACAACCTCGATGCGGGCGTGGCGGCAGTGGCGCCGCGTCAGCTCGATGGCCTCCGCGTTCGCCCTGCCCCTGTCGACCGCCTCATCGAACTCCTGCATGCGCACCCGGCCAGTACACCAGACGCTTGTGACAGGAATGCGAGGTCAAAGACAGCCGGGCCCGCTAGGGCCTCCAGGTCGGCTAGCAATGGACCGGTCACCAGTACCTCCCTGTATGGTTGTTTGATCCACAACCAGACAACGCAGCGACCAGCACCAACTTCAAGCACCTACATTCGCGTCTCACACCCCCCTCCAATCCAGCGCGGCCGAATAACGTGTTGCGCGCCGGAGGCCTGGCCGGGCACGATCCTGCGCATGGTCAGCAGAGGCACCGAGACCGCGGTGCAGATCCGCCGGGCCGCGCCGGACGACTGGGCCGCGTTGCGGCGAGTCAGGCTGGCCGCGCTCGCCGAGGCACCGTATGCCTTCGGCTCCACCCTGGACAGGGAGATCGATCGCCCGGAGCGGCACTGGCGGGCCCGGATCGCAGACTGGCCGCAGTTCATTGCCTGGGCCGACGCCGAGCCGGTGGGCATCGCGGCGGGCTTTGCCGGGCCAGCGGACGACGGCAGCGACCAGGCCGGCGGCCGCGGCAGCTGGCATCTGGTGTCGATGTGGGTCAGCCCGCAGGCCCGCGGCCGCGGCATCGCCCACGACCTCGTCGCCGCGGTGAGCGCGTGCGCCCGCGCCGACGGCGCGGGCCGCCTCACGCTGTGGGTCACCGATGTCAACACCCGCGCCCGGGCGTTCTACCAGCGGATGGGCTTCCGCAGCACGGGCAGGCGCCAGCTGGTCAGGCCCGAGGAGCCTGATCACTGGGAACAGGAGCTTGCGCTGGACCTCGGCTAGCCGATGGCGCAGGTACCGGCCGCGCAAGCACCGATCGGTGAGTCTCATCGATGACTTTGGGCCGGGCCCGACGTCTACACCACATGGCACGAACCGGGAGTCGACCCCTGACCACCACACTGCCTGCCGACGGGCTGGCCCGCCTGCACGACTCGATGGCGGCCCATGTCGCGGCCGGTCGCCTGCCGGGGCTCGTCACCCTGGTGGCCAGCGGCGACGACGTGCACATCGACGCCATCGGCACGCCGTCCTTCGCCGGCCACGCCCCGCTGGCGCGCGACGCCATCTTCCGGATCGCCTCGCTCACCAAGCCGATCACCGCCGCGGCCGCGATGTCGCTGGTCGAAGAGGGCCGGCTTCGCCTAGAGGAGCCGATCGACGAGCTCGTGCCCGAACTGGCCGACCGCCGTGTGCTGCGGGCCATCGACGCCGAGCTCGACGACACGGTCGCTGCCAGCCGGCCGGTCACCCTCGAGGACCTGCTCAGCTTCCGGTTCGGCTTCGGCTCCGTGATGGCGCCGCCTGGCAGCTACCCGATCCAGCGGGCCGAGGCCGAGCTCGGGCTGCAGAGCATCGGCGGTCCGCCGTGGCCCCCGGTGGCCCATGATGTGGACGGGTGGATCGGCGCTCTCGGGTCACTGCCGCTGATGTGCCAGCCGGGTGAGCAGTGGCTCTACAACACGTCGGCCCAGGTGCTCGGGGTCCTGCTGGCGCGGGCATGCGGCCAGGATCTGGCATCGGTGCTGCGTGCGCGCATCTTCGAGCCGCTCGGGATGACCGACACCGGGTTCACCGTCCCGGCCGGACAGCTGAGCCGGCTCACCACCGCGTACCAGCCCGATCCTGAGACCGGTGAACTGTCGGTCCTCGACGATGCCGCCCACAGCTGGTGGAGCACACCGCCCTCGTTCCCGGATGCGAGCGGTTGGCTCGTCTCCACTATCGACGACTACTGGTCGTTCGTCTCGATGCTGCTGGCGGGGGGCACCGGGCAGGGCGAACGCATCCTCTCGCCGGCCACGGCCGCCCGCATGACGACGGACCGGCTCACGTCCGCACAACGGGACGCCGCCGCGATGTTCCTCGGCGAGCACGGGGGGTGGGGTCTCGGCCTGGCGGTGCCCGCCGCCGGCTCGCCGGACCAGCCCTTCCCGTCCGGCATCGGCTGGGACGGCGGCACCGGCACCACGTGGCGCTCCAGCCCGCGCAGCGGGGTCACAGGGATCCTGTTCACGCAGCGCGCGGCCATGTCCCCGGCGCCTCCTCCGGTGATCGAGGATTTCTGGGCCGGCGTCAACGCCGCCACCGCGCACATATAGAAGCGGCGCACTCGGGCCGCCTGCCCTGGCAGGATGGCCGGGTGGGCCCGCTGATGCTGCTTGATAGTGCCTCGCTCTACTATCGCGCGTTCTACGGCATACCGGAGAATTCGATGACGGCCACGGACGGGACGCCGGTCAACGCCGTCCGCGGGCTGCTCGACATGATCGCCCGGCTGATCCGGGCGCGCCGCCCGGGCAGACTTGTCGCCTGCATGGACGCGGACTGGCGGCCGGCCTTCCGGGTGGCGGCGATCCCGTCCTACAAGGCGCACCGGGCCAATCCGGATGGCACCGAGCAGGCGCCGGACGCGCTTACCGCGCAGATACCGGTGATCGAGCAGGTGCTCGCGGCCGCCGGGGTATGCATGGCCGCAGCGGCCGGTTACGAGGCCGATGACGTGATCGGGACGCTGGCCGCGCGGGCGGACGGGCCGGTCGAGGTGGTCACCGGGGACAGGGACCTGTTCCAGCTGGTGGATGATTCCCGCGGGGTCCGGGTGATCTACACCGCGCGCGGCCTGTCCAAGCTCGACATCGTGGACGAGGCATGGGTAACCGGGCGTTACGAGATCCCCGGCCGCGCGTATGCGGCATTCGCGGTGCTGCGGGGCGACCCGAGCGACGGGCTGCCCGGGGTGCCCGGAGTGGGGGACAAGACAGCGGCGGCGCTGGTGCGCGTCTTCGGCACCGTGCAGGCGATGCTGGCGGCGCTGGATAAGGGCCACGGGGGCTTCCCGATGGGCAGCCGGGCCAAGCTCGCCGCCGCCCGTGACTACCTGGCCGCCGCGGTGCCGGTCGTGCAAGTGGCTGCCGATGCCCCGCTGCCGACGCCGGATGACATCCTGCCGACGGCGCCCGCAGATCCCGCCCGGCTCGCCGAACTCGACGCGAGGTGGGACCTCGGCTCCTCGCTGGGCCGGATGTCCGCCGCCCTTGCCGCCCGGACGGACTGACCGCGGCCAGCCAGCTACTGAACCTGCAAGGCCAGCAGGCAGGTGTCGTCCTCCGGGTCGGTACAGGCGAGCGCGCCAAGGACGGCGGCGATGACCTGCTCCGGGTCGCCGATGCCGCGCGCCGCGGTGGCCAGCGTGGCCAGGCCCTCATCCAGCGATCGGTCCCTGCGCTCGACCAGCCCGTCGCTGTAGAGCAGCAGCAGGTCGCCGGTCCGCAACCGCACGGACGCGACGGCATAGCCATCGGTTCCGGCGCCGAGCAGGATGCCGGCGGGCGGCTCGAGCGGCGCCGCCCAGGCACCCCGGACGAGCACCGGCGGCGGATGGCCTGCCTGCGCCCAGGTCAGCACCTTGGTAGCCGGGTCGAAGTAGCCGGCCGCCACCGACGCGGTGTGCTCGGGCGCGACATGCCGGACGAGATCGTTGAGCCAGCCGACCAGGCGGTCCGGGGGAGCGCCGGTGATCGCCAGCCCGGCCAGCGCGCCGCGCAGCCTGGCCATGCCCGCAGCCGCGGCCAGGCCATGCCCGGCGACATCGCCGATCGCGATCAGGACCTGGCCGGCGGGCATCTCCGCGGTGATATACCAGTCGCCGCCCACCCGGCCGCGGGTGGCCGGCAGGTACCTGACCACGGCGCGCAAGCCGGGCAGCTCGAACGGCCCGTCGTGCAAGGGCAGGATCGCCCGCTGCAACTCCAGCGCCACATGCCGCTCCTGCTCAAGCTCCGCGGCCAGCCTGGCCTCGAGATCGCGCGCCCGCGCAGGCCTGGGCAGCCTGGGCGGGCCGTCCTGGCTGCCTGCCCGGGCGGGTGCCGCCGCCGTGCCAGGGCGGCTGGCTGGAACCTCAACAGTCTCAGAAGTCATCTTGTTTCACATCTGGTATACGTTCGTGCACCTAGCGTGAGGCATCTGACTCTTCTCTGTCTAGATGCAGTCCCAATTCAGCATGATGAGAGAATGCGCAGCAGGAAAGGGCAGCGCACGGGGCTGGAGGCCGCGATGGAAAACGACCAGGCTCGGACCGCGCTCTATCCAGCGGATCGCCTGGACAGAGCGGCAATGGCAGCCAGGGAGGCCGGTTACGGCGCGCTGCTCCTTACTCCCGGGCCAGATTTGCGGTACGTGATTGGCTATGACGCCCCGCAACTGGAACGGCTGACCTGCCTGGCGGTGCCGGCCGATCGGCCGCCTTTCCTGGTGGTGCCCAGGCTTGAGCTGGCTGCCGCGCTGGCGTCCCCGGCCGGCGATACCGGGCTCGACATCATTGCCTGGGACGAGACCGAGGATCCGTACTCGCTCGTCGCGCGCAGGCTCGGCGAGGTCAGCTCGGTCGGCCTCGCGGACCGGATGTGGGCGCTGATGACGCTCCGGCTGCGGGCCGTGCTGCCTGCCGCCCGGCAGGGCCTGGCCAGCGCCGCGCTGCGCAGCCTGCGTATCCGCAAGAGTGCCGCCGAGGTCGCCGCGCTCGGCGAGGCGGCCGACGCCATCGACCGGGTGCATGCCCGCGTGCCCGGCTGGCTGCAGCCGGGGCGGACGGAGCGGGAAGTGGCCGCCGACATCGCGGACGCGATCATCGCCGAAGGGCATGCCCGCGCTGACTTCACGATCGTGGCCTCCGGGCCCAACGCCGCCAGCCCGCACCACGGCACGTCCGACCGCGTGCTCGCTCCCGGCGATGCGGTCGTGGTCGACATCGGCGGCACCATGCCGAGCGGCTACTGCTCGGACTGCACGCGCACCTACGCGATCGGCGCCCCGCCGCCCGGCTTCGCCGCGTACTACCAGGTGCTGAAGGACGCACAGGAGGCTGCCTGCGCCGCGGTCCGGCCCGGGGTCAGCGCCGAGGCGGTGGATGCCGCCGCGCGCGAGCCGATCACCGCGGCCGGCTACGGCGAGCATTTCATCCACAGGACCGGCCACGGCATCGGCCTGGAATGCCACGAAGACCCCTACATCGTGGCTGGCAACAAGGAGCCGCTTGAGCCTGGGATGGCGTTCTCCATCGAGCCGGGGATCTACCCTGGCGGGCACGGCGCCAGGATCGAGGACATCGTGGTGTGCGGTGAGGACGGCGGCATCAGGCTGAACAACGGGACCCGCGAGCTCGTCGTGGTCGAGGCCTGATGGGCCTGGCGCAGCGGGTCTACGCGGACGACCAGACCAGAGAGCTCTTCGGGCTCGCCGCCGAGCTGGCGGACAAGGAGCTGCGCCCGGCGGCCGCCGCGGCCGAGCGCGACGGGGTTTTTCCCCGCGAGCTGTTCCGTACGCTCGGCGCGGCCGGCCTGCTCGGCCTGCCGTACCCGGAGCGAGCCGGCG
>WNGL01005153.1_pt1 | contig 15559 bp, 15 predicted proteins | sample 5400591 | NCBI WGS metagenome assembly WNGL01 (sample SAMN13153377, study PRJNA577476) | soil metagenome | isolation source: 80 cm soil or saprolite under Garry oak tree replicate 1 | place: USA:California | collected 2016-06-15
TGACCTCGTGCCGGTGACCTCGATGTGTCGGATGTACCTTGTTCATGTCGCCGAAGATTGTTTCTCGATCGAGGGCGACCAGTAGGTCTACCCAGTCCACATGTGAGCGAGGCGGCTTTGACTCTACCCTGAGCCTGTAATAGCTGTGTTCCCCTTTGATGTTGGAGTGATATTCGATATTGGCAAATATGTGAAGCCCTCCTCTAATACATGCCTTGGCAAAATTCTCAGCTACTGAGTTGATCCCGCTGCCCTGGGGACCGCCTATAATCCAGGTGAAACTGTTTGTTACCGTCAATTTCCTGCACTATTATGTGATCGTCTACTATAGAAAATTCTTTGCCCTACAAGGTTCTCGGTCCTGCGGTTGAAAATGGGCCTGTCTGGTCTGGCTGTGGAGCAGGCCCCGCTGGAAAACAAGCGCTATATATGCAGAGTCTAGCGTGAAATCGTTTCTCTATGAATCGAACGGGACGCGCGGCATTGGCTGAGGCTTACGGGACGTTTCTTCTTACCATGATTGGTCCTGGGACAATTATAGCGGTGACGTTTCTCGATGGCTCCGTCACGAGTGCAGGTCTCGGCTTCATCGGTCTTGCCCATGGGGTGGCATTGCTACTGGCAGTCTACACTATAGGCCGGCTAACTGGTGCTCACATCAATCCTGCGGTCACAATCGCTCACTGGGCTACCCGGAGGATAGAGACAAAGAAGGTAGTGCCCTACATTCTCGGCCAACTTGGAGGAGCATCTATTGCAGGGTTCGTCCAGCTGGCGTTGTGGACATCTAGCAACAACGGAGGACTCGTCCAGGCCGCTCATTCAACCTTTCTTGGGGATACCATTCCAAGCCCCGAATTCGGCGTCGGCGCCGTACTCCTAGCCGAGGTAATTGGAACTGCCATTCTCGTCATCACCGTATTCGGGGCAACGGACAAGGTTGCAGACTCAAGCCGGGCGGGAGTCCCTATAGGATTCGCTCTGGCGGCCGTAGTCTGGATGTTCGGCCCAATTTCCGGAGCGTCGCTAAACCCAGCTAGAACATGGGGGCCGACGATAGCTTCATCGGTCTTCAGCCTGACTCCGCTCGGAAATCTATGGATCTACATCGTTGGACCGGTTCTCGGAGGTTTGCTCGGAGCATTCCTGTATGATGCGTTCAGGTAGACCGTTAGCAGGGCTTTGGACCCGAACGAGGTCTTTCTCCACCCTGACCGGATATCTCTCAGCGCTCGTTTAGCGGAGGGCTCACAGCCAAGACTGGCTGCCGAAACTAGCGAAAAGGTCTCCTCGATCGCTCAAGTTTGAAACGCTTGAGAGTTCTCGGGGACATCTTCGATTCGAAGATAGTCTTGAATTGAGGCTCTTGCTGACTCATTCCTTTGTCTGAGGCGACATCGGCTGCTGGGCGGCGGGAGGCGTGTAACCGGGATTGACTCGCTGGTTGATCTCGTTTGCTAGGGCATGTCCGTGGAGGACGACAGTTACCTTCTTCACTCCATCAAGCTTGGACGTCAGTGTCCTGATGTTCATTCCTATATCCTCTGCGAAGATCGGTGGACAGAAAGGCGCGGTCAGATGATATTTGATCAATACTTCCCCGTTCTCCTGAATTTTTATCTCATCAACCAGGTGCATCTCCGTTATGGGAAGACCGATTTCTGGGTCAACAACTTTCTCAAGCTCCCTTTCGATAGCTTCGACTGTGACCATCTTTTTCCCGTGATAGGACAATTCTCGTTTTGATTTATAGCTTCCTTGGAGCATTAAGGGGAATGCAAAAGCATACGTAGCGCGAGTTTGGAGATATACTCATCTCTCTTAAGATGATTTTTCTGCGAGTTAGCGGTGAGAATTGATTAGCGGAAAAATTATGACATAAGTCATGTTTAAATAGATTCTGCGGACACTTGCCTAGAGGCCAATTCTTGATCATTCCGTGCGAAGTAGCAGCCAAGTCGGTCATTCCAGCATTGAGAGCTATGGTTGCGCGTGAACTCATCGAAGATTACGGAATGAAACAGGAACTGGTTGCAGAACGACTGGGAGTTACACAAGCGGCAGTCAGCAAGTACCGACACCAAGTTCGCGGAGAAGCAGTAGACCTTGAAGCTGCATACGAGGTCCGTCAGATCAGCAGAGACATCGCCTCCACGCTGGTCGGGGACCCGAGCCCTCTTGACGTTTCGAGAAAGTTCTGTCAAGCCTGCACGGACATCCGTGCACTGGGCCTAATGTGCGAGACGTGTAGGAAAGTAGACCCTGGATGGGACGTTGAGCATTGCACGATCTGTTTCGGGAATCACAGCTGCGCCGAAACTGTTAGCATTGACCCCAGCAGCGTTGCAAAGTATAGAAAGATACCGATCCAGCACTGACTCGCTTAATCGTATTTCATAACCGGTCTCGCTCTCTCGAAACCCGACTACGTCTATCTTCTATTGTGCAATAAATGGTCTAAGAAACGACGAGCTCGACACTCGTTCAGGAGCATTAAGTCGGGGTCTCAGTATTTGATTACTCTTCCGCTGGAGGACTTTCTGTAAGGCCCCCTCCTACGGTGGCGGGCTTTGTCCTTGGATTCTCTCTTCCGAATTATCCGATCTTCGTCGCTCACCAATAACCCCTCCTACGCTCTCTGTTCCAAGTCTTGGGACAAGTCAATTCTTAAATGCCCTACTAAAAGAGCTTACAACTATCGCAGGAGAGATAATCCGACACAATGAAGCTAGGCTTCGGTAAGGCAAAACAGAAGGATCCGTCTCCCGGAGTCACCTCCAAGACACTAATCAGCAATAGGCTGAAAGAGCTCTGCGGTGGAGATGGTGACCTCTTTGGCGCCATGTCACGTCTAATGTTCCTCGACCCTAAGAAAATCATGATACCACTGGAGAGAGTGCTGAGCGACGCTCAGAACTACGAAGCCACGGGCAACAAACTAAGAGCAGAAGTCGGGTACAGGATAGCGGGAGGAATCTCACTCTACAGAAGCGACCTCGACGGCGTAAATAGGTATTTCTCGAGGGCAGCCTCCTTCGGAGGTGATTCGCATCCCGAGTACCAAACCATACTCAAGCGAAGTAGTGAAGCCGTGGCGGTAGCAAGGAAATATTACGAGGAATTCACTTCTGCAGCAACGCAGGTGTAGACTACGGATTTCAGTCCCACGGATTAGCGCGTCATCCGGAACTCTCGGAACTCGAGCTTAAAGTCGGACCAGTCTACTCCAAGACCCTTGACTCTGGCTCCGGCCGGACCAATCCGGCATAACTGGACAAGTTCATCCAGCTTTTGCTTGTCTCCTTCGTCGACGACTTCCGCGCTTACGTCCGGAAGGTTTCTGACCTAGCCAGTGACATCAAGCCGTCTTGCTAGACGGGTTACTTCGCTCCGGAAGAAGACACCCTGCACTAAGCCGCTGATCAATATTCGCGTGCGAGCATACAAGACCTAGACACGAAATAATGCATCACCCATCATTTTCCTGGAAGCCCCAAGCGCCGGTAGCGAAGACGTCAGGTAGGCTACGCGGCGGGCGGTGCCGCGAGCTGTACTGCAGGCGGCTGGAATACAGGTTCCTTGGCGGTTTCTACGAGTTCCTGAACCAGGCTCTCGGTTTTCAACCCGTTCATCGCAGAGAAAGCATCCAGGTTCATGTAGATGTCTCCAGCATCCTCTGCTTCTAGCCTGAGCCCTTTCTTAACCAGCACCTCCCGCGTCCGCGGGAAGGCTACTAGGAGATCGCCTATAGCGGTGTCGCCGCGAATGTTTTCGATAGTTATCCTGTATTTTTCTTTGGCAAATGGTTCGACTGGGAGAGGTTGTCGCACAAGTGGCGTAGGTGCTGCCAGATGCTTGGTTTCGGCCCTCTTCGGAGTCTTGGTGGATCTGACTGGTTTGGCTGGTTTGGCTCTCTTCTCCTTCCTTTTCTTCGCTTTTGAGGCGGCACCTCTTCTTTTTGAGACCATGTGGACGTTCCTCGAACTTCTCTACATATGGCGGGACTTGCGTTAAAAGATTCGCGGATCGATTATCGATCCCCGTGAGATTAACTCTGGAATCTATCTACTGCGCAGGCTCGATGGACCAAGCGATTGGAAGTCCCTGAATAGGATGTTCAACCTGTTTGGCGGCTCGGGTCCGAAGCTCGTCCGCAATGCTTGCAATGATTGGAGAGGAGTAGTCCTCAATTCTTCCTTCATCCGAAAGCAGGGCAATACTCGGGTCCAAGGGTATAGATCCCAAAAACGGCAACCCGAGGCTTGAAGCTAATCTCTCTCCCTTCGGTTCTCCAAAGAGATTGACCCTCTCGCCACAGCTAGGACATTTGAGATAGCTCATATTCTCTACCAGTCCGAGTATCGGCGCGTCCATCTTCTTGGCCATGTTAACAGCTTTGGATACGATCATCGAAGCGAGGTCTTGGGGGGAAGATACTACGACGACACCGTCCAAGGGAAGGGACTGGAACACTGTTAGAGGAGCATCACTGGTCCCCGGCGGAAGGTCTACCAGGAGAAAGTGAAGGTCACCCCAGTCAACGTCCCAGTACAACTGGCGAATGACACTATTGACGATCGGTCCCCGCCATATTACTGGCATGCTAGGGTCATCGAGGACAAGGTTAATCGACATGACCTTGATCCCCGTTTTCGTCTCGACAGGGACGATGCTTCCACTCGGACCTTTATAGGGTTTCCCGGCAACGCCCAGTACTTTGGCGATGCTGGGCCCTGTCAGATCGGCGTCAAGCACTCCCACTTCATATCCGCGGCGCCTTAGCTCCGAAGCGAGCACGCTCGTGATGAAGGACTTGCCAACCCCCCCCTTTCCTGAAATTATCGCGATTATGCTGCGTACGCCCCGCTTGCCGAGACGTTCAATCCCTGGACTCACCTTTGGACTGGTTTTCGGGCTGGAAGATGGACTCGGTTGAAGCTTGAGCTTCAATTCTTCTAGTTCCCTTCTGGTCATGGTTGTCGTATCAACCTTGACAGATCTAACCTCCTCTAGCGCCCGCACCGCGGTTTCTACATCCGTTTGCAGAGTCTTAGCGAGCGGACAGTGTGCCACCGTCAAAGCAATCTTCACGGTGACGTTTCCGTCAGCGACGACAATTTCCCGGACCATGTTCAGATCGACAATGCTCCGGCCTATCTCGGGGTCCAAGACGCCCTTCAATCTCTCCATAACTAAGTTCTTATCAACCAAATCATAGACCTCGGTTCGAAACATGAACACTAGTCCTTCTTGGCTATTTACGCCCTGCTCCATCTCAAAAGGCGAGCCAAACTCTCGTCATAGCTAGATAGACGGCTGAGTGATGTGTCAGTCTCCGAGAGAACAAGAAGAGCCCTGAAGGACTTCGGGCTTACGGAATACGAGGTCAAGGCATACGTCGCCTTGGTCGAGTCCGGGCCAATGCCGGCGAGCCAGCTTAGTACCACCGCGACGATTCCTTACTCGAAGATATACGAGATACTCGGCAACTTGGAGCGAAAGGGCTGGGTGGAAACTGAGCAGGGTAGGCCAAGTAAATACTTTCCAAAGCCTCCTGCCACTGCTCTTGAATCCTCAAGGGTTAGAACGGAGAACACGTTGAAGTCCAGCCAGATGGACGCGCTGTCGGAGCTGCAGCCTCTCTACGAGAAGAAGGGAGTCCAAGAGAGGCCGGACATCTGGATCGTTAGGGGCCAGAACAACATTCTAGATCGGATCAAAGAGACTCTAGGCAGAACGAGAAGAGAACTCCTTGTGGCGATGCCGATAGTACCTGAGACCGTTGTTTCCATGGCCGCACCCTTGTTGACGCTGATGGCCAGCAGAGGTATCAAGGTCTCAGTAATGGTTCCAGCCGGGACCAACAAGGAAGCGATGAGGAAACTGAAGGGGCTGGTGGAGATCAGAACCCGCGAACAAATGTTCGGGGGAGGGATCATCTCAGACAGCAACGAAATAATCATTTTGCTCGGCGAGGAACCGGAAAAGGGACTTACCCTTGCCATTTCCTCAGAACACGTGGGTCTCGTTAAGTTCGGGAAGAGCTACTTCGAATTTCTCTGGGAAAACTCAAGTCCGGCGTAAAAGCAAACCCGGGTGATCCAACAAAAAGGTAAAAGACTGTGACATAGAAGGGCGGACGATGCTCCGGTGGTGTAGCCCGGTTTAGCATAGCGGCCTTAGCCTAGGATATAGGTGGCCAATCGAGCCTCAACTGGGCAAGCGGCAGAGAAGACAGAATATCTCTTAAGCCGTTGATCGCGGGTTCAAAAGCGGCTTGGGCTGCGGAAACTCCCGCCCGGAGCACCACAACGGACGCGGGGGTACCATAGCCAGGTCAAATGGGCAGTGAGCTCGTGGGAACGGGCCCGCCTTGGGCTTAGGACCCTGTGGCGAAGGCCTTCGTGGGTTCGAATCCCACCCCCCGCACCACAAATGCACATTGAATGGTACATTCCAAGAAAATCTGACCCCACCGCGTCAAAAAAATTCGGATACCACTCAAGAACCTGGAAAAAAACGCCTAAAGAAACCGGAGCGGTTTGTGATGTTGCTGATTGCGAAGGGTGACCTATGTTCAGAAATAGGCTTTTGAATGTGCAGTCGCCGTCAGCAACCGCTTGAAACGATCTGACTTGTACTGTTGGGGGCGAAAATGATCTTGAGGCTCCAGCCTATGTTTTCAAGCGTGCACCTAGCTGAGTCAACGGTCCGCCGATTTGGATTTGCTGAAATGATGGCAAGTATTTCTGCTCATGAGATCTTCAATAAGAGAATCCGGAGTCCACGTAGAAACCTCTCGAGCGTTGAGGTCAGAGACCTTCTTCCCTGAGCAAAGCCTAGAGCAGAGATAACAAGCTAACCGGTAACCAAGGTGGACCTCGCGCGAACGAGCGCGTAGTTCGAAAATCCAATGATAAAATTTCTTCCGATGAAGATCTCATTCCGTGTCCTCACGACACAGTCCAACTGTTCTGAAACCCATTCCCGATAGAAAAAGCCTCTATATGAGCCGGGTCGATAATTACACTTCCAATTTGCTGGGAAAGACCCAGACTGAGTATTGGGCATGAGTCGAACTCTTCCATGGAAGCTGGCCATCCTCTCCCAAAGTTCTCCGGCATTCGAGAGTGCTGCGGCGAATCTTGACGGGGCTAATCTACTTTGAACTCTTCCGCGAGGACCTTTTGTTTGGATTCCTCCCCAAGAAACGCCTTTCGTAGACGAAGGTACATGACCAGAGTCCGAGAGTGGAGACTATCACACCTGCCATCGCGACCTCCGGAATACCACTCCCGCTCAGTGTCACAACATCACCGTTGACCGCCGACCCCCGAGGGGTGGTGACCGTGGAGCTTAGATCGTACAGTAATCCGTAGACAGCTCTGCTTTGTTGCTGCCCCGCTTCTGTTATGAGAACCACGACCGCTACCCCGAGTCCCTGTGCCGCGTTCAATGACCAGGCGTTTGAGGATGCGAGTGGTGTGTACGTTAGGTGCCAACTCGCAATTGGAGGTGCGAGACTAGAGAAGTTCAGGGTGGACCAACTGTTGACGGCACTTGGAAATTGAAAGCGGCTAGCCTCTTTCCCATTGACTTGGAAGAATAACTGGGAAAACGAGCCGGTTGAGCTTGCCTGCTGAGCAAGGTCGCTGGCGGCGCTAGCAAGAAAAGCTTGTCCGACATTGTTCACTTCGACTGCACCCACTTGGACGCTCGTAGAGATAGCAAAAGATTTCCAAGATAAGTCGATGTGGGAAACCCCATTAGTATTGGTTTCGACGCCCGAAACGTTCATGCTCATGGAGATGTTGAACCACTGGTGGCCGGCCGCGGCGGACCATGCGGTGGATGATGCGTCCAGCCTAAAGTTACTGACTCGGGCCTGGGGGTTTTCTTGTTGCAGCGCACTCTGAACGGTTTGCGATACGTCACTTGCGTTCGCTCCAACCAGGACGCCGCGAAACTGTGGGAGGCTGAAGGAATTTTCAAATGCAGTAAGATTCTGGAGAATGTTCAACGTAATTGAGACGGAGACAGACGTGTCCTCTACACCGATCGAGTACTGAGGCCCTGCGTTCGATGCCTTAGCCATCGGATAGACGCCGGCTGCCAAAATGAGAATGATCGCGACCAGGGCGAAGATTCCGCGCAATTGCCGGCTCACTTTGAAGGCCTCAGGATAGGGCGCAAACGATGCTCTTAAAGGAGACGAACCCAGTTAAGAACTCGCGGGAGTCTCGTGAGAGGTTCCTTCGGTAAGCGGCCTTCGCTGTTAAGGCGAGAATACAAAGTAGCAATAGTCGCCACTGTAATTCTACTAATCATCGGAGGGTTTGTGTACGCATACTGGGCCGACTCAAGCTACATACCGCTAGCGGAGGACTGGAGAGTACACCTTTCGATATTAGACGCTTTAACCAATCAGAATGTCTCCATACCGGGGAATATCGGCGTCCCGGGAGGGCTGTGGTTCAACCATACTTGGGACCTCTACGGGCGGAACGGGTATGCACCGATGGGTACCAGGGATACAAGCGGGACAATCTATATCCAGTCCGTTGCTGCACACCCTTGGCTGTTGGGAAACTTTTTTGACATATGGGGACAGTTTATAAACAACACCTGTGTCGGTTATGGACCTGGCACTTACTGCAGTCCCCGCAATGGTCCAGTTCCTTGGATAACGAATAACAACAACGTATACTGCACACAGTGGGGGATGCCGTTGGACAACGGGAAGAGTTGGATAATCGTAATCGGACAGCAGGCTCCGGAAACCCCGATTTGTGCCTAGAGCCACGAAAAGTTATTGATTTTCTGTCGACTTCCTACCTTGGCAGGGAATGGCTGTGAGCTAAACTATGCCAGTCCTAAGACCACAGACTAACCTGCCTGAGGAATGTCGACTAGGTGACATGCGACCCAGTGGTCCTTTTCAACCTCGATGAGAGGGGGGTCGTCCAGCGTGCATCTCGTGTGAGCATAAGGACAACGAGTGTGGAACCTACAGCCCGGAGGCGGGTCGATCGGGCTGGGAATCTCCCCGCTGATTACAGCCTTTGTCCTCCTTGCAGCAGGGTCGGGCATTGGAACTGCTGCGATGAGGGCCTGCGTGTACGGATGGAGCGGCTGCCTAATGATGGTACTCGTCTCCCCGAACTCGACTATCTTACCTAGATACATGACGACTATTCGATCACATATGTGACGGGCGAGGGCAAGGTCGTGGGTTATGTAGAGGAAGGATGCTCCTCTCTTCTGGACCAGAGCAAGCATGAGGTTGAGAATCTCAGCTCTTATGGAAACATCCAGCATAGAGACCGGTTCATCGGCGACTATGAATTCTGGATCCAGAATGAAGGCTCGGGCAACCGCTACCCTCTGCCTTTGTCCTCCACTGAGCTCGTGGGGATATCTATACATGTACTCGTCCGGAGGCACTAGCTCGACCTCTCGCAGGATTTGTTTTGTCCTCTCTTCGACTTCTTCTTCGCTCTTGGCGATCTTCTGGATTCGAACTGGTTCAGCGACTATGTCCTTGATGAGCATTCGTGGATCTAGGGATTCGAAGGGGTCTTGGAAGACGATCTGCATCTCCTTCCTCAGAGGTTTCAGCTCCTTGGATGATAGTTTGGAAATGTCCTTGCCTTTGTAGCGGATTGTTCCTTCAGTAGGGTCTGCGAGACGGAGAATTAGCCTTCCAGTGGTGGTCTTTCCGCTTCCGCTCTCACCAACTAGACCCAAGACTTCCCCCTTCTTCACGAACAGGCTGATTCCATCCACTGCTCTGACGACGATATCTTCTTTGGAAAAGACGGTGTTGAGGAAGCCTCGTTTTATGGGGAAGTGCTTCTTCAGCCCTTCGACCTCGACTATCGCGTCATCATGCAAGATTAGTGCCCTTCAATTTTACCTAGTACAGGAAGCAGGAGACAAGGTGATCTCCTGATCCCGCCTTCTTCAACTCTGGATCGGTATTTCTGCAGATGTCCATGGCGTAGGGACATCGAGGGTTGAAGCGACAGCCTTTGGGAGGGTTGAGGAGATCTGGAGGTTGGCCTGGAATCGAGATGAGCTTCTTCCGTTCTTCGCTTATTGTGGGGAAGGCTCCGATGAGCCCTTGGGTGTAAGGGTGAAGCGGTTCGTTAAAAATTGCATCGGTGCTACCGTACTCTACTATGCGACCGGCGTACATTATTGCGACTTTTTCGCAAACCTCAGCTACAATTGAAAGGTCGTGACTGATCATAAGCATCGACAGACCTAGCTTATCTTTGAGATCTCTCATCAACTGCAAGACCTGGGCTTGCACAATTACATCAAGGGCGGTTCCAGGTTCATCCGCGACTAGTACTTTCGGGTTAACGGCCAATGCCATGGCGATCAGCGCTCTCTGCCTCATGCCGCCGCTGAACTCGTGTGGGTAATTGTTGACCCTAGACGGGTCGACACCAACCATCTCTAGGAGGGCCCTGGCTCTCCTCATTGCGTCAGCCTTCGACACCGCGGACTCGTGGAGCCTGATTGCTTCTACAATCTGATCGCCGACTTTGAAGACTGGGTTCAAAGCGTTCATCGAGCCTTGGAAGACGATCGATATTCCTTTCCATCTTACTTTCCTCATCTCAGCGTTGCTGAGCGGAACCAGATCTTTACCATCAAACAGGATCTTACCACCTCTGATCTTTCCTCCCGGAGGCAGGATTCTCAAGATAGACATAGCGACAGTCGTCTTGCCGCATCCCGACTCTCCGACCAGCCCGAGGGCTTCACCCTTCTCGATCTCAAAGCTCACATTCTCTGCAGCTCTCACCCATCCCCTGACTGTGGAGTAGTTCGTAGTGAGCCGGTCCAGTTGTAAGACTGCCACGCCAAAATCCCCTGCTGGTTCTTCGACTTGTGACAAGAATTGCGTTTCAGATAAGCTTTGGGCAATACTCTCCGATCTAGGCTTGAAAAATTCTCTGCCAGTCTAGGCTATCGGCGCCTTCGCAGCTTAGGGTTGAACATCTCATCCAGTGCGTAGCCTATGAGGATGAAGGAGAGGGAGAGAACAGCAATGCCTATGCCAGGTGGGACGATCCACCACCAGTTCAGAGCTGTGCCCGCTTCATGCGCTTGCTCAAGCATGCGCCCCCAAGTTATCACAGTCTGTGGCCCCAGGCCGAGAAAGCTGAGCGCTGCCTCGCCAACAATGGCAGCGGGGACTGAGAGCGCGAGGTTAACGTAGGTCAAGGAGACTATGTTGGGGAAGATGTGCTTCACCGTGATATATCCCGTTCCTGCCCCTGACGCCTTTGCAGCCTCGATGAACGGCCTCTCACGCAAACTGAGAACCTGAGACCGGATGACCCTGGCGAAGCCCATCCAGCCCAAGAATCCGAGAACCAGGATAATGTTGAGGAGCGAGGGGCCGAGGACGGCGACGAGAACGATTAGAAGAGGAAGTGCGGGGAGCACAAGCATCATGTCGGTGAATCTCATCAGGACCTCATCCACTGCTCGGCCAAGGTAACCGGCTACAAGCCCGACCATCAGTCCAACGCCTATTCCGATGAAAGTTGCTACGAGCCCGACGATGAGCGATACGCGGGCGCCGTAGATGAACTGAGAAAAGACATCGTGACCGTTCAGATCGGTTCCGAGAAATCCCCATACACTCCCGTAGATCAGAAACTGGAAGGTGTTGACGGAGAACGAGGCTTGGGTGATTCCTGATGGTAGGACAATCTGCATGCCATAGGTGTAAACTGTCTTCTGGGAGAATATCACCTGTGACGAGTCGAAAGATGTGCTCGATGTGCCAAGCTGGGCCTTGAGATCTGCATCGTCGGGGGTGAAGGGAGAAGGCGGGCTATATTGAATCGATGAGAGATCTGTCTGCTTCCAGAGAGTCCAGCTAGGTACCCCTTGCCTCTGGAGGAAAACCGTTACCGCTGTTCCCGGAGACTGAAGCCCCGAAGGGATTAGAACAAAGCTCCCCTGGAAGGTTGAGGGCGGCCCGTTGAATTGATAGTTGAGAGTCTTTGTCACCGTTACCACTCCGCCGTTTCCTTGTGTGGTAACAGTGAAGTTGACAGAGTTGGCGGTCTGGCTGGTGATTGTAGTTTGGGCGCCCGTGTCGCCCACGACTTGAAGGTTTGAAAATTGGGTGTTGAGGCTGTATCGATTGTCCCCGGTTAAAGAGGGGTACCATACGGGTGCTACCAATCTGCCTCCCACTACGGTTCCTTGGGGATCGTACGGGGTGATCACGGGAGCGAGGACCGCGATGCTTATGAATATGGCTAGAACGGCGACGCCGATGAAGGACATTTTATTCTTCAGAAGCTGTACTAGAAACCTCTTGAATCTGATTATCCTGAAAGGAACCCGTTTCGCCTTGGACATGTATCTCTACTTCTGCAGTGCCTATTGGTATTTTATGCGAGGATCGAGGATCCCGTACACCAGGTCAGATATGAAGTTCGCTGCGATGACGGCGAGAGCGACTATGTAGAAGATGGCCTGCATGACTGGGAAGTCCTTGAACCCTATGGACTGCCATATCCACAAGCCGAGTCCGTCCCAGTTGAATACCGTCTCGGTTATTATAGCGCCTGAGAGGATTCCACCGAAAGCTAGTGCTGCATTCGTTACTAGGGGGAGCGCAGCATTTTTCAGCGCGTGTTTGAACAGGACGCTCCTTTCGGGAACACCTTTGGCTCTAGCTGTAGTTATGTAGTCTTCACTTAGGGCTTCCAGCATCGTGGCCCTTGTCAGGAGGAGGTGGCCGCCGTAGAAGAAAAGGGTCAGGGTCAGAGCTGGAAGGAAGAGATGCTGAAGTCTCCCGAGGATCTGCAGAGGCAGCGGAGGAAGACCCTGTATCCAGTTGGCAGGTGTCACATCTCCCGGCGGGAACCACTTCAGTGTCTGGGCAAAGACGAGAATGAACACTAGACCCATCCAGAAAGTGGGTAGAGAGAAGGTGACGAGGGATGTCGTGACCCAACCGCTGTCAAAAACAGACCCTCGCTTTGACGCGACAACCACGCCCAAAAGCGTCCCTATGAGTAGGGAGAGAGTAGTTGCTGTGCCGAGGAGCAATAGGGTGTTCTCCAGCTTCCCTGTGGTGATCATGTCATGCAGTACAGGCTGGTTTGTCTGGAAGGAGTCGCCGAACTGAAACGTCAGCATGTTGACGAAGTACGTGGTGAAACGGGTCCAGACGGAGGTGGGGATGCAGTCGCCGCCTGCCGTGAAACCCTGGCATAGCCCGTAGAGCTTCTCCAGCTTTTGCACTTCTCCTTGGTTCTCGAAGGCCCGAGGATTGGCTGCAAGGTTCGTAATGGCACCCTGCACTCCAGGCATCAACTCGAAAATTATGAAGTTGAGAGTAATGACGAAGAGTATTAGGACGAGGGTGTTTAAAAGTCGCTTTAGAATATATCCGCGGAGACCCAAGACACGATCAATGTAGAAGCCTCTATCTTGCCCATTTTAGCTTTGCGGCATCTAAAAGTCTACACCAGAATACAATGACAAGGGACGCACCTTTCTGCATTGACGTCTTTCTAGCTAAGAGAACAATTTGGATTCCAGATCGGAGCTCGGAGCAGCGAGCTCGTTACCTGCGGTAGTTGATTAGAAGAAAAAGGAAAAGGGGAGTTTTACTCTAATGGTCAGGTTATACGATGTGTATTGTTGTCGAGTAGGACACGATGCTGAACGCGTAGTCGCCTGTTGGGAAGGTGCCTGTGAAAGTGTACAATGTCTTACCCGCAAAGTTGCCGGTGCCTGCCGTTGGAGCGGCTGTAATTCCATTGAATGTAGCGGAAGCTGTCATGGCGCCGATCGGGCTGGAGTCAACTGAACACTGGACTTGGTTGGTGGTGCCCAACACGCGGCTACATCCTTGGAAGTAGCCGATAGGTACACCTGCAACTGTATTGTATGGTCCGGGGTACGGACCAGTCCCTGCACCGTAGACAACGTATGGATCAGTCGCCGGGTCTAAGCCGCCGAGTACCCCGTTGGGTCCAGTGAAAGCGGACGCGGTGAACGGACCAGTCTGAGTGCCCAAGTACGGCGACAATAGTCCGTGCTGCCAGAGACTCGATAGAAAGGCGATGTCACCGATGTCAACTGTTCCAGGAACTGTGCCTGCGGCCCCACTAGCCCAAGAGCTGTAGAGCGGATGAGCCCAGTAGGACACTCTGTCCTGTGTGCACAGTGGGTTGGTTATCGATGCCGCGCCTTGTCCGAAACAGATTGCCGCGTCAGAAACGTCTAGCTGGTCAATTCTGCCCGACTTGTTCACGTCTGCCCATGAAACCGTCTGAAGGTTTGTGCTTATGCCGCCGTTCTCCGATGCCTGAAGGTTGTCGCAGCATCTCATGTACGCGACGTTGCGGTCAAGGAGGATTCTTCCGCCGGGTGCGAGAGCTTGGCCTCCAGCGCTGCCGTTAGCGTTCTGAGTACACGAAGCCTGTCCTGCGATTGTTGAAACGCCTGCGGAGAAGTTGCAGATCCAAGGTCCGCTGCCCACCATTATTCCGGCTGCTACAGGGTCGAAGCTTAGTGTCGACGCGGTAGAGCTGGCTAATGTGGTGACTGCGGGCTCGTGCGCGCTGTCGTAGGGACCTGTAGGCCAACTGGCCACTGATCCCCAGAGGTGTGCTGGCAGGATGAATAGTGCACCGATGTTTAGTTCGAAGAATGGGCTCTGACCGGTTAGGGTCACTAGCACAGTCTTCTGGTCTGGGTGAGAACAGTCTCGTACAGCTGATACGCTGGCAAAGCTGTTTGCGGATGGTACGTCTCTCTGCGAGAGTATGCTGAAGCAGATGTCGTCAGCTGTTACTGGTACGCCATCGTGGAAGAAGATGTCGTTGCGCAGGTTCCATGTTTGAAGGGTCGTACCGACCGGGGAAGAGCATCTAGGCGATCCACCGGTGCAGGACGAGTGGGCTGTGGTCATCCAGTCGATGACCTGCTCGCTGGGTCCTCCCGTGTTCGGATTGAGGATCAGCATGCTGTCGAAGATCTGGAGGAGTGGTTCAATCTCCCATGCGGTTGTGGCGTGATAGGGCGACTCGTGCAGTGTGGCTTGTGCCATGCTTCGCCGGATGAGGTTCGGATTACCTCCGCCGGGTAAGTAGAGAGAGTTCGCGGTGCAGCCCGGTGGGCTTTCGGGTATTGGCTTGCCGTTAACGTCCTTGTTGCACAGGGTCTGGGACCCTGGCACTGGACGCATGTTCAGCATGAACCCTGTTCCGCCTACGAAGCCCTGGCCTAGAATCGATGTGAGGCTGCCTCCAAGTCCGTTACCAGCGCGCTGGCCGTTCCAGCCGTTGAGGGCTGAGAACTGGCCCTTGTCGTTGGCCATGGCCGTGGTCATGCCTCTCGTAGCACCGAGACTTGCTGAGCCCTGGAAGAAGCACTGGAATAGGTTTGGTGCAGTAGCACAGGTTCCGGTGAGCGGTGGGAACTCGCCTGCGAATGTCTGAGTATCATACGCAGGATCACACCAGGCACCGTAGTTGTTGGGGAGGCTGATCTTCTTCCCTCCACAAGC
>WNGL01005390.1_pt1 | contig 15558 bp, 10 predicted proteins | sample 5400591 | NCBI WGS metagenome assembly WNGL01 (sample SAMN13153377, study PRJNA577476) | soil metagenome | isolation source: 80 cm soil or saprolite under Garry oak tree replicate 1 | place: USA:California | collected 2016-06-15
GACCGAGACGGACGCGAAGGCCTGCGGGTACAACAGCGCCCGCGGTCTCGGCGACGTCGTCGACCCCGAGGGCCAGTGCCCCGGTTGCGTCCTCGCCGAGACGACGCCGCCGCCGGATCCCTACTACCTGCGCGCCCCGATCGAGGTCGCCTCGACGTGGACGCTCGTGCAGATGGAAAAGGAGGTGACCCAAGCTCAGTCCCGCGGCGGCTGGGTCATCCTCACCTACCACCACGTCTGCAGCGACATCGGTGCGGCGGACTGCCCGTCCGACCTGTCGACCACGCCGGCCATCTTCAACGCGTTCGCGACCTGGCTGGCCGGCCAGGCCGCCAACGGCGTCACGGTGAAGACCGTGCAGCAGGTGATCGGCGGTACGTTCAAGGCGGGAGTGACCGTCAACCCGCCGGCGCCGGCCGCGGCGGGCGTGAACGCCCTGGTGGACCCGTCGCTGACGAGCATCAACTCCGCGACGGGATTCCCGACCTGCTACCAGCCAGGCGGCTGGGGAACCAACACGGTGGCGTGGTCGAACACTACTAACGTCCCGCCCGGATCGCCTACCGGATCGCAGTCACAGAACGTGACGATAACCAACTACAGTTCGGGCGACGCCAAGCTGCTGCCCACCCTGGACCTGGGCGCCTGTACGCCGACCGTGGTCCCAGGTAACACCTACAACCTGAGCGTCCAGTACGAATCCACGGCGGTCAGCCAGTTCGCCCTGTACTACCGGACGACCTTCGGCAACTGGGTCTACTGGACGTCGAGCCCGTGGTTCGCCGCGTCCTCGACCTGGGCCACGGCCACCTTCACGACGCCGGCGGTGCCTGCCGGGGCCAACGGAGTGAGTTTCGGGCTGGCCCTGATCACCAACGGGACGCTGACAACCGACAATTACAGTTTCGTCCTTCCCCTTGCGGGAGCGGCGCTAGTCAAGCCACCCGCGGGAGGCGGCACCCCGATATCGCAGGAGAAGCTGCGGGTGCACTCGCACCTCAAGCTGCTGATCCCCAGGCTCAGCCCAGGCCAGAGCTTCCCGCTGCCGGAAAACCCCGGACTTCACGCCAAGTCGCCGACTTAGCCACCAGGACGGTAACGCCGCCGGTCGCGCCGCTAAGGCGTGACCGGCGGCGCCGGCCGGCGCCGCTGGCGCAGCATGACGGCGGCGCTGGCCGGCGCCAATCGACGGACTGAACCGCGATGTCACGGACCGGCCGCCTGGCCTCCGTGGCCGCTGCCCGAATCTAAACCCCCGGGGGGTATCTGTGATTGTTCTCCGACCTGATCGCGTGCCGGAACGCCGGCCTGGCCAGAACTCAGTTACCGCCGAACCGGCGGGATCCCCGGTCGAGGCCGGGGATCAGCCTCATGACGCACGGGCCACGACAGGGTCGACCGACCTGCTGGTGATCGGCCTGGGGTACGTCGGGCTGCCGCTGGCTCGCGAGGCCGCGTTCGCCGGGCTTACGGTGGTCGGCTACGACCTGAACGCCGAGATGGTGGCCGCGCTGAACGCGGGCCGCTCGCACGTGGGCGACGTGCCGGACTCCGATGTCGCCGAGATGCTGAGGAAGGGCTTCCGCGCCACCTCCAGGGAGGAGGAGGCAGGCGACCCCGATACCGTGGTCATCTGCGTGCCCACGCCGCTGTCGGCGGACAGCGGGCCCGACCTGTCCGCGGTCCGCGGAGCGGTCGAGGTGACCGGGCGGATGCTCCGGCCCGGCATGCTCGTGGTGCTCGAGTCGACCACCTATCCCGGCACGACCGATGAGGTGGTCCGGCCGCTGCTGGAGAAGGCGTCCGGGCTGACCGCCGGGGTGGACTTCTCGCTGGCGTTCTCGCCCGAGCGGATCGATCCGGGTAATGCGCACTACTCCATCCGCAACACCCCCAAGGTCGTCGGCGGCCAGACATCGTCCTGCGCCGACGCGGCGGAGCGGTTCTACGGCCAGCTCTGTGATCAGGTGGTCCGGGCCGCCTCCGCCCGCGAGGCGGAGATGACCAAGCTCCTGGAGAACACCTACAGGCACGTCAACATCGCGCTGGTCAACGAGATGGCGATCTTCTGCCACGAACTCGGCGTGGACCTGCGGGACGCCATCCGGTGCGCGGCCACCAAGCCGTTCGGCTTCCAGGCCTTCCACCCCGGACCCGGAGTCGGCGGCCACTGCATACCGATCGACCCGAACTACCTGTCCTACAAGGTCCGGACGCTCGGCTACCCGTTCCGGTTTGTCGAGCTCGCCCAGGAGATCAACGGCCGGATGCCGGTGTACACCGTCGACCGCGCCGCCGAACTGCTCAACAGCAACGCCAAGCCGCTCAAGGGCGCGCACGTGCTGCTACTCGGGGTTACCTACAAGCCGAACGTGGCCGATCAGCGTGAGTCCCCGGTCCAGGCGGTGGGCCGCAAGCTCCGCTCCCGCGGTGCCGTCCTGACGTATCATGACCCGTACGTGGACGAGTGGCGCCTCGGCGGCGAGCCGGTCCGGCGGGCGGCCGACCTCGACGAGGAAGTCGCGCACGCCGACCTGGTGATCCTGCTGCAAGACCACTCCGCGTATGACTTGGATCGCATCTCACGCAACGCCCGGCTGGTCCTCGACACCCGCGGCCGCCTCGAGGGACCCAACGTGGAACTGCTCTGAGGTGAGCAGGCCGTTAATGCGCTGTCCCTGCTAGCCGCGCTGTCCGCGCTGGCTGCGGGCACAAGCGGCAATGCCGCTAGCAGCAGTACCGCCCTCAGTGCCAGTCGTCCCTCCGTTCAGGGAGCCGCTGACCCTGAACGGAGGGAACTGACGTCGCCGCGAGGGTAAGAGCGAACTCGCGCCCATTGAGGCGCGCAACCGCGCCCAACTATGGGTAAAACGCGACCTTCGGGTGTACGTCGCCTCGATTTAATTCTTCATTTCCTTGCTGTTCACGCGTCTCTCCTTGCTGGCGTCTCACCGTGACGAATTTCGGAACGGTAATTAACAGATCAGAGCCTGCTGGCGCGATAATGAACTTTGTCAGGAAAAGTTGGTCATCGAAGGTGAACCAATCGGCAAGGTCCGTCGTCAGACTGGTTGGGGGATCTTTGTGTCGTTTAGTGATGCCGAGGCCCGCATCGCCGCGCAAGAGGCGCAGCTGATCGTCCAGATCGCAGACGGGACCATCGAAGAGCCGATGAGGGAGCTGTGCCGCCGCTACGAAAGGAACCTGTACCGCTTCGGGATCCATGTGCTCGGCGACGAAGGACTGGCCGAGGAAATGGTGCAGGAGATTTTCCAGCGGCTCTGGCGGAGCGCCGGGCGCTATGACCCTCGGCGCGACCGGGCGGACGCCTTCTTGTTCGGGATCGCACGCTCGGTTGCCGCCGAGATCCGCGAGAACCGGCCGTCTCGCGGGCTGCTGTCGGCGGAGGATAACCAGCTGCCGCCGGTTCCCGACAGCGTCGATCAGATTCTCGATTCTCTGCTGGTCCGCGAGGCCCTCAGCAAGCTCAGCTCGCCGCATGCCGAAGTGCTGCGCCTGGCCGTGGAGGAAGGTCTCACGCAAGCGGAGATCGCCCAGCGGCTTGAGGTACCCCTCGATACCGTCAAGACACGGACGTTCCACGACATGCAGGCGCTGCGCTCCGCTCTGGGCGAGCGAGGTGGCGATGCTGACTGAAGGTCAATCCGATCTTGCCCACCCCCAGGCCGCGGACTGGGTGCTGGGCACCCTGACGGCTGCCGGGTCCGAGGAGTTCCAGCAGCACGTGACCGGCTGCGGACACTGCCAGGCGGCCGTGGCCGAGTTCGGTTATGTCGGTCGGCTCCTCCAGCACCTGCCGCCCGACGCCGAGCCGCCGCCGGATCTGGCGGCGCGCATCGTCGCCGGCGTGGAGGACGCGGCCGCCGGCGACCGGACCGAGACGCACCTTCCCCGGATTCCCGTGGCCTTCCCGCCCGCAGCACGATCGGCCTCGCCCGGGCCAGCGGCCCAGATCCCGCTCGCCCCTCCCCAGCTGGCCAGCTACTACCGGCCATCGCCCGGTACTCGCCGTCCTCGGCCCGCGCCGCTGGCCGCGGCCGGCGCGCCCGCCGGCGCCCCGGCCAAGCTCGACCCGGCCGCGGCCAGCGTCACCCAGCCGCCCCCCCGGCGTCGCCGTGCCGGCCGGTACGCCCGGGCCGGCGCGGCCGTCGCCGTCCTGGTGGCCGCCATCGCCTTCCTGCCCGGCTTCAGCGGCAGTACCGCGGGCGACCCTCCCGGCGGCACGCAGGCCCCGGTCCTCATCCCGCTGCGCCCGGTGCCGGGCACGGCGGCGGGCGGGCAGGCCTCGGCCCAGCGCAGGCCCGGCGGGTGGTCGATCCAGCTCAGCGTGCATGGTCTCAAGCCGCTCGCCCAGGGCGCGTTCTATGAGTGCTGGTTCGCCGGGGCCGGGAACAAGCCGGGGCATGCCGTCCTGATCAGCGCGGGCACGTTCAGCACCGGGCGCTCGGGGTCGGCCAGCGTGTCGATGTGGAGTGCCGCGGACCCGCGGCAGTTGCGCACCATGGAGATCACCGCCCAGAGCCCGGCCCTGGCCACTCAGCTCGGCCCGGTGATCTTGAGCGGCGCGGCCCGTACCTAGGCACCGTACCTAAGGCAGGGGGAGGAATCATGGAGACCCTAGGCGACGCTTTCTTGCGGCGGCAGCGCGTGCTCGTCGTCGCGCCGCATCCAGACGACGAGACCATCGGCTGCGCCGGGACGATCGCGCGGGTGAAGGCGCTCGGCGGTCAGGCCTACGTCATGATCGTCTCGGCGGGCGGTATCACCCAGCATGGCCGGGGCCCGCAGGGTCAGGGACTCCGCTTCGTATCCGGCGCGGAACGGCGGGCCGAATTCGAAGACGTGATGAAGTTCCTCGAGGTGGACGGCTACGAGGTGCTGCTGGACGACGACGCGTCGCACGAACGGCTCGACACGGTCCCGCAGCGCGAGCTGATCGAGCGGATCGAATACGTCGCATCGCTCTCGCTAGAGAAACTCCGGCCGTCGATGGTGCTGCTCCCGGCCCGCAGCTTCAACCAGGACCACGTCGCGACGTTCCGGGCCTGCGTGGCCGCCACCCGGCCCGCGCCGGCCGGCGCGCGGCACCTCGTGCCGTACGTGCTGGCCTACGACAACACCACGGCGTTCTGGGCCGTGCCTGACGAGTGGTTCGTGCCCAACGTGTTCGTCGACATTTCCGGCTACCTGGACACCAAGGTCGAGGCCATGCAGAGGTACTCCTCCCAGCTGCGTCCTGCGCCGTTTCACGCCAGCCCGGAGGGCGCGCGCACCGTCGCCGCGCTGCACGGCGGCCAGGTATCGATCGCGGCGGCTGAGGCCTTCCAGGCCCTGCGGCTGGCATGGTGAACGACGCCGGGCGAAGACGCGTGACCCGCGTCAGCGTCCACCAGCCGAATTTCCTGCCCTGGACCAAGCTGTTCGACAAGGTGCTGGGCAGCGACGTCTACATCGCGTACGACAGCGTGCAGTACACCCGCAGCGAGTTCCACTCCCGGCAGCTGATCACCGGCCGGGACGGCCCGCTGTGGCTGTCGGTGCCCGTCCTGACCCGCGGTCGCGGCCGCCAGCCGCTGTACGCGGTGGAACTGGTCGAGGACCGCGCCTGGCGGGCCGCCCATCTGCGGCTGCTGACCGAGCACTACCGGGGCGCCCGGTACTTCCGCGAGGTGATGGCCGTCCTGGGGAGCGTATACGCCGGCGACGACCGCCTGCTGGTCGACTTCAACCTGCACATGCTGTGCGCGCTGCTCGACTACGTCGGCGGGACGGTCCGGGTGGCCCGGGCGACCTGGTTCGGCCACAGCGGCGACAACACCGAGCGCCTCATCCAGCTCACCCGGGCGGCGGCCGGAAACGTCCACCTCACCAGCACCTACGGGACGGCACGCCAGTACATCGACTGGGCCCGGGTGACGGCGGCGGGCATCGACGTCGAAGCCCAGCAGTTCAGCGAGCCGCGCTACCGCCAGCAGTTCGAGCCGTTCCAGCCGAACCTGTCCGTCGTGGACCTGCTGTTCGCGGTCGGGCCCGGCGCGGGCGAACTGCTCAGCGCGCGGCGCCGGTCCGACCTGGTCCTTCCCGCGGCGCCGCAGCGCTACCGGATCGCCGCGGGCTGAGCGGCCCGCGGCGATCCCGCACCTTACTCCTCGAAACGGCCGCCCAGGTACCTGGCCAGGAAGCGCTCGGCCGCGGCGTAGAACTTCAGCCGGTTCTCCGGCTTGGCGAAGCCGTGGCCCTCGTCCGGGAACAGCATGTACTCGTAGTCGATTCCGGCGTCGGCGAGCGCGGCGACGATCTGCTCCGACTCGGCCTGCTTGACCCGCGGGTCGTTGGCACCCTGGGCGATCAGCAGCGGGACGCGGATGTCACGGGCCCGGGACAGCGGCGAGCGCGACCACAGGAACTCCTTGTCCGTCTCCGGGTTGCCGACCCGCTTGTACAGCGCCGCCGCCATCGGCTTCCAGTACGGCGGGATGGTCTCGAGCAGCGTCTGCAGGTTCGACGGGCCGACGATGTCCACCGCGCAGCAGAACACGTCCGGCGTGAACGCCGCGCCCACCAGGGCCGCGTAGCCGCCGTAGGAACCGCCGTAGATCGCGACCTTGGCCGGGTCGGCCCAGCCCGCCTCGATGGCGTACTGGACCGCGTCGAGCAGGTCGTCGTGCATCTTGGCGCCCCACTCGCGGTCGCCGGCCGCCACGAACGACTTGCCGTAGCCGGTCGAGCCGCGGTAGTTCACCTGGAGGCTCAGGTACCCCCGGTTGGCCAGCCACTGCGCCTCGGGATCCCAGCCCCAGACGTCACGCGTCTGCGGCCCGCCGTGCACGTTGAGCACCGCCGGCAGGCCGGACCGGCCGCCGTCCGGCGGGAAGGTGGCGTACCCGTGGATCGTCAGGCCGTCCCGGGCCTTGAACGAGAACGGCTCCATCGGGGCCAGGTCGTACCGGGAAAGCTCGGGACGGCTGGAGAACAGGAAGCTGCCGGTACGGCTGCCCCGGTCGTAGGCGTAGTACTGCACCGGCCCGGCGTCGTCGGTGAACGCGACCAGCCAGGTCGCGTCGGCTTCGTCCCGGTCGGCCAGCTGCGGGTCACCGGGGTGCAGCGCCCGGATCGCCTTGAAGTCGGGCTCGACCGACGGGTCGAGCACGTGGTACTCGGCGCGGTCCTTCAGCACCTCGACGATCTGCGGATCCCTCGTGTCGGGATGGAGCATCGCGCCCGCCACGTCCGCCTCGGGGTCTTCCAGCAGCACCTGGGCATCGCCGGTGGTGAGGTCGATCCGGCTGAGCCGGCCCGTGTCCGTGCCGATCGAGCTGATGGCCAGCAGCGCCCGGCCGTCGCCGCTGAACGCCAGCACGTCGCTGGCCGCGACGTCGTCGGCGGGGATGGTGAGCAGCGTCCGCCAGCCGTCGTCCGCGCCGTCGCGGACGAGCAGGTCGAATCCGCCGTCGGGCAGCGGGGAGATCGCGCCGCGGACCACCATGTCCTCGTCCGCGAGCCAGCCGGCGTATCCCGGGTTCTCGATCAGCTTGGCCAGCTCACCGGAGGTCAGCGAGAGCCGGTAGACGTCGTGCAGCTGCGGGTTGTCACGGTTGATCGCGACCAGTATCTCGTCGCGGTGGCTCTTGCGGGTGGCGATGATCCGGGCCTGGATGCCGTCGAACGGAGTCAGGTCGCGCCTGGCCATCGTCTGCAGGTCGACGTCGTACAGCCGCCAGTTCTCGTCGCCGCCGGTGTCCTGCAGGTACAGCAGGTGCCTGCCGTCCCGCGCCCAGGCGAACACCCGCACGCCCCGGTCGGTGTCCTCGGTCACCGCCGTCGCGGCCGCCCAGTCGACGCCCGAGGAAGATACCGGCGCGACCCACACGTTGAGCACCCCGTCGCGGGGCGCGATCCAGGCCAGCTGGCTGCCGTCGGGCGAGATATGCGGGCTGACGCGCTCCGGGTTGCCGAAGAGCACGTCGCGGGGGATGAGTTCGGCCATGCCCTCATGCCTATCACACGGCCGGCGATGACATCTGCGGGGAGCGCGGGGGTCAGGCGGTGACGTGCGACCGCCCGGCGCGCGCCGCGAGCCTGCCGCGGATGCCGAGGTAGACGACGATGACGATGGCCAGGTAAGCGAGGTAGATCAGCAGCTGCAGCGGCGTGGGCGCGTCGCTGTAGCCGAAGAAGCTGTGCAGCACGTCGCCGAACGCGCTGTCCTGCGACAGCACGCTGGTGGTGTGCCACATCGGCACGTCGAGCAGCGGCAGCCAGCCCAGCTCCTGCATGTTCTGCACCGCATCGGCCAGCAGGCCCGCGGCGAAGACCATCAGCAGCACGCCGATGACGGTGAAGAACCGGGCCAGGTTGAGCCTGTGCCCGAGCCGGTAGATCACGAACGCGATGCCCAGCCCGCCGGCCAGCCCGATGGCCGCTCCGCTGAGCGCGCCCGCCGTCGAGGTGGAGAAGATGATGGCCAGCGTGAAGACCACCGTCTCCAGGCCCTCGCGGCCGACCGCCTGGAAGGCCAGCAGCCCGAGGCCCCACCTGGCCCGGCCGTCGAGCGCCGCGTCCGTGCGCGCCCGCAGTTCCTTCGACAGCGACCGGGCGTGCTTGCGCATCCAGAACGTCATGTAGGTCAGGACGGTCGCCGCGATCAGGTAGGTGACGGTCTCGAAGATCGTCTGCGCGCGCGAGCCGTCGTAGCTGCTGATGGTGTAGTAGGCCACCGCCCCGCCCGCGGTCGCCAGCACCAGCGCGGCCCCCACCCCGAGGAAGACGTCACGGAAATGCTCGCGCCGCCCGATGCGGTTCAGGTAGGCGAGCAGGATCGCGATGATCATGCTGGCTTCCACACCCTCGCGCAGGAAGATGACGAGTGTGGCGAGCATCCGCGGGCCTCCAACGGGAAGAGTGGTTAGGCTAGGCAAACCTTACTTGAAGTTTGCCCGGTTGGCACGTCCCAGGAAGGGACATCGTCCCCTGCATGCCAGCCTCTGAGCCAGGTCCGAAGGTCCTGAACCCGCCCTCCGTAAGTCCGCCGGGCGCCACGCCGGGCCGCCAGCCGGGCGTGAAACCAGGGCCGTTCGGACCGAAATAGTCCTACCCCGCGGAGAACCGCCTTACCCGGAGAACCAGTGCGCGGGGGCCGGACTGGTGTTGTGGTAGATGTGCTTCTTCTCCTGGTACTCCTCCAGGCCGGAGGGGCCGAGCTCCCGCCCGATGCCGGACTTGCCGAAGCCGCCCCATTCGGCCTGCGGCAGGTAGGGATGGTAGTCGTTGATCCACACCGTGCCGTGGCGCAGCGCGCCGGCCACCCGTTCGGCCTGACCCGCGTCCGAGGTCCACACCGCGCCCGCCAGGCCGTAGCTGGTGTCGTTGCCGAGCCGGATCGCCTCCTCCTCGGTGCTGAACCGCTCGACGGTCACCACCGGCCCGAATACCTCGTCCTGCACCACCGCCATCTCCCGGTGGCACCCGGCGAACACCGTCGGCCGCAGGAAGAAGCCCTTGGCCAGATCCGCCGAGTCAGGCCGCTGGCCCCCGGCCAGCAGGTGCGCCCCCTCGGACAGCCCCAGCGCGATGTACCGCTCCACCTTCGCGCGGTGCGCCGCGGAGATCAGCGGGCCGCACTCGGTCTGCGGGTCCAGGCCGCTGCCCAGCCGGATCCGGTCGGCCCGGGCGGCCAGCTCGGCGACGAAGCTGTCGTGCAGCGAGTCCTGCACGATCAGCCGCGCGCCGGCCGAGCACACCTGTCCCGAGTGCAGGAACGCCGCGGTCAGCGCGTTGTCCACCACCGTGTCGAAGTCGGTGCCGTCGAACACGATGTTGGGGTTCTTGCCGCCGAGCTCGAGTGCCACGCGCCGGACCCCGTGCGCCGCCGCCGCCATGATCTTCTCGCCGGTCGCCAGGCCGCCGGTGAAGGAGATCAGGTCCACCCCCGGGTGCGCGACCAGCGCCTGCCCCGCCGTGGCGCCCTGGCCGAGCAGCAGGTTCAGCACGCCTGGCGGGAGGTCCGCCTCCTCGAACAGCCCGACCAGGGCCACCGTGGACAGCGGGGTCAGCTCGCTGGGCTTGATCACGGTGGTGTTGCCCGCGGCCAGGGCGGGCGCGAGCTTCCAGGAGATCTGCAGCAGCGGGTAGTTCCACGGCGCGATGAGCGCGCAGACGCCGACCGGCTCGTGCGTGATCCGGCTGGTCACGTGCGGCCGCCCCGGGTCGACCACCCGGCCCGCATGGGCGCCCGCGATCCCGGCGTAGAAACGGAACACGGCGGTGGTGTCGTCGACGTCGGCGCGGGCCTCGTTCAGCGTCTTGCCGGTGTCCAGGCTCTCGGTGTGCGCCAGCTGCTCGCGGTCCCGCTGCAGCAGGTCGGCGATCTTGCCGAGCAGCGCGGCGCGCTCGGTCACCGTGCACCGGCGCCACGGGCCCTCGTCGAAAGCCTCCCGGGCGGCCGCCACAGCGGCGTCCACGTCGGCGGCGCCCGCCTCGGCCAGGGTGTCCAGCGTGGTCGCGTCGTACGGGTTGATGGTCTGTGCCGTGCCGTCGTCGGCGGCCTGGGTCCACTTCCCCGCGATGTACAGATATCTCACGCTCGGCACTCTATCTTCGCTCGCCTCCGGGGGCGCTTTTAGGCGTTGCCTTCCCTCGTCGCTCCTTCGTCGCTCCTCAGTCCAGGCAACGCCGCGCCCCCTTTGGCTCGCTCAGGGGGCAACGCCGCGCCCCTTTGGCTCGCTCAGCTCGCAGGCGGGCCGGCCTGGCCGGGCACAGGCACCAGCGCCTGGCCGGTCACCGGCCAGCCGTCCGCCCAGGTCAGCGGGCGGACCTGGACCCACGCGTCGCCGTTGTCGAAGGCGTCGTAGTAGTGGTACACGAGGTCGGCCGAGCCGCCGTCGCCGAAGACGAACTCCCCGCCGGCGCCGATCATGCCGGCGTCGGTGCCCTGCACCTCCATCCCGCCGCCGTTCATCATGTCGGTGCCCGCCGCGTCGACGTAGGGCCCGGTGATGGACGTGGACCGCCCGACCTGGATGTGGTAGGTGCTGCTGATGCCGCGGCAGCAGTTGTCCACGGACGCGAACAGGTAGTAATAGCCGCCGTGGTAGACGATGCCGGCGCCCTCTTCCGGGTCGGGGAACGGCTTGGCCGCCAGCGAGTAGACGGTGGGCGAGGCGGCGGGCTTGCCGGTCGCCGCGTCGAGCTTGATCATTTTGATCCCGCTCCAGAACGAGCCGAGCGCGAGCCACTTGCCGCCGTCGGCCGCGGTCGCCAGGGACGGGTCGATCGCGTTGAAGTTGTCCGCGGTTGTCGTCCTGAACACCAGGCCCTGGTCGGTCCAGTGGTACCTGGCGCTGCGCGGGTCGAGGGTGGGCGTGGTGGCCAGGCCGATCACCGAGTTGTTGGAGCCGAAGCTGGAGCCCGCGTAGTACAGGTGCCAGAGGCCGCCGAAGTACGAGATGTCCGGCGCCCACAGGTTGGGGATGTTGCCCAGCGCGCTGGTGATCCAGGCGGGCTTGGCCGCGAACACCGTGCCCGCGTAGGTCCAGTCGCGCAGGTTGGCCGAGGTCCGGATCTGGATGTTCCCGTTCCCGATGGCGCCCGCCGGGTCGCCGGTGGAGAACAGGTAATACGTCCCGCCCTCCCGCGCCATCGTCGGATCGTGGACGAAAATGTACGGTTCTGAGCCCTGGGCGGCCCCGGCGTTCGCTCCAGGGTCGCGGGCGGCGGCGGCAGCGTGGCCGGTCGCCGCGACCGCGGCCAGCGTGCCGCCGGCAAGCGCGCTGACCGAGACGGCGATGACCAGGACGAGCCGTCCCCGGTAGGTCCGGCGGGACAGTGCCGCACGGCTGATCGCGGTGAGTCGCATGATCTTCCTCGACGGGTCGGTCGGGCCAGGGGCGCCCCGCTCGGGAACCATGAGCGAACGTTCGCTCATTGCCATCATAGTTTTGGTGATATCTGATGACAAGCGCAGCCGTGTATCCGGTCGCGACCGGCGGCTCACCCGCCGCAGCGGTCCGGCCTGCTATCCGTTAGCTTTACTAGGTGAGTGGTTCGCGGACCACGCTGGCAGGGTGGCTGGCGCGGATGGGATTCGCCGATGCCGCGCGGGCCGAACTCCTCCTGCTCGACGACCTCGGCACCACCGCGGCCGACCTGAGGGCCGACCCGCTGGTGACCGCGATCGCCGCCGCGGCCGACCCCGACCTGGCCCTGGCCGGCCTGGCCCGGCTGTTCGCCGCCGCCGGCACCGCCGCCGGCAGGGACGCCCTGCGGGCCGCGCTCCGCGCCGAGCAGGACTTCCGTGACCGGCTGACCGCGGTGCTCGGTGTCAGCTCGGGCCTGGCCGACCACCTAGCCCGGCACCCGGAGGACGCCGGGATCCTGCGCGGCGCCGTGCCCCGCCCGGAACCCGCCGAACTGCGCGCCGACATGCTCCGCGCGGTCGGCGCGGACGCCATCGACCTCGATGGCCCGGTGGCCGTCGGCCCGGAGCCCGCGGCGGCGCTGGCCGCGGCGTACCGGCGCAGGCTGCTGCACCTCGCCGCGCGCGACCTGACCGGGGCCGCGACCGTCGACGTGGTGGGCGAGGAACTGGCCGACATCGCGGCCGCGGTCCTGGAGGCTGCGCTGGCCGTGGCCCGGTCCGAACTGCCACCCGGTGCCGCGCCGGGCCGGCTCGCGGTGGTGGCCATGGGCAAGTGCGGCGGCCGTGAGCTGAACTACGCCAGCGATGTCGACGTGATCTTCGTGGCCGAGCCGGTCAAGGACGAGGACGAGACCGCCGCGCTCGCCACCGCCAGCAAGCTCGCGGCCGGGGTGATCGGCGTGTGCGCGCGGTCCACCCCGGAAGGCAGCATCTTCCCGGTCGACCCGAACCTCCGTCCGGAAGGCCGGGCCGGGCCGCTGGTCCGCACCCTGGCCAGCCACCGGGCCTACTACGAGCGCTGGGCCAAGACCTGGGAGTTCCAGGCGCTGCTCAAGGCCCGGCCGGTGGCAGGCGACATGGCGCTCGGCGAGGCGTACGCCAACACGCTCGGCCCGCTCGTCTGGCAGGCGGCCCGCCGCGAAAATTTCGTCGAGGACGTGCAGGCCATGCGCCGCCGGGTGGAGCAGTCGCTGCCCGCCAGGCAGGCCGGGCGCGAGCTCAAGCTCGGACCCGGCGGGCTGCGCGACATCGAGTTCGCCGTCCAGCTGCTGCAACTCGTGCACGGCCGCACGGACGAGACGCTGCGCTCGCCCGCGACGCTGCCCGCGCTGGCCGCGCTGGCCGCCGGCGGCTACGTCGGCCGGGCCGACGCGGAGGAACTCGGCGCGGCCTACCGGTTCCTGCGCCGCACCGAGCACCTGCTGCAGCTCAGCCGGCTCAGCCGCACCCATACCCTGCCCGAGGACCCCGCCGTACTTCGCAGGCTGGGCCGGGCGATGCGTTTCAATGAGGGCCCGAACGAGCCGTGGTTCCCGCCCTCGGTCACCGGGATCCGCTCCGACCCGGCGGCCGACTTCGACGAGGAGTGGCGCCGCCACGCCCGCCAGGTCAGGCGGCTGCACGAGAAGCTGTTCTACCGGCCGCTGCTCGACGCGGTGGCCCGGCTGCCCACCGACGCGGCCCGGCTGACGCCGGCCGAGGCCCGGGCCCGGCTGGAGGCGCTCGGCTACGCGGACCCGGCCGGGGCGCTGCACCACATCGACGCGCTGACTTCGGGTGTGTCCCGGCGGGCGGCGATCCAGCGCACGCTGCTGCCGGTGCTGCTCGGCTGGTTCGCCGACGCCGCCGAACCCGACGCGGGCCTGCTGGCATTCCGCCAGGTCAGCGAGGAGCTGGGGTCGTCGCCCTGGTACCTGCGGCTGCTGCGGGACGAGACCAAGGCGGCCGAGCGGATGGCCCACGTGCTCGCGTCCAGCCGGTACGCGGCCGGCCTGCTGCTGCGCGCGCCCGAGGCGGTCGCCATCTTCGGCAACGACGCCGAGCTGAAGGCCAGGGGCCTGACCGGGCTGCGCGCCGAGATGATGGCGGCCACCCAGCGCTACGAGGACGACGCCGAGGCCGCGGTGACCGCGGTCCGCTCGGTCCGCCGCCGGGAGCTGCTCCGCACCGCCGCCGCCGACGTGCTCGGTTTCCCCGGGGGGAGCGATCCCCCCCAGACCCCCCCTGCTCATGGGGGGACCCATCCCCCCATACCCCCTTTGGGAGGGGCCGCCGGCCCCCCCGTATCTTCCCGGCTGGCGGCGACGGGGGAGGCACTGACCAGCGTCACCCGGGCGTCGATCGAGGCTGCGCTGGCGGTGGCGATGCGGAAGGTATCGGCCGAGCTGCGCCGGCCGCTGCCGACCAGGTTCGCGGTGATCGCCATGGGCCGCTTCGGCGGTCACGAGGTGGGGTACGGCAGCGACGCCGACGTGCTGTTCGTGCACGACCCGCTGCCGGGCAGGCCGGAACGGGAAGCCTCGGACGCCGCCCACGCGGCGGCGGCCGAGCTGCGCCGTCTGCTCATGCTCCCGGTGCCCGACCCCGCCCTGATCGTCGACGCCGACCTGCGGCCGGAGGGCCGCCAGGGACCTCTGGTCCGGACCCTGGCCGCCTACCGCGCCTACTACCGGCGCTGGTCAGCTCCGTGGGAGGCGCAGGCGCTGCTGCGGGCCGAGCCGGTCGCGGGCGATCCGGACCTCGGCGCGAAGTTCACCCGGATGATCGCCGAATTCCGCTATCCCCTGGACGGGATCAGCCCCGCGGCCGTCCGCGAGATCCGCCGCATCAAGGCGCGGATGGAAGCCGAACGGATCCCGCGCGGCGCCGACCGCGCGCTGCACGTCAAGCTGGGACCGGGCGGCCTGTCCGACGTGGAGTGGACCGTCCAGCTGCTGCAGCTCCAGCACGCCCACGCGCTGCCCGCGCTGCGCACTACCCGCACCGACGTGGCCATGGCCGCCGCGGTGCGGGCCGGGCTGCTGGCCGCCGCCGACGCCGACGAGCTGACCGCGGCGTGGGACCTTGCCGCCCGGATAAGAAACGCGATCATGCTGGTCCGCGGCCGGCCGGGGGACACCCTGCCGGCCCGGCACGCCGAGCTGACCGCGGTGGCCAGGCTGCTCGGCTACCCGCCGGGCGACGCCGCGCAGGCGCTCGAGCAGGACTACCGCCGCGCCGCCCGCCGCGCCCGCACCGTGATGGAGCCCCTGTTCTACGGCTGACCGCGAGGTGACGCCGGCCCGGCGGCTGCGGCGACTCAGTGACCGAGGAATTCGTCCATGGTGCTGACCTGGGCGTGGTCGGCCACCCACCTGTTCCTCCTCTTGTGCGCAGGTTCCTCGCAAGATGACGGAACTGAATGGATTAAGTTCGTTACCGGGTAATCTGCACCCTGCGCTGAAACTGCCCGCTGGCTGCTGGCCCGGGAAGGCGTATAGACGCGGGTTGAGGTCCCTGCTAGGTGCGGCTGAGGCTGCTGCCCTCGGCGGCTAGGCGGAGGAAGGCGGTGGCCCGGCTGAAGGTCTCCCCGATGGGCTGGCCTGCGAGCTGTGCCTGGTAGGCCCGGTAGCGTGTCATCT
>WNGL01009106.1_pt1 | contig 15557 bp, 15 predicted proteins | sample 5400591 | NCBI WGS metagenome assembly WNGL01 (sample SAMN13153377, study PRJNA577476) | soil metagenome | isolation source: 80 cm soil or saprolite under Garry oak tree replicate 1 | place: USA:California | collected 2016-06-15
CTCGCACCGATCTGTTTTCCTTCGGCGTTGTGCTCTACGAAATGGGCACGGGTACATTGCCATTTCGAGGAGAAACCTCGGCGCTAATTTTTCAGGCCATCCTCGACCGAGCGCCCACCTCTCCCATCCGTCTGAATCCGGACCTGCCTGCCAAGCTGGAAGACGTCATCAGCAAATTACTGGAGAAAGACCGCAACTTGCGCTACCAGCATGCGGCGGATATTCGCGCGGACCTGCAGCGCCTGAAACGCGATACGGACAGCGGACGCGCGGTCGCGGCCGGATCAGGTTCGTCGGTAGCCGCTGAGGAGCATGGCGCACAGACATCGGTAGCTGCGCAGCCTGTGTCGGCTTCGGGCTCGTCGAAATCGGCAGCAGCATCGTCAAGCGCGATGAGCGCTGTGCAAACCGGCATGACTCCGGCAAAAAAATCGCTGAAGGTTCTCGTGCCGGTGGTCCTTGTCGTACTGGCCACGCTGGTCGCGGGTGGTCTCTACTGGCGTTCGCATCCATCCGCGACGCTGACGGAGAAAGACAGCGTACTGCTCGCTGATTTTGTGAACACCACCGGCGACGGAGTTTTCGACGGGACGCTGAAACAAGCTCTGGCGGTGGAGCTGGAGGAGTCTCCCTATCTGAACATTTTCCCGGAATCGCGGATTCATGAAGCCCTGCGCTTCATGGGGCGCTCCCCCGAGGAGCGGGTAACCAGCGCTGTGGCCCGCGAGATCTGCCTGCGCGAAGGTGTCAAGGCCATGCTGACGGGTTCGATTTCCAGTCTCGGCAGCCATTACGTGGTTACCCTGGAGGCCGTGAACGCACAGAGCGGAGACTCGCTGGCGCGTGAGCAGGCCGAGGCGGAAAGTAAGGAGCAGGTGCTGAAGTCGCTGGACCGGGCCGCATCCAGCTTGCGGGGAAAGTTGGGCGAGTCCATCGGTTCGGTTCAGAAGTTCGCCACACCGCTGGAGGCGGCTACTACGTCGTCGCTGGACGCTTTGCAAGCTTTCAGCCTGGGACAGGCGGAGCACCAGAGGTTTGACGACCCGGCCGCGATCCCGCATCTGAAGCGCGCCATCGAACTCGACCCCAATTTTGCGATGGCGCTGGCCACGCTGGGAGTCGCCTCCAACAATGAGGGCGATAGCCGCGGCGCAGTCGGATACATTCAACGGGCATTTGATCTGCGAGACAGGGCGAGCGAACGGGAGAAGTTCTATATTTCTTCCCACTACTACGACACTGGTAGAAGACAACTAGAAAAGGGTGTCGAGATCTATGAGCAATGGAAAGAGACTTATCCTCGCGACGCCGTTCCTCGAGACAACCTAGCGCTCGCCAATCAATTGATGGGCCAGCACGAAAAGGCAGTGGCCAATGCGAGCGAGGCTCTCCGCCTAGACCCGAAAGACCGGTACGCCTACCAGAATTTGGCGAGCGCCTATCAATTTCTCGGCCGCTACGACGAAGCAAAGGCCATCGCGGAGCAGGCAATCAGCCAAAAGGTTGAGCCGTGGACGATCCACCTCATGCTTTACAGTCTAGCGTTCATACGCGGCGATGAAGCCACCATGCGGCGGGAAGTGGAACGCGCACAGGCGCAACCCCAGGCACCCGTGGTACTGCTTTTGCAAGGGCAGAGCGAGTGCGCCCAGGGAAGAATAAAGAAAGCCGCGGAAAGCTATGCTCGCGCCGTCAGCCAGGCCAAAATTCACAATTACATGGAATTCGCAGCAAACGTGATGGCGGCCGAGGCAACCTGTGACTCGGAGTTGGGCTTTTTGAAAGAGGCGCGTCAGGCAATGGCTGCGGGGCTCGCCCTCTCTGACGGCAAGGATTCGCGATCCAGCGCCGCCTACGTCTTCGCCCGCCAGGGGGACAGTGCACGATCCCAGAAGCTTGTCGACGAGCTTAAGAAGGAATGGCCGTTCGACACTTTACTCAACCAGGTTTGGTTGCCATTAGCGCAAGCCACGAACGATATCCAGCGCAATCAACCCGCCGAGGCCATTGCGCGGCTCGAGTCAGCCGCGCCTTACGAATTCGGCGGCCCACCGAACGGCGCCATTTACTGGCCCATCTACATTCGCGGCGAAGCCTTTCTTAAAGAGCGAGATGGTATGAAGGCAGCTGCCGAGTATCAGAAAATTCTTGATCACCGTGGCATTGATCCAACTAGTCCGCTCTATTCCCTGGCTCGGCTCGGAGTGGGTCGCGCCTACGCTCTTCAAGGTGACACTCCGAAAGCCAGAGCCGCTTACCAGGATTTCGTCGCTCTTTGGAAGGATGCCGATCCGGATGTTCCAGTTTTGAAGGCGGCCAAGGCAGAATACGAAAAACTGAAGTAGTCAAAACAACAGACAACAGATGTCTGTTCCCCGCCCTGATGACCCGCGCTTTGTGCAATCTTTAGAATCCACACAGCCGTTTCACGTGTCTGATAGGTGTTAGCTGCCGCCTGTTTTTCCCAACTCAATGTCACAAGCACAGCGCCCAAGCCGGTGGATGGTTATTCTTGCCTTTGGATTGGTCTATCTCTTCTGGGGATCGACTTATCTGGGCATCGGCATCGCCGTGCAGGCGATCCCTCCGGCGTTGATGTGCGGTGTGCGGTTCTCCCTTGCCGGGGTGGTCATGCTGGCGGCTTGTGCGTTGACCGGACGCAAAGTCTGGTACTCGCCCAAGCAAATTGCGCTGGCGGCGGTGGTCGGACTCCTGCTGCTGATGGGCGGGAACCTCACGCTGTCCTGGGCGGAGTTAGTGGTTCCTTCGGGTCTGGCAGCGCTGATAATAGCTATCACTCCGCTCTGGTTTCTGGTGCTCGACTCGTTGCTGCTGGGCGACCATCACATCTCCGGCCGCGGCAAGGCTGGCCTGGCGTTGGGAATTCTTGGACTGTTCGTGTTGTTTTATCCTCAGTTGACTTCATCCACTGCATTGAGCCGCAAAGAATTCTGGGCTTCGGTGAGCTTAATCGGCGGATCGTTCAGTTGGGCGCTGGGGTCAGTACTCTCGAAGCGCTGGCAATCTGGGGTGGATGTGTTCAGCGGAACGGCGTGGCAAGTTACAGCCGCGGGAGTCGGAAACTTTATTTTTGCGCTCGCCCTAGGGGATTTTTCGCGCGTGGTGTGGACGGCCCGTGGGATTGGCGCCACGCTGTATTTGGTGGTGTGTGGTTCATGGATTGGCTACACAGCTTACATCTGGTTGCTGGAGCATGTCCCCACGTCGAAAGTGTCGACGTATGCCTATGTGAATCCTGTGGTTGCGGTCTTTCTGGGATGGCTGATCCTGCACGAGCGGGTCGATCGCTTTATCCTAGCTGGTAGCGCGATTGTGGTGTTGTCGGTCGTCCTGGTTACGAGCGCGAAGGTTAAAACTAAGACCGTGGCCGGAGAGATGCCGGCGGTTGAGGTCACGGGGGACTGAACCAAGGATTCATGTGTGAATGGCGTCTTACACGGTTATTCAGTCGCTAGCGCGGATCGGACCGCCGCGGTGGCACCCGCAACCTCATCCAAGAAATCGACCTAAGCTGTTGCGGAAACGTGCTGGTCGTCGCAACCGGCTTCAGCAAACATCTTCTTGGGCGTGGCCTCGCGTTGCCTGTTATCACCGCCTTATCTTCTAAGACGGGCTTCGATGACCTCGCGCGACCGGATTGGCCGGTAGGGCCGACCCCGTGCAGCAGCAACACAATGGCCGCTGTGGCGCAACACTTTGACCGCGGAATCAGATTGGAGAGGTGTCTAAGATAGTGCCGCTGCGCGGCATTTGTCGTCAGAAAAACCAATCTGACCGACGTGCCATGGTCGCCTTTTTTGGAGTTCGCGTATGCTGTGGTTGGGCCTCTTCCATTGGCGAATTGCAAAAATTGCGGACGTGAGTTGGCAGGACTTTCATGGGGAGATGCCAGGGGCGTGTGTCCTGATTGTCGCAAAGCGACGGTGACAGATCGCAACGCCTCGGCTGACATACCTCCACCAGCAGCTCAACCTGAGTCCAAACTCGCCTTCACAGCTCGGCGGGAACCTGTCACTGTTGCCCTGGTCGGAGCCAACGTTGCGGTATTCGTCTTAACGGTGGTGAGCGGCATATCTCCACTGCGACCCACCGTTCAGCAACTCCTGCGGTGGGGCGCAAACTGGGGTCCGCTATCGCTAGGGATGCAGCCCTGGCGCATGTTGACGTCGAATTACCTGCACATTGGAATCATTCACTTGTTCCTCAATGTGTGGTGCCTGTGGAACCTGGGGGCGCTGGCCGAACGCGTATTCGATGGCTGGACTTATTTTCTGGTGTACACGTTGAGCGGTTTTGGCGGCAGCCTGGTGAGTCTGTGGTGGCATCCGATGGTGATCGGGGCGGGCGCCTCTGGTGCGATCTTTGGATTGGCGGGCGCTCTGATTGCGGCGCTGTACTTAGGCAAACTTCCCATTCCGAAGGAAGCGATCCAGAAAACACTGAGGAGTTTGCTCCTTTTTGCCGGCTACAACCTGTTCTTCGGACTTAGCGCCGGCATCGACAACTCTGCACACCTGGGCGGATTGCTTAGCGGGCTTGCGGCCGGTGCCTTGCTCGCCCGCCGCATGCCGAGCCCGGAAGAAGTGTGGAAGAGTTGGCGCAACAAGGTTCTGATTTCGATTGCGCTTGTGTTGTTGGCGGGCGCGGTCTATCTGAGATCAGAGGCGCGAAAGAGATCCCCGAGCACGCTCTACTTCGAACCTTCGTCGTTCTCCTCGGCGTCGTACATGAGATCTACAACGTGTCCGCGAATTGCAAATGTTTGTTTTACGCCACCGACGACCTCGAAGTTTACCCGCACGCCGTCGTCGCTTAACCTAGTCGCCGCAAACTGGTGCTGAAACAGCCCCTGGGCGGGGGCGAATGGCGCGAAGCGACGTCCTCAGCGACGATGCCGCTCCGACTCCGCCTGCCCCACTCCAGTTTGGCAACGCTTGCCAGCCGTCGGTTCCCGCAACTCTTTGGACGGTTAGTGCCGGACGGTTAGTGCCCTGCCGACAGTAATCATGGGGGGCTTCGGTGCCGCTGCGGCCACTCCGGCGAGTGTGGCCGTAGCCAATATCCATCGTCCGACAGCATCTAGACTGGCACTACGTCTATCGTCTTCCGTACCCCATCGACCTAAGTCGAACATAATAGAGAGTGATCAGCAATCGGACGGGGAAACAAGGTCTCGGGTCACAAACCGCGAAGCTGCGTTCCAAAGCGGGAATAATGCCATCGCGACAATCTGAGAATTGATTTTTGGTTGCTGTGAACGATACTCCCAAACCTCGATGGAAATTCTGTAAAATAGAATTGCGTGACTTTCCCGGTGCATTCGCGTAAGCCTTCGCAAGACGATCCCCGGACAACTTCAAAGCAGCCGACAACTTCTTACCAGGAGATGAGCACTTTTTTGTTGCGGCGACCCCCACCCCGCATTCTAGTGGTTGACGATCAACCAAGCATTGCCGGGCTGATGAGTCAGTTGCTGACTATGCGCGGCTATGAGGTGATAACTGCGGAAAATGCTGATCAGGCTGAGGCCGAGGTCCGCCGCCAGGCTCCCGACCTGATCTTGTCGGACGTAATGATGCCGGGAAAGTCGGGATATGAATTTTGCCGCGGCCTCAAGGAAAATCCGGCAACGCGGCTGATTCCCTTTGTGCTGATCACGGGACTCACCGACAGTGCGGATAAGCTGCGCGGGATTGAAGCCGGAGCGGATGACTTCCTCAACAAGCCAGTGCTGGCGGAAGAGTTGATTGCCCGAGTTCACTCCCTGCTGCGCCTGAAGGAATTTACGGATGAACTGGAAACTGCGGACTCCGTATTATGCACGCTGGGACTGATCGTTGAGGGCCGAGACCCGTATACCGAGGGACACTGCGAGCGCTTGGCCGCGAATGCAACTGAACTGGGTCGCCATCTGGGGATGGACCAAGATTCCGTCCTGGCCCTGCGACGTGGCGGATATTTGCATGATTTGGGCAAGATCGCCGTGCCTGACGAAATCCTGAAAAAAGGCAGCAATCTGGGGCCGGAAGAATGGGAAATCATGAAGCAGCACCCGGTTACCGGCGAGAATATCTGCAGGCCACTGAAGTCGCTGCGCCTGGTTTTGCCCATTATTCGGCACCATCATGAACATTCCGATGGGTCAGGCTATCCTGATGGTTTGAGGATGAGTGAGATCCCGCTTCTGCCGCGGGTTTTGCAGGTTGTGGATGTGTACGATGCGCTGCGCACCGCGCGCCCTTATAAGCCAGCCTTGCCTCACGATCAGGCCGCGCTCACCATGCACGAAGAGGCTCGCCGTGGACTTTGGGACCACGAGTTGGTGGGCGAGTTCTTCAATATGCTGGATCAGAGGCGGCGGGTGGCCTAAAGGCAGCTTCCGGTTATGAGGTTCCCGGTTCTGATGTTTCGGTTCGGAGTTTACCTTTCCCAACTTGGGGTTGAAACCGTACAATGACGTTGCGTTTTTTGTAGCAACGGGTTTGATGGCGAGGACATCTTAGCATCCCTGATCCGGCCCGCGAGCACTCCCCGGCGACCACCGGCAGCGGAGAACGGAAGGCTGGTTTGCAAAATCTTACCTACACTCTGGTCATCCCCGCTTATAACGAAGGCGCTCGGCTGGCCCCGACACTGGAAAGGGTGTTGGGTTATATCGCGCGGCATGAATGTGACGCGGAAGTCATCGTGGTTAACGACGGCTCCCGCGATAACACCGCCGACATCGTGCGCAGCTTTGCGCAAGACCATCCCTGGCTGCGCCTGGTGGAAAATCCGGGGAACCGCGGCAAGGGTTACAGCGTGCGCAATGGCGTGCTGCACGCGCGCGGCAGGGTCGTCTTATTCACCGATGCGGACTTGTCTTCGCCTATTGAGGAAGTCCCCAAGCTGCTTCAGGCCCTCGCGGCCGGCGCCGATATTGCCATCGGATCACGCTGGTTGCAGGCCGAACTGCAAACCAAGCGCCAGTCGCTGCATCGCCAGTTTTTTGGCAGAATTTTCAATCTGCTGCTGCGCATCACTCTGGGCCTGCACTTCAAAGATACGCAATGCGGCTTCAAGGCGTTTCGGCAACGGGCTGCACTCGCAGTCTTCCCGCTGCAAAAGATCGAGGGCTGGGGCTTCGATCCGGAGATTCTCTTTCTCGCGCGTAAGGTCGGTCTTAAAGTTCAGGAAGTGCCGGTGGTTTGGGCCCATGATGGTGGAACTCGCATTAACCCGATCGCCGATGGAGCGCGAATGTTTGTGGAGATGCTGAGAATCCGCTGGTACGACCTAAGCGGAAAATACAATCCTTCTTCCCCACAGCCACAGCCGGTTAAGACGCTGCCCGAAGTTCGGGGTCCAAACGTTTAACGATCACTACACTCATATGGCGGTCGTACTCTAAGGTCAAGTGCGAGGCACAATCGTCGCACAGCCAGAAAAACTCACTTCGGCCGGGAGCCTTGGCGGGCTGGACCATCCCCGATGGCTCGATTTCCACACGGAACAGTTTGCCCTGACGAAAATATCTAAAAGACGCTGGGCACGGTGGGTTCGCACACTTGGAAAGCATTGCTGCCTTCTCGCGAATGACATCTCTCAGGATAAGTGGACTGAAACTCGAATGCAAGCCATGTTGCGAGAGGTTAAGAAAGGCCCACTTCCGCTTGGCCGAGACTAAGTGAAGAGTGAAGAAATTCAGGCGGACTTTTCTTTTTCAGGTACCGCTTGGCCTACGCCTGAGTCCGCCAAAGCTGCAATGACCGAGTGTCCCATCTCGGGAGTGGCGAGGGCGGTCTGACCGCTGCTGGCGAGGTCAGCGGTGCGATGTCCGCGATTTAGCACCGTGCCCACGGCGTTCTCGATGCACGCGGCCTCACGCTCGAGTTGGAAGGAGTAGCGAAGCAACATCGCGACAGAAAGAATTGCGCCGAGCGGGTTCGCAATTCCCTTTCCGGCGATGTCAGGCGCCGAACCATGGACGGGCTCGTACAGACCGACGGAGCCGCCGATGCTTGCGGACGCCAGCAGGCCGAGTGAGCCTACGATTCCGCCGGCCTGGTCGGAGAGAATGTCGCCGAACATATTTTCAGTCAGGACGACATCGAAATCTCTGGGACGCTGCACCAGCGACATGGCGGCCGAATCCACGTACATGTGGGAGAGTTTGACGTCGGGATAATTTTGAGAGGTGCGGGTGACGACTTCGCGCCAGAGGCGAGAGCACTCAAGCACGTTGGCCTTATCGACCGACCGCACTTTGTGGCGACGTTTGCGAGCCAGATCAAAAGCGATGTGGGCGATGCGCGCGATCTCTGGCTCACCGTAACGCATGGTATTGAGTGCATTCCTCGAGCCGGCAGGTCCCTCGATGGAGCGCGGCTGGCCGAAGTAGAGGCCCCCTAGCAACTCGCGCACGATGAGGATGTCGGTGCCATGCACCACATCGGCGCGCAGTGGCGAACAATCTTCGAGCGCGGGGAAGCAAACGGCAGGACGCAGATTGGCGTAGGCGCCCAGCTCGCGGCGAAGACGTAAGAGGCCAGCCTCCGGGCGCAGATGATTCGGGAAGTGATCGAAGGCGGGACCTCCGACAGCACCGAGCAGCACCGCGGAGGAGGACAGGCAAGCCTGTAACGTGTCCGCGGGCAGAGGGTCATTACTCGCGGTGAGGGCCGCACCGCCGATGTTCTTTCGGTGAAGCTGAAGCTGGTGACCGAAAATTTCGGCAAGGGCTTCGAGAACCAGTACGGCTTGGTCGGCGACTTCGGGGCCAATTCCGTCGCCGGGCAGGATGGTTAGGTTCAGAAGCATGCGGGGTTCGTCTACCGCGGAGAAGGGGTCGGTTTTAGCGCTGCTGCCAGCCCTACACGCCCCACAGGTAGTCTTCCTGCTCGTGGTGATCGGCCGAGACGGACACCGGCCCGCCAGCGGCATTTTCCGCCGTTGGGAAAACCAGCGGCCTGACTGGAGGCTCGTGTGATCCGGTGCTAGCGGCTGCGGCGAGCGCAGTCGGGATTCGTTCGATGAGCGGGGTCGCTGATGCCGCCGGCTTGTGGGTTTCGCGGATCAACTCGAGCAGGTGATGATCTTCGACGTGCTTGATCTTATCGGCCAGCCGAACAAAGCGACGATAAATGTCGTCGAGCGCGCGCCGATTAAACTGGTAGCCGAGCTGTTCGCAGCGCATGGCGAGGGCGTGACGGCCAGAATGCTTGCCCAGGACCAGTGTAGAATCCGGCACACCGACCGACTGAGGCGTCATAATTTCGTATGTGAGAGGGTTCTTCAGGACTCCGTCCTGATGAATGCCGGCCTCGTGCGCGAAGGCGTTACGTCCGGTAATGGCTTTGTTGGGCTGCACCGGAACGCCAGTAATTTCACTCAACAACTGGCTGGCGCCAAACAAATGCTCACCCACAACACTGGTTTCGTAGGGATAGCGGTCGGGACGAACCCGCATGGCCATGACAATTTCTTCGAGCGACGCGTTGCCGGCGCGCTCTCCGATGCCATTGATTGTGCACTCCACCTGTCGCGCGCCGGCGGCGATTGCGGCCAGGGTGTTGGCCACGGCAAGACCAAGATCGTTGTGACAGTGGGCTGAGATCGTTACTTTCTCGATTCCCTTCACGCGCCGGCGGATCGTTGCGATCAAATCTCCGAACTCGGTGGGCATGGTGTAGCCAACGGTGTCGGGAATGTTCAGCGTGGTGGCGCCCGCCTCGACCACGGCATCGAGCACGCGACAGAGAAAATCGGGCTCGGTGCGGGTAGCGTCTTCTGGTGAAAATTCGACGTCATCGCAAAGCGATTTTGCTAAGCGGACGGCATCGCGAGCCTGCGCCAGGCACTCGTCGCGAGTCATGCGCAGCTTGTACTGAAGGTGAATGTCAGAAGTCGCCAGGAACACGTGAATGCGAGGCCGCGCGGCGCCCTGGAGGGCCTGCCAGGCGCGCTCGATATCGGGGCGGCAGGCGCGAGCCAGCGCAGCGATGATGGGGCGGCGCACCACAGCCGAGATCGCTCTCACGGCCTCGAAGTCACCTTCCGAAGCTATGGGAAAACCGGCTTCAATCACGTCCACGCCGAGGCGGTCGAGTTGATGGGCCAGACGCAACTTTTCCTGCTGGTTCATACTGCAACCGGGGGACTGCTCTCCGTCGCGCAGGCTGGTATCGAAAACAGTGATGCGAACTCGGTCCGTCATTGATCTCCTCGAGTTTGGCTGTATCTCAATAGTACGGAGCGGATGGCCTGAAGCAAAACTTATAATTATTTAAATATCATTAGTATTTCTGTTACCATAAGCTGCGCTAATGAGTTAATAACTATCTATAAAGGCTACAGCTATGGAACTTTCGCAGCTGGAGGTGTTTCTGGCGGTGGCGCGGGAAGGCCGTTTCTCGCGTGCGGCGGAAAAGCTCTACCGCACCCAGTCAGCGGTTAGCCAAACCATTCGTAAGCTGGAACAAGAATTGGGCGAACCGTTGTTTGACCGGTCCTCGCGGGACGCGCGTTTGACCGATGCCGGACAGGTGCTGTTTGAATACGCGGAAAAGCTAGTGAACCTGCGCAACGACGCGCGCGCGTCATTGTCTGAATTGGAGGAATTGCATCGCGGGAAGCTGGTGATCGCAGCCAACGAATTTACCGTTCTCTACCTGCTGCCGGTGCTGGAAGAGTTTCGGGGCCGACATCCCATGATCAAGATCACTGTGCAGCGGGCGCTGGGGAGCCACATTCCTGACGATGTGTTACGGCACAACGCGGAATTGGGCGTGCTGTCCTACGAACCGCGAGAGCCTAACCTCCACTCGGTGATTGTGTATCTTGACGAACTGGTGTTAGTGGTGCCTCCGCAACATCCGCTGGCTTCGGGGCCGCAGGTGAGCATCCGGCAGCTGGGGACGGAATCGTTTGTGGCTCACATTGTTTCGTCCCCTTATCGAGAAAAAGTGTTGCAAGCCTTCAAGCGGCACAAGACCCCACTGCATATGGGGCTGGAGTTGCCAACGCTGCAGGCTATTAAACAGTTTGTGGCGATGGGAAACGGCGTGGCGTTTATGCCCGAGATCAGCGTCGAGACAGAACTGGCACGCGGCGACCTGGTGCGCATTCCAGTACAAGAGCTTCACCTGGACCGGAAGTTGCGCCTGATCTATCGCAAAGAGGCAAGCCTGTCGCACGCGGCGCGGGCTTTTCTCAAAGTGGCCGAGGCGGTGGCTGAGCAACGCAAAGGACGATATCGTTTCCAGCGGGAAAGCTGACTAGAAATCGAACGCAGTAAATGCTGGCTAGGATTCAAGGGTGGAGCGCCCGGCTCATAACACCGGGCGCACTGGTTAGCAGTCGGCGCAGACTTCGTCTTCGGAGAATGATTCAAGCGCCTCTTCCAATGACGGGTGAATATCGAGCACCGAGTTGAGATTCGTTAGATCGAGAAGGTTGTGCACGAACGGGCTGGGACGGGCACACTTCAACCTTGCTCCTTCGGCTTGCGCTTTCGTATGTAGAAGTACCAGCTGCAGTCCCCAAGCTGCCGGACGCTCAAGCGGCGACCACGTTTCACAAGATGTGTCCATAGATTGCATCCTAATGCATAGACGCTTGTGGATAGGTTTCAGCACCAAAAAAAGAAAGTAAATTTTTGTAGGGCGCCGCAGAATTGGGAAGCTTCCTGGTAACAAAATTTTGTCAGCTGTCGAGAACTCCCTGTCTATTACACTGCATCCAAAGGATTTTCCGGGACTTGATGAACGATTTTGCCGGCTGGCTTGCCGGGGAGGAAATATTTTCGTGGCAAAACTTGCAAGTATTGTTTTGATGGTACTGAGTTTCATGATGTTGCCCACGGCAATGTCTGCTCAACTTATCCCGCATGGGAACGTCTATGTCGGCGCTTCTTACAGCGACTCCGATATCGTTACCGCGAACCGAATGGGCTTGAAAGGTTGGAACGCCTCGGGCGAAGCGATTGTGCTTCCTCACCTGGGCGTTGTGGCTGACTTAAGCGGCTACTATGCTCCAGGCATTAAGCAGTACAACTTTCTTTTCGGGCCGCGCCTCGCGGTCAGCTGGGGACGATGGCGCCCGTTCGCGCAGGCACTATTTGGTATTCAAAGGATCACTCTAAACGACAGCAGCTACCGGCCGTTGGCGGTGGACTTCGGCGGCGGTGTGGATTACCGGCTAATCAAAGCATTCTCCTGGAGGGTGCAAGGCGACTACGTCCATACCAACTACTTGAGTGCCCAACAGAATGACGTGCGAGGCTCGACCGGCGTGGTGTTCCGCTTCTAGCGAATCCAGACCGGGAGCTCACCGCAAATCGTATTTGCCCGCCTGCGGCGTGGCAACAAATCTCTTTGTGCTCCTTCTTCGTTTGAGCGCATCCAATTTCTCAACTGTCACAAGGAGGTGTTTGCGTGCGCCGGAACGTTGCAGCAGTTTTTTTCACCCTAGTTCTTTCCGCCGGGTTGGCGAATGCTCAAATTCCAACCGGAGGCAATGTCTTTTTCGGCTATTCTTATTACAACACTAATCTGTCCTCTGTCGATCGCGCCAATCTGAATGGATGGGAAGGTTCGCTTGAGGGCAAGGTAGTTCCCTGGGTAGGAATCGTGGCAGATCTGAGTGGCCACTATGGCTCGCAGAATTTTCCAACTATTTGTCCGGCCATTGCGGGGCCGTGCCCGGCGGTCCATCTGAAAGTCAACGAGCACAATGCGCTTTTCGGTCCGCGCGTGTCGGTGTCAGTTGGAAAGATTCGACCGTTTGCCGAAGTGCTGATAGGTGTCGGGCATGTGAGTGCCCATAGCGCGGGCAGTGACACCTCATTTGCAACCGGAGTGGGTGGCGGCCTCGACTATCATTTGTTTCCGCTTCTGGCCTGGCGGGTAGAGGGAGATTATGTGACGACCCGTTTTTTCAGTGCGACGCAGAATAATCTGCAGCTGTCTACTGGAATCGTATTCCGATTCTGAAGTGCGGCAGATCGCAATAGGGAACGCGTTACGCAGCCAGCCATGAGTTGGACTTGTTGTCGCGGCCTCAAAAAAAACATTTGCCCGGTGTGTCAATCTCGCGGGCTAGGTCTGCCAGTACTTGTGGTCGCGCAGGAAATAGTTCGAATTCCAGTAGTTCATTGCGGTTCTTAGGAACAAGCTCGCAACCCGGAAGTGACCCATCTTCTGGAAACGTCGGTTGGTGGTATAGACTCCGCCGCGAACGATACCGAAGCGATGCCGTTGCACCTGCTGGCTGAGCAGGTAGTCCTCGGCGAAGGCGACCTGTTGGTTAAATCCGCCCAGTTCGCGAAATTTCTCCGTGTCCAACAGCATGAACATGCCGGTAGCGAAGGGCCGATGCCAACGCGACAGGTATTGAAACAAATCGTTGCTGGCGTAAAGCAGCTTGTCAATCCAGCTTCCGTCGCGACACAAGATATTTGTAGTTACGCAATGCAGGTTCTTGCGCTGGGCTAGTTCCAGGGCGCGACGCAGCACGGAAGGATGTGCCAGTTCGATATCTTCCGCCACGAATGACTCTGAGGTTCAAACGGCCGCGGAAGCTAAGGACGATGTCGGGAGTGCCGTCAATCGAGTGGGCGTCAGCGACCAACACCCTCGTACTCGACATTTTCGAGTAGTCCTGCGTGGTTAGTGAAGTCAGCAAACGCGGAATCAGTTTCGCCTCGTTCTTGGCTGGAATCACTATCGTCAACTCGTTCGCGGTATTCATGGATGCGTACCCCCGGTTCGTCGATGGTCAGATACGTCAGGCGGGAATCGACCCAGCCGCCTGCGTTGTAATAGTTGATGCCGTCGCGCTCGATGTGGACGGCTTCATGGGTGTGGCCACAAAAGATGCGGGTGGCGCCGTGCTGGTGCGCGTAAGACAAGGCTCCGGACGCCACTTTCGGCGACATCCTCAACCAGCGCGTGTTGAGGCGGTCAATCAACCGGGCAATCGGCTGGCCTTTCATATCGAGCTTTTGCAAGCGCAGATAAAAGGAGGTTCCAAAGGAGCTGAGTCTTACCCGGTTCACCTGAAAGCCATCGAATTGGTGGCCATGGATCGCCAGGTGGGGGATTCCGCAGAATTCCCACTTGTATTCCTGGTAGACCCGCACTCCGACAAGATGCGACATGATATTCGCCAGGCCGTGGTCGTGATTACCTTCCACCCAGATCACTTCGACGTTGCGTTTGGGATTCGAGAGCTTGCGAATGTAGCCGAGAAACTTCCAGTGTTCCTTGGTGAGGCGGGCAAAGTTCAGATCGGCGAAAATGTCGCCCAGAAGGATCAATCTCCGAAACTGATTCTGCTTGAGCACGCAAGTGGCTTCGCGCGCGTGACTGGTCTCCGCACCGAGATGCAGATCGGAAAGGACCAGCGTGTTGTAGGCTGGCGGATCCATGTTCATTTTCTAGCAGAGGAATGTTACGGACTGATGAAATTTGCATCAAAATTGGTGCAGTGGTAACCGAGCCGGTAACCCTGAAAATCGCAAACTGTCAAAGGAGTGTTACAAAAACTAGACTATTTCTGGGTGGGCGGCACGTAATCCTTTGGCGGGGCTGCGCCTTCACCGAAGAAGAACTGCTCCAACTGCTTGGCAATTACTTCCTGATCTTCGCGGCGTGCAGGATTCAGGCGATACTCATTGAGAAGCATCTTGCAGTGCTCCGTCCACATTGTCCAGGCCTGCTGAGAGACGTTGTCAAACACCTTGCGGCCGAGCTCGTTGTCAAAAGGAGGCTCGTCCAAGCCCGGCAGCTCTTTTTGCAACTTCACGCAGAATACCGTGTGTCCCGCCATGAATATTCCTTAGCAACAATTAGGAAGACGTGATCATTATTTTACACGCATCGCAGACCGCCCGAAGCCTACTGAGCGACGCGAAACATAGGTAACGGCTTGTGGTGGGCCCGCCAGGATTCGAACCTGGAACCAACAGATTATGAGCCCCTTCCCGGACTCTGCAAACAAATAAATAGCCCCCTTCCCTCTGCAAATTCCGGCAAAGTCCTGCAAAATCCTGAAAAATCCGCAACCCAGACGCAACCAGCCTGAACAGAAAAGGGAGGATTAACTTCATGGCATTTGACCTCAGCAGCAGCGCTCTTCGCGGCAAGAAAACCTGACACGACCAGGGTAAAGTCGGCTCCCATTAATTATCGGATGCGTTCGCGCGGGCTGTTCGAAGAGCCCGGATGCAGCGGGAATTTAGAAGAGGACCCTGCGTTCTTCGGGTGGGATTCCCCCGGTAGCCACGCGATCGGTGGATTGGATGGTGGTCGCGACGGACAGGTAAGGAGTATTAGTTGCAGCCTTTTGCGAAAGCGCTTTGAAGCGGTGACAGCTTAGCCCGGGCGTCTCTGCAGTGTGCATACGGTGGTACAATTCTGCGCAAGTGGAGATCGTTTCCGTCCTGCTCCGACCGTTGAGACCTGTTATGCGTTATCTGAGCTTCGTAGTGGTCCTTGCCCTCGTTGCCTCTTTAGCATGGGCACAGACCGACGCTAAGCCTGGATCCGACTTCCAGT
>WNGL01015425.1_pt1 | contig 15555 bp, 15 predicted proteins | sample 5400591 | NCBI WGS metagenome assembly WNGL01 (sample SAMN13153377, study PRJNA577476) | soil metagenome | isolation source: 80 cm soil or saprolite under Garry oak tree replicate 1 | place: USA:California | collected 2016-06-15
CAACATCGCGTAATCACGCTGCCCTATGGCGCTATCCTGATCGCATTGCTTCAATAACGATTCGATCTTGTCCGTGGACAGATGCTGGGGCACTCCAGACAGCCTCCAGTTGGCGACAGTGGGAACGCTTGCGCGGAGATCGACTTCGACATGGCCCTGCTGGTAAAGAAACTGAAAGAAGTTTCGCAACGCTGTCGTCGCACGTTGTGCTGAATTTGGACTAATCACCTCGGCCCGATTCAGAATGAACTTTGCAACGTCCTGTGCACTTAACGACTCGACGTTCCCGGAGCAGCGTGACAAGAAACTTCTTGTCACATCGAGATACTGTCTTTGAGTCGATTCCTTCACGCCGCGTTCCTCGGCGAGGTACGCAGCAAAGCTCCTTTGCAACCGGTCGATTGGATTCTTCGTGCGTTTCGCAACCGCATGCGGAACCACCTTCTCGCCGCGGAGATAGGCGAGAAAAGCTTGCAGGACTGGTTTATCGGCGATTTGCGCACTGTACTGTTCGTGCCGGTCGCGGAGAAATTGCTCGATACGCTCTTCGCTCAGGTCTCTGAGATTAAGCCCTTGCTGTAGCAGCCACGGATCAAGCCCGGTTAATAATCTGTGCCGATAAGCGACACCATCTTGTGAATAGCCCTGCCCGACAAGATTTCTTGTGAAGCATTCAACATGGGGATGTAGCGGACTGATTGGTTTCTTCGTGGACGCTGAAACCGACCGCCTCAACTTGCGTTTCATGGTCTGTCTTCTCCCTTCGATGTGAAAAATGGTGAAGACAGTCACGATCAAATTATGCCGACAAGTCAACCGTCGAATTCTTATCCGATAGGCTGACTAAAGCCGGAGTCAAGCGTGAAGCTACCGATCAACTCGGCATAATCCGGGACTCGGCATTATGGGAGTTATCCCGATGTCGGGATAACTCCCAGTGATTGAGCATATAAGTGACCGCCGATCCGAGGTCCGAATTGGGTTCGCAGAGTTTTTCGTCGACCTGTTTACCCAACCAGCGTTTGATCTCATCCATCAGCGGGGCGCTTTCGGTCTGATGGAGTTTTAGCCGTTGGTCCGGCGTCATGGCCTGTTGGTGGGCGATAGCATCGTTTTGGTAAACCTTGCCCAAGATTTCCAGGATGTAGCGGCATTCCTCAGGAAAGTTCGCCGCAGCTTCGACGAAGTACCGGCGGCCGTGAACGAGACAATTAGCGAGGATGACTTCCAGCTCTCGTGGAAGATTCCGCGACAAGGCATCGCACATTTGGATGGGCCGGGGTAATTCGCTCGCCCGCTGCGCCAACACATCGGCAATGTTTTCTCCGGCGTGTTTGCGCCCGGAAAAGAACAGCGCGATTTTGCGGCCCTCTCGTGTCGAAACGATGCCCGTCGTGAAGACGCCTGTGCGGCCAGGCAATTTTGGATCTTCCACGACACGGTCTTGATCGACAAACTCGAGAATCTTCACAGATGTGTCATCGTTGTAGAGTACCTCGCCGGAAGCGGCCTGCCGGATGAACTCCTCAAAAGCAGGCTGGATGCGCTGTGCGCCGTCGCGTACCATTTCCCACTGCGTTGAAGCCGGCAGCGGTATCCCGAGATTGCTTTCAAGCCGTTCGAGACGATGAAACGGAAACCCACTGCCGTACTTCATCAGCGCTACCATCGCCGTGGAGGTCGCATCGTATTTCTCCGACCCCACGCCTTCGGGGGCTTCGGCCGTGAAAACATCGCCACACGTGTTGCAGCGTAGTCTCTGCAGGCGGTAGACGTCGGCTTGAATGGGAGCCTGTCCCACAATCCGCACCAGCGGACTGTCATCAGTTTCGTACAAGTTCCCTTTGCCGCACGGGCAACGGTCTCCGGGCTTCATCAACTCCAGCGAAACACGGATCTGACGCGCACCCTTGTAATCGTCTGCACCATTGCGGCCATGTCCTTTGACCTTCTTCTTGCTCCCCGCTGTGCGGGGTTGGCCATCCGGCGCCGAAGACTGCGATGTTTCAGGTGGCTTGTCCGATTCGCCTGGATTATCTGCAGCCTCAGAATCCGTTGCGGATTCCATTTGAAGCACCCGCAAAATTTTGCGCGTTTTCTCGCTTTTGGCTGAACCCAGAATCCGGTAGATCTCGGCCGCTTGTTTATCTTTGGCCAGGTGCGTCAGATACGACAAGGTCTCCACCACGGCATTCAGGACCGTGTAGTCCTCCTCGCCCAGCGCCATCCGCACCCGCTTGAGAATCTCCTTCAACTCGTCCATCGTCCATTCCGAAACCGGCTTCCGTCTCATGCCGGCTCCATCAACCGCCGTCGAAAGTCCTTATACAGCGGATATGCCAATACCTGTTTGAGCGATCGATTCGGCCGATGGCCGTTGGCGGCCTTCCCGCGCCCTGTCGTCAAACCCAGCACCATCCAGTTCGCTGCCCGGTAGCAGGTTCCACGCCAGCGTTCCGGATCAATAAACGTTTCCAGATAATAGACCGGGTGGCCGTAGATCCGCTCCCAATCCCGCGGCACCATCGCCGCCATCCGACCTAAAATGTGCGACGCTAAATGTGGGACGCGGACCCAAGGCAGTATTAAGTAGCGGCTGTTGTAGCCAATGAAACCGATATTCCGCCGGCGGGCTTCGCGTCCCCATCCAATGAACCGGTCGCGCGGCCCCAGGTGGCGCGCCGCCGACGACCACGCCAAACACGCGATCGGCCGCCCTAAAGCATAGACCATGTACTTCAGCTGTTCGCCGACAGGTTGCGTGTAGCTCAGATAATGATGATGCTCGATCAGGCCATTGAACAACGCCTCGTCCGGCGTCCGGCGCACCAGTCGGAATTCCAGCGGTCCCAGATCCTTCAGGCATCCTTCGACAACGGAAGCGTCAATTCTGACACAGCCAGAATCCCCTCCCGTTGTCGCTGAGGATTTTGATGGATTTCGATCTCCGGTTCCGGAAAACAAATAACGCGCCGGAAAACGGATCCGAGTTCAAGACTGTCCGGCACACTTTCGTCAAGCCATCGATCCCGCAGCGGAAATCCGCCGGCTCGCGCGCCACCCAGATCCGCGTTTGTGCGGTCAGGGCGATCATTCGCGCTCGCTCCAAAATGTTCGGCTCAACGCCGTCACGTCCGCTGCTGCCCCTTTCAGTTCGATTCGCATCCGCGCGCCTCGCGCATCTTCCATCTCCACGATGCACACCGATAGCATCGCCCCTTGCGGAATCAGTTCGACGAACGCGCCGCTCTTCGCGCCTTCTTCTTCCTCACCATTCCGAACGCGACGTTTCAATCGGCTGTGGTCCAGATGCAACGCCCGTGCTGCGGGCCATACCCCGTGTTGCTTCGCCAGCTGCACTGCCGTCACCCACAAATGCTCCGGAATGCGCTGACCACGCCTTCGTTCACGCCGCCAGTTTTCAAATTGCAGTTGCGCTTCTTCGATTTCCGCCGGAACCGTATCGGTAGGTCTCTCACTCATCAGCATGCCCTCCTTTTCAAAAACGGCACGCTGACGCTATCAATTTTCGCTACACGGATTCACGCACCCTTGCCGAAAGGACACATTGGTTTGGCAATTCCGGCAGGCACCACGGCCTCCACCGTGAGTGCCACCGTTTCGGCCAATGCGGATAGATAGGCGTTTCTATTACGGAAGCGTTCGGGAGCTGGGAAAATGAAGTCTTTTGTTCAACGGTCATTCGATCGATCGGACCTTTGGCCGGATACCGCCTCTACCGCGTGCACGATATCGGGATAGGCTGCACAGCGGCACAAGTTGCCGGATAAATAGTGACGGATCTCGTCCGTTGTGGGGTGGGGGTGGCGGTCGAGCAGTTCCTTGGTCATCAGAATGAACCCCGGCGTGCAAAAGCCGCATTGGAATGCGCAGTTCTCGACAAAGGATTGCTGGATCGAATGGAGCTCGTTGCCGGAGCCGAGTCCCTCGACAATTCCCAACAGCTTTCCGGTGTGAGTTCCACTCCAAGTCCATCGAACCGCGACCCTCCTTCCATCGTCGATCAACTCGTCGATGTCGCACTGGAAGTGGGAGAACGCGGATCTGAACTGCTATCATCTCGCTTTACGCACACACTCCTCTGAAATGTTTGGGTGCTCCGATTGGAACCCGTGGTACCCGTCCCGCCACATTGGCGTCCTGCTTGCATCGGCCGAACCCAACTTCGTCACGTCAGCGGCGAAGTTGAATTACGGCCCTGGTTATCGCTGCGCCTTCGCTTCTATGGCCGAACCGCCCGAGCCTCCGATTGCGTCGCCAGAAACGACCAACTCCATTCGGCGATTCTGCTGCCGGCCGGCCGCCGTATCATTGGTTGCCACTGGCTGGCTCTTACCGAATCCACGGGAGACAATGGAAGATGTGACAATGCCTTGTTTAGCCAGAAAATCGCGAACCGAGTTCGCCCGGTTTTCCGACAAGCGCATGTTGAGCTCGTCTGTTCCCACGCTGTCGGTATGGCCTTCCACGCCGAGCGTTAGAGTGGGATACGCCCCGTCTGTCGAGCAAAGGGCGGAAAGAATTCACCGGCTCGTCGATAGCTGAGGGTGGAAGAAACGTTGCACTCGTTGAAGCGGCGGATGGGGTGAGAATCAACGGCGAGCAGCACTACCTCTGGCGAGCAGTCGATCAGAACGGCGACGTGATCGACATCCGGGTTCAACCGCGCCGTGACCAGCGAGCAGCCGGACGATTCTTTCGAAGACTGTTGCGAGGGGCAAGCAGAATGAGTTCCGGTTCACGATTGGTCTCGTCCGGGCTTTCGGAAAGAGTCGTTGACAGCTACCCGCGGACCTCAAGAAGGTCATGAGAAGAACAACGATTCGATTTTCGTTTGTGGTACGCAAGTATACGCCGAGCTCAAGTCGGCCCAGTAGAGGCAGAGTTCTACCTTTCTGGTGGGCAGGCGATCTTGTCGCCTGCCCCGGCGAGCGGCTCCACGCCGTGGCTGATGGCGTTCAGCCAAGAGGCCGTCAGTCGCTCGATTTCTCCATCGTCTGGCGTGACAAGTGCGAGCCCGGCCAAAGCGTGCAAGATTTCTTTCTGAAAGCTCCTCAATTTTCTCGTTCGAAAGATCACGCAGATCGTCGATCTTGTAACATTGCTGCCCAGGAATCCATCACGCGTCGGGCGGATGAATTGCTGCGATAATTCGCATGGGGCCCAGGCAGCGGGGGCAAACACATGAAGGCGATTTCACAGGCTGCCGCAACGCGGCGCTATCGCGTCGAACTGATCACGGCGGAATCCGGAGCCTCGCGCCTCGTGCGTCACCGGCGCTTGATTCGTTTTCCCCAACTCACCATGCCGTTGCTCGCCGCTTACACCCCAGACCATTGGGAAGTGAGCCACACCGACGAGATCGTGCAGCGGGTTGATTTCAACAAGCCCGTTGACTTGGCGGGCATCACTGCCAACACGCCTGCGGCGCCTCATGCCTACGGATTGGCGCGGGAATTCCGCCGGCGCGGTGTGGCCGTCGTCATCGGTGGGCCGCACGCGACGCTGCTGCCCGACGAGGTGGCTCAACAGGCCGACGCGGTTGTGATTGGCGAGGGCGAACTGGTCTGGCCGCAACTATTGACTGATTTCGAGCGAGGCGAGTTGAAACGCACTTACAAATCTTGCGCGCTACCGACCTTGAAGAAAATGCCCGCGCCCCGCTGGGATTTGATCAAGGGCCGGGCGTACGGGAAGGGCGTGACCATCGCAACGCGCGGGTGTCCGTTCGCCTGTGATTATTGCACCATCCCACAGATGTATCAACGCCGGATGCGTTATCGGCCCGTGGGCGAAATCGTGGATGAGATCAAGCGGATGCCGGGCCGTGCGCTGATTTTCTGGGACGACAACATCGGCGCCAACCGGGACTACGCCAAGGAACTGTTCACGGCGATAGCGCCGCTCAAACGGTGGTGGACCAGCCAATGCACGGCTGATGTTGCGTGCGATGACGAGTTCATGACCCTCGCGGCGAAGAGCGGCTGCAAAGCACTTTTCCTCGGCCTGGAAACGATCTCACAAGCCAGCCTCAACGTCGCCAACAAGCGCCACAATCGCGCGAGCGAATACGCGGAGGTCATCCGGAGCTTTCATGCGCACCGCATTGCGGTGCAGGCCGGCGTGGTTTTCGGATTCGATCATGACGACCGGACGATTTTCAGAACGACGGTCGAGTTCTATCGTTCGGTAGGGCTCGATTCGGCGACGGTCAGCGTCCTGATTCCATTTCCGAACACACCACTGTTCGAACGACTCGAGGCCGAGGGACGGATTCTCACGCGCGATTGGTCGAAGTATAACGGCAAGAAAGACGTCGTCTTTCAGCCGGCGTTGATGTCGCCGCACGAACTGCTCATGGGCATGGAGTGGGCGGCGCGCCAATTCTACTGCATCCCTTCCATCATCGAACGCATGGCCCGCTCGCGAACCGGGCTCTGGTGGAATCTCGCGCGGAACCTCGGCTATCATCTGGCGCTCGGCAATTTTGGCGACGTGGGATGCAATCCGGAAACTGGCGAGCAATTCTCACCCGTTACTTTGCCTGGCGAACCGCTCGGATCGCGAATGGATACGGCTGCCAACTCGTAATGGAAGGGTGACGACGTGCCGCTTACACCACGTAGATTTACACCTTTTTTCGGTGCTCATTTCATAGCTTCGTCCACAGGTGTGAGCTAGAATCGGTCAACTCGAAAACCTTTAACGCCAAACCAAAGCTGCCTGCCTAAGGCAGAAGGAGACTCTATGCGTTTCGCACGCACATTAGCAGTAGCAGTTCTGTTACCGCTCGTATTCAGCGTCTTGGCTCAGGCCCAGGCGCAGAACAAGCCGGCACAGTTTGTACAATGGACCATAACAACAGTCAGACCGTCAGCGATCAACGATTACGAAGAGTTTGTGAAAAAGGTGAATGCTGCCCGAGACAAGACACCGGGATCTCCAAGAGTGTTGGTATATGCAGTCAACCTCGGTGGGCCGGCGTTTACCTTCTACCAGCTTACCGAATGGGAGAAATGGGCGGATCGAGAGAAATTCCCCAACGGTGGTCAAATGCTGACAAAAGTTTATGGCCAAGCCGAAACTGCCCGGTTGCAGAAAATGCAACGCGATGCCATTGTGCAGCAGCGGAGCGAGGTGTTCGCTTACAATGCCAATGCGAGCTCTGGCGGTGGATCGGCCTCCGCGGTGAGATCCGCGATTTTTATAGCGGAACCCCTGCATACAACATTTCTGGTACCGGCGCCGAACAACATAACATCGTCGCCGGCGGCGGGTTTGTGTTGAAGTGGGGAGAGTAGTTCTTTTGACAAGATATGCCAGCCGCGGATTGTGCGGAATACCTCGTCAACGGCCAGCCGGATTGGGCTTTTCTCAAGCAGTCTTTGCCAGCTTTCCGAATTGTGTGATCCTGAGATCTTTCGCGTGAGCGTTTCATTGATACGTGACGTTGACCGGTTCGTTCGCGTGAGGTTGACTGGTAGGTATGGTGTGGATAAGATGCACGCGGTGTCAAATCACGAGTTCGAGCAAAAAAGCGAGGGCATATGAGTGGAAAAGTTATCCCGAAACCGTCGGAAAGACGGTCCTTTCTTACTCGTCTGAGCGCAGGAGTGACCGCGTTTGCCGCGGCAGTTGTCACTGGCGGGGCTGCGGAGGGGCAGTCCCCGGCGGGTGCGCGCTGGCAGCCGGAGCGCCATGAGACGGATGACTGGTTGGATAAACTGCCGGGCAAACATCGAATGGTGTTCGATACAACGACGGCCGCTGGTTTCGGAGAAGCGATCCTCTTTGCGAATAATTTCATGGCGGCAAACCAGTCCGGCTACGCCGTGCCCGATGACGCTTTAGCGATCGTTATTGTGGCGCGTCACAATTCCACGGCATTCGCGTACAACCATGCGATCTGGGCAAAGTACGGATTGCCGCTGTCGCTGCGGACGAATTTTACAGATCCGAAAAACAGACAGGCCCCCAAGGTCAACCTTTACAATGCGACGGACTACGGCGTCCAATTGCCGAACCGGGGCACGACGCTTGACGCGCTCGCAAAACGGGGCGTGCACTTCGCGGTCTGTCAAATGGCCACGCGCGGTATCGCCGGAGCTCTTGCCGATGTGGCGGGCGGGAACACCGACGCCATCTATAACGAACTGGTCGCTAATATCGTGACCAACGCCCGCATGGTGCCGGCCGGAATCGTCGCCGTGAATCGCGCGCAGGAACGAGGGTACTCGTTCGTGGGCGCGTAATTGGGAGCCAACGCGCAACTCGGCCTCACCAGCCAGCCGCTGAAGACGTTCGCGCTCGACTACATTCAGGCGCACAATAGTAAGTCTCTATCTTCAGAGACCGCTTGGCGATTAAAGGTTGCTGATTGTCAAACCGGCTCTTCTCGAAATTGCGAGAGGCTGGTTTTGTTTCGTCCTGAAATTCCCTAAATTCAGAGATCCTGATCTCGCCAGACAATTTGCAGCAAACGAGGAAAACAGAATGAGCTGGAATTCCCCTCCTTGGCGAAGGAGGGGTGGCTGCGCCCATCAATGAAATGTCGCGAAGCCACCTTAGCTGGGCGCAGACGGTCGTTCAAGCTACCGGGTTAGAATCTATTCGGAGGTTGAACGAACCACCCCGTCGGCGCCTTTTAAAAGAACGGGGATATTTTTTGATGGCGCGGCCACCCCTCCTTTGCCAAAGAGGGGATTTTTCGCTTCGTTATAGGTTCATCCTGAATTCCTCGACATCACGAGTTCTGAAATTGCTGCACAATCCGCCTAACGTTTCAGTTCGAGGCGCGGCCCAATGAAAGCCGTGATTTTGCTTTTCCTTGCGCTTGCCGGCCCGCTCATCGCCCGGCAATCGCTTTCTCCGGCACAGGGCTCAGCTGGCGCGGGGGCAAACCCCCTTGCCGAATTGAAGGATGAGGTTAAGCGCTCCCTGGCAGAGGCGAGCCTCCCGTTTACTGAAGAACAGGAGCGGGCCATCGTTCTCATGATGGAGGACCGGCGGCGGGCTTCCGAAGACCTCTTCGGCGACCTGATGAACTTTCAAGCGGGTCCGACTCGCGGTGAGGATGCGGATCGTTTGCGGTCTGCGATTGAATGGATGCGCGAGGAATTTGTCAAGCGGCTTCAGGATTATTTAGGGCCGGAACAACTTGCCGCCTGGACTGTTTATTACGAAACCGCCCGAAAACAACAGACGTCGCGCAACCCGGCTGATCGCGCGCCGGAACGGCAGAACCCGCAGGCCCAAACCCAGTACGTTCGGATCAACAACAATGCTTTCACCGCGGAGGATGGTCCCTACCGGTTTGGTCAGAACGGCAGTGGGCAGCCTCCGCCCCAAGTGGTAGACCGCGGAGGCGCAGGGGCGTTTCACGGAAACGGACAATTGTTGTTCAAAGACGAATCTCTTAACGCAAGAAACCCTTTCGCCAGCAACAAGCCGCCTTACCAGGAACGGCAGGCCAACCTCGATATCAGTGGCCCCATCATTCCTCGCAGGTTGACCACGAGCTTTGCTGCCAGTCACAATGAAGCTCAGAACGTCAGCACAATCCATGCAACGCTGCCCACCGGAGCGTTCGCTTTAGGAATTACCCGCCCAACGGTGAAGCGTTCGTTCTCAACAAGGAATACATATCAGCTTTTCGAGGGACATTCGCTCTCGCTGAACCTGGGATATGCAACAGGCTCCAGCAAGAATCAAGGTGTCGGTGAATTTGCCTTGCCGGAACGTGCCTACACTTCCAACAGCGCCAACTGGAATGTGGAGGTTGTGCAGTTCTCAAATCTTTCTCCGCGGACCATTTTCGAAACACGCTTCAAAGTCACCGGCAGCGACGACGAGACCAAGCCATTCAGCGAAGCGCTCCGCATCAATGTGCTCGACGCCTTCAGCTCCGGCGGCGCTCAGAATAAGTCGGAAATCACCCGGCGCGATTTCGATTTCAGCAACTTGTATACGCGGCTCGGCGAAAAGGTAACAGTGAGGGCCGGCACTCAGGGCCGATATCGGGCCAGCCAGTCGTTTTCGCAAAGTGACTTCGGCGGAACGTTCACGTTTTCGACCCTGGAGTCCTATCTTGCCGGCAGACCTCTCAACTATCGCGTGACGCGCGGTAATCCTTTATTGGACACGAATCAGTTGGAGCTTTCGTATTTTCTCCAGAATGATTGGAAGGTATCGCCGCGGTTGACGCTCATGCTTGGCGCCCGCTATGACGCTCAAACCAATATGCGGGACCATAACAATCTCGGTCCGCGATTGGGTTTTGCTTATGCGCTCGGCCCGGCTACGGTCATTCGAGGAGGCGGTGGCGTGTTCCATCTGGGCATGCCGATTGCCGCAGTGGAGGACCAACGCCGTCTCGACGGCGCGCGGCAATTTGAAATCGTCGTCGACAACCCTTCTTACCCGGATCCATTTCAATTAGGGACAATCCGGAACACGCTTCCATCGATACGATTCATGAATCCGAACGTGAGATCGCCCTACGTCAGTGTGGCAATGGTATCGTTTGAGCGCACGTTCTTGACGAACTTGTTCCTGAGCGCCACCTATGATTACCAGCGCGAGTATCATCGTTTACGGCTGAGAAATGTGAACGCTCCATTCGATATCACGGCGCCCTCTCCCCGATCCTGTACGCCGGCTCAAAGCACTGAAACCTGCGTACGGCCGGACTCCGGTCGCGGCGATTTGGTGAGTCTGGAGTCCTCAGCCAACTCACTCCGGCACACTCTGCGGCTGAACTACAGGCAAAGATTTAGCATCTTCAACCTGTCGGCCAGTTACCTGGTGCAGAGAGCGCTCCCCGAAACCAACCCCAATGGCGGAAACCTTCCCACCGACAACTACAACCTGCGGGCGGATTATGTAGGTTCCCACGGTACATGCTGCCCAACACATAACGTGAACGGCACCGTGAATGCCCGGCTGCCTTCGGGAATTTTTTTGACGGGCACGATGTCGATGGCTGGCCCTAACTGGTACAACGTCACTACAGGTAAAGATGACAATAAGGACGGCGTCGTCAACGACCGGCCTCCGGGGGTCCCGCGAAATAACGGCAATGGTCCGAGGACTCTCACTTTCAGCTTCAATGTCTCGAAGGCGTTTTTCTTCGGTGCGCCGCCGAACAGTAACGGGAAGGGCAATGGTGCCCGGACGAACCTGAACGTCTTCGCAAACATGACGAATGCATTCAACCGAACCAACGTTGGCAGTATGTCGGGCGTGATGTCGTCGCCAAATTTCGGGAAACCCACCGGCGCCCTGGATCCGCGCCAAATCGAAGCCGGCTTGCGGTTCCAGTTTTGAGCTTTGTTGTGTTCTCCTCTGACGCTCGACCCGCTCGACCAAACTCAGTCTGGGTCGAGTAACGAAAGTCGCGCAACTCTGAGCGCTTGCGAAGTTCAAACCTTCCGCTGGCCGGATACCGCCTCTACCGCCTGCACGATATCGGGATAGGCAGCGCAGCGGCACAAGTTGCCGGATAAATAGTGACGGATCTCGTCCGTTGTGGGGTGGGAGTGGCGGTCAAGCAGTTCCTTGCTGCCGACGAGAACGAAGCCGCTCGGCGGACGTTACGCGTGTCCACGAGCAAAAGCAGCGCCTATTGACTGATCGAGTCGTGAGCGCGTAGAGTACAATTACTACATCCCTTTTAAGCAAAGCACAGGTTGCAAGAACTGAGCACAAAAGCGGCAACCGACATGAAGCTCGCGCCCGTCACCCCAGCTGTTGCAACGGCTCTATTTTAGAAACTCAAGACGCAGGTAGTCTTGAAATGCAAAAAGAAGGAGAAATTGAGCATGTGCGACTATTCGCTTCATGGCATAGAGAATCGCCTTGCCGAAGAGGACGAAGTCCTGCAGGATCTGGAAGAGGGCCAGCGTGTCAAAGTCCTGGCGCTGTCCTCCGAGAAGCCGGGTGTTCGGGAGGAGGTTCATTCCCGGCGACGCCCAGTTTGGCACACGGGATCGCCCGACATGCACGATGGCGGCAGTTTCGCGATACCCGAAGAACTGGGCAACTTTTATTCCGACGGCGGGCCGGAGATCTCAGGCGCTTGATCCAGCGTGGATTCGGCCGCTGAACCTCAGTCCTGGAGAGAAGCTGACGACAACGTCAGCATCGAGCTTTAAAGCCGCGGACGCCGATGCAGCCTGCGGTCATTCGTTCTACGGGATTTCGATTGTTGGACGCTCTCTTGACTGGTGAAAAGAAGCCGTTATGGAGGAAACCTTCCGCCTGGATTTGAACCAATCGTGGGAGGCCATCGACATCAAAACGGGCCACGCGGTCCTGATCCCCAAAGGTTCCCACCAGGCCTTCCGGATGCTTCTTAAAAGCCCGCGCGATCAGACAGAAGAAAACTACTTGGTGGTCAGGGTCCAACACGAAGGCAAGCCGGTGTTGGCAGGTCTGCGCGAAGCCTACTGGCGCCAGTGGGAAGGCCACTATATTCCAGAACTTCGCGTGACGATCCGGGAAATGAAATAGAAACCACATCAATGGCGACAAAAACGCCCATGACCCGTCATCCCGCCATTGCCAGTGACGCCATGCTCCCCTGATCCTGGCTGGCGGAACATCATTTTGAAAAAAGGTGAACAGAATGGGCAAAGAAGCTCTACGTTGGAAACCTGTCGTTTCAGACGAGGGAAAGTGACCTCAGCGAACTGTTCGCTCAAGCAGGGCAGGTTGAATCGGTCCAGATCATCACTGATCGAGATACTGGACGCTCCAAGGGATTCGCATTTGTGGAAATGAGCAACGACGAAGCGGCTACGAAGGCCATAGCAGAATTCAACGGTAAGGAAGTCAACGGACGCAACCTCACCGTAAATGAAGCGCGACCGAAGGAAAAGAGAGACTTCGGTGGGCCCCGTGGCGGTCGAGGTGGATACGGTCGATATTGAAGAGGTCGTTTCGATCAACAATCGGATAGCTTGCGTTTGACGACGCTGGACTATCGTGAAGGGACAAAGATCCCTTCACTCTTTCACTACCGAACGAGCCGCGATTTCTTTGACCCACCTTGGGCAGAAACCAACATCGCCTTCAAACCGACGATGGTTGTGACGGTGCTGATGCCAATTCCAGGTCGGAAGCCAGACGGAACCCACCTGTAGGTGTTTCCCCCTAATCATGGGGTTAGTGAAGATTCGGAAGCATTAGTTACGCCAGCCAGGAGCGGACGCCACGGTCCAGATCAACGCGAGGGTTTATAGCGGGTCAAATTGTTTTTTGGACCCGGCCCGTGCCGCTACTACGGTTGCAGAGCTTGCACGGCGAGCCATCCCCAGAGAAAGATGAAACCAGTCGCGTAGATCAGACCGCGTACGGCGGTGAACAGGGTTCGCATGCTTCCTCTTCTCATCATCCGGCGGAGTAATGGGCTACACTAAAGCCACCATGAAGGAGTGCGCCATACCCTGGAATTTCGAAACCTACCTTCACATCCCAAATGCTGCCGACGGTTCGACGAGGGGCTGTCGGTCGCCGCAAAGATTGGAAACGGGTGTCGCATTGTTGCCAAATCTCGATCATGCTCCATAAGAATCTTGCCACTCACGGCATCTGTTCACTTTCGAAGCGACCCGACAACTTGCACTTGTGGAGGCTGTTATAGTGAAAAGAATAGGAAAAGGATATGTGTTTACGTTGGTTGGTAAGCCGCTGTACGAAGGGGAGGGCGGAGTTTCAACATCTAAAGGCGTGATCTTTGATTGCGAATTCGGCGGTAAAAAGGGCCGAATCGTCGTCAAGTGTGAACCTGAGAACCCGGCTAAGGTTACAAAAGAGGAACTAGATGAAGCCATAAAACAGGCGGCGGATTATCTAGAAAACGAACTGAAAGCCGGGAGGAAACCACGCCGACGATATCGCTTGAACAATGGCCAGATGTTTCGTCAGTAAAAAAACCACGTCTCAAAGCGAGCGGGGTTTGATGTCAGCCGAGATACAGTCTGAATTCTTTAGCGGTCTAGCGTCCATCGATACGATCCGGAGACACAATTCCCGCCGCCATAGCCATCCCAACCACAACGTCGACGGCCTGGAATCCATCAGCGACATATTGATTGATGGGCGCTCGACCCTCAGCCACAGCATTGTCGAAAAGAAAGGCCAATCCTGAAGGCCGATCAGACTGGAACCAGCGCCACCGTTGATCTGCAGCTAGTCAGATACCGATCGAATCAATTGGAGAGTGCGTTCGAGCGGGTAGCGTAGTTTCATCATTTCAAGGAGAATGCGTTCGACCCGCTCCTCAGTGAAGTTCTCAAACTTCAACCACGCGTCATGAGCGGCCTGGAGCAAATTTTGGGCTTCTTGAATGGATTCGAGGTCCTTATCCATACGCGGCATTTACCCAGGAGTGCTATCGCGCGGCTTGGTAGGAGTACCGGACCAATGTCGTAGGATTTTTTCGGTCTCGTCGTATGGACGAGGAATGACATGCACGCTGATGACTTCGCCAACGCGCCGGGCAGCGATGGAACCCGCTTCGGTCGCGGCTTTCACCGACCCAACATCGCCACGCACGAGGACCGCGACGTAGCCATTGAGGAGGTATTCTTTGCCAATCAGAACGACGTTGGCCGTTTTTACCATCGCGTCGGCGGCCTCCACAGCCCCGACAAAACCGCGGGTTTCTATCAATCCCAAAGCCTCGTTCACGTTAGCTCCTTGTTGGTCCGGCGCGTAACGTACCAGAAAGCCTGCACAAAAGCAATTGACCGTTTCCATATCATTCTGCGGTCGACATGACCAACCTTGGTGCAGGACCAGCAGTCCAAGCCGCTTGGGCGTAGCGGCCAGGTCCGCGAACTGAACATCACACCCAACAATCTCAAAGACTTCATCGGGTACAACTGGAGGACCGTGGGCTTCTATGTTTCGCGGCGGGATTCCGGCCTTTGCCCAAGCAAAAGGATTGGCCGGAATTTCAATTTAGGAGTTAGTACATCGGCGGTCCGCCGCCTGGCATTGCGGCAGCCTTCTCTTCTGCTGGAATTTCGGAAACAAGGGCTTCCGTCGTGAGCATCAGAGCCGCGATGGAGGCGGCGTTCTGAAGGGCAATTCGGCTCACCTTGGCCGGATCGAGAATACCGGCAGAGATCATGTCGGTGTAGTCTTCGGTTTCGGCATTGAATCCGAAGTTTGGTTGTTTCGAATCGCGAACTTTGCCCACAACGACCGCACCTTCGTGCCCGGCGTTGGAAACGATCAGCCGAATTGGCTCTTCGAGAGCGCGCTTCACAATGTTCACGCCGATCTGCTCGTCGTCTTCGAGTTCCAGCTTATCCAGAGCTGGAATCGCTCGCAGAAAAGCGACGCCACCGCCAGGAACGATACCTTCTTCCACAGCAGCCCGGGTCGCGTGCATCGCATCTTCGACGCGCGCCTTCTTTTCCTTCATTTCCGTCTCGGTCGCCGCGCCGACCTTGATTATAGCCACACCGCCGACAAGCTTCGCCAACCGCTCCTGCAGTTTTTCGCGATCGTAGTCGGAAGTGGTCT
>WNGL01005160.1_pt1 | contig 15553 bp, 18 predicted proteins | sample 5400591 | NCBI WGS metagenome assembly WNGL01 (sample SAMN13153377, study PRJNA577476) | soil metagenome | isolation source: 80 cm soil or saprolite under Garry oak tree replicate 1 | place: USA:California | collected 2016-06-15
ACTCCAGAGAAATAAAGACAAGCCTTTTATCCCAACTCTCAAAACGTACCTGCAAACAGGCATACAGGAAAACTACCAGCAATATATCCATACCGCTTATTATGATTCATAGCTGCTTTGGATACTCCTGAACGATTTCGAATTAAAGATTCGCGGTTTCGATTCTAATACCTGGGCTCATGGTGGATTTAAGTGTTACTGATTTGATATTTTTGGTTTTGACTGCTTTGATTGCAGTTGTAATGTTCTCAGAAAGTTTTTGGTCGCCAAAGGAAAGCTTGCCCACTGCGAGATGCAGGATAGGGAACTTTGATTCGGTTTTGAAATTAAATTGTCCGTCTTCAAATTTTTTCGCAATATCTTCAGGTTTTGGCGTTACTGTGCCGTTCTTCGGATTTGGCATCAGACCTCGCGGACCAAGAACTCGGGCGACTTTTGCCAATTTTGGCATTGTATCTGGTGTTGCGATCAGGACGTCAAAATCGATTTTTCCCGATTCAATAGATTTTATGAGTTCATCAACGTGTTTGGGATCGGCAGTTGCGTTGGCGATGACTACTCGAGTTGCTTTTCCTGTTCCGTGAGGAAGCGTGAGACTTCCTGAAATGCCTTTTTCAATGGTGTTGATGTGGAGCTCAACAGTTTCATCAAACTTCGCCCGTTTTAATTTTTCCAAAAGAGGAAGTGCTTGCGCGAGTTTGTATGTTTTATTTTTATCAACGAGTGCTGCAACTTTTTGGTAACTTGCAGATTGAGATTTTTTCGCTGCAGTTTTTTTGTATTCTTTCTTTTCTTTTTTGGTTTCTTTAGCAGCTTGTTCTTCAGGGTTGTTTTCAGGTTCCTTAATAGTTTTTTCTTCTCCTGTAGGGGTTTGCTCGCCTCGCTGCGAAGAGGGCTTCGTTTCATTCGCAATGACGTCAGATTCAGCAGCACGTCTGGCTTCTGCTTCTTCCCGAGCTTTTTTAGCCTCAGCGCGAGCTTGCGCCTTTTTCAGGTCTTTTTTTTCTCCTTCTTCGTCTCCAATTGTTTTAACTCTTATTTTTCCCATATTATTCGACTGTGATTCCCATTGACCTTGCGGTTCCTGCGACAACGCGGGCACCCATTTCGATGTCATCAGTATTCAGATCTTCCAATTTATCCTCAGCAATTTTTCGTGCTTGATCCATTGTGAGAGTGGCGATTTTGTCACGGCCGGGCTTTTGGCTGCCTTTATCTTTGCCAATCGCTTTTTTGATCATTTCAGCAACAGGTGGTTTCTTGGTGATAAAAGAAAATGTTCGATCTTCATAGACCGTAATGACCACAGGAATTACGTTACCTTTAAGATCTGCTGTCTTATCATTGTAGGCTTTGACGAACTCCATGATGTTGAGTCCATGAGGTCCCAAAGCAGTACCAACAGGTGGTGCTGGTGTTGCTGCTCCTGCAGGAAGTGCGATTTTAATGAATGTTTTTATTTTTTTAGCCATAGTTTAGATTTGTTTTACTTGTAAAAAGTCCAATTCGACCGGTGTTTCGCGTCCGAAAATTGATACCAATACTTTAACTTTGCCTCGTGCCTCATCAATTGATTCAACAGATCCCAAAAATTCGGTAAAGGGACCATCAGTAATTTTGACAGCTTCGCCGACAGAGAATTGTACTTTGTACATCGGCTCTTCCAGTTTCATGAATTTCTGAATCGCTTCAACTTCTTTGTCTGAAATTGGTGTTGGTTTGTTACCTGCGCCGATGAAAGAGGTGACACCCGGAGTGCTTCTGACCATAATCCAGGTCTCATCATCAAGAATCATCTTTACCAGGACGTAGCCTGGAAAGATCTTTTCTTTGACAGTTTCTTTCTTGCCCTGTGAAACTTTGATGGTGTTTCTTGTCGGAACAATAATATCAAACACCCGGTCGGTGAATTTCATTGATTCGACACGTTGTTTGAGCGAGCGTTCAACTTTGTTTTCATGACCGGCATAGGTGTGGATGATATACCACTTACCTTTGTCAGAAGCTGATTTTACTACTTCATCCTGCTTTTCTTCTTCAGAAGGTTGTGTTTGTGTATCCTCTTGCGTTTCGTCTTCTTTTTTTTCTTCTTCCTCTATTTTTGGTTGTGTTGCTGTATCCATATTATTTTAATAACAACTGTATTGCCTGGGTAAAGACCCAATCAAGCCCTCCTACATAAAGACCCATTAAGACACTTAAGATAATGACAATGCTTGTCAGTCGAAAGATTTCTTTTCGTGTCGGCCAGACGACTTGCCGTAATTCATCATAGGTTTGCCGTAAAAAAAGAACCGGTGTTGTCATGAGTCAAAACACAAAACTCCCATATGCATGGTGTCAAGTCTTCGTATTTTATCAAATCCAACAAGGCATGTAAAGGATTACTTCACCGTTACTGATTTTGCGAGGTTTCGAGGTTTGTCCGGATCTTTGATCCCGCGGGCGAGTGCAAGATAATATCCTAGTAAATGTGAGATAGTCACTTGAGGAAGAATTGTTGCTTCTTCAATGTCGTCAGTCTCCAGAAATTCATCGAAAACTTCATTGTTTTTCGGGCCGATGCCTATGATAAAGCCGCCGCGCGCTTTTATCTCTTCTGCGTTTGAAATGATGTCATAATAGGTCTCGTCATTTGGCGCAAAAACAATACAGGGTGTTCCTTTTTCAATCAACGCAATCACTCCGTGTTTTAATTCACCTCCGGGGAATGCTTCCGCGTGCGCATATGAAGCTTCTTTTATTTTGAGTGTTGCTTCAAGTGCTGCCGTGTAGGAAAGTCCGCGGCCTATGACATAAATATGTTCACTTTTCTTGAGTTTTTCAGCAACTTTTTTCACTTCACTTATATATTCTTCAGACAAAATACTTTTTACATTTTTTGCCGCTTTTAGGAGCAACTCTTGTCCCTTTTGTTGCTTACCGGCAAGCGTATACGCTGTCAAAACAAGTGTCGCGACCATTGCAATAAAACTTTTTGTTGCAACGACTGCTTTTTCAGGTCCTGATTCAAGTAACATGGTAAAATCAGCGAGTCGATAGAGTGTCGAGCCAAGAACATTGACAATGGCCGCGATTTTGGTGTGTTTTTCCTTTTTTGCCCGGGTTATTGGTTCAATGACATCAATTGATTCACCGGATTGAGAAATGGGAATGACCAGCGTCTTGTCCGTTACAAAGTCTTCAATATATTTAAATTCAGAGCCGATTGCGAAATTGACATGCTTTTTTGCAATTTTTGAAAAGAGATAGGTCGCACCGATTGCAGCGTATGATGCAGAACCGCAGGCGATGAGAAATGTTCCAAAAGCTTCATCGATAAGTTTGGCTAAATTTTTTGTTGGTAAGAGGCCGTTCAGAGCAGTGTTTTCAATAATTTTTGGTTCTTCGTGAATTTCTTTGATGAAAAAGTGTGGGTATTTTCCCATTTCGGCTTCTTCAAATGTCCAGGTTAATGTTTCATATTTTGGTGTTACTTCTTCTCCTGTTGGAAGCGTAATAAGTTTTAGCTGCTTTCCAAGAATTACCATATGATGGTCTTCAAGAAAGAGCACTTTTTTGGTATATTTCAGGATTCCCGCAACGTCTGATGCCAAAAAGAATTCGTCATCAGCTATGCCTATCACAAGAGGTGAGCCGTTTTTGGCTGCGATAATTTCTGACGAGACGGCATTCATAACGACAATGGCATTCATTCCGGAAAATCGATTAAACGCGTTTTTGACACTCGTTGCAAAGCCTGTAGTTTTCAAATTTTCTTCAATCAGATGTGCTGAAACTTCCGTATCGGTTTCTGAAACAAATATGTGGCCTTTTTTAAGCAGTTCGTCTCGTAATTCCTGAAAGTTTTCAATAATGCCGTTGTGAATGACGGCGATTTGTTTGTGGCAATCAGTATGCGGGTGAGCATTTGCGATAGTAACGCCGCCATGCGTTGCCCAACGTGTGTGGCCGATTGCGAGTGTGGAGTTAAGTTGTAGGATTGAAGGTTTTTTATCGGGTAGTTTGCCGGTTTCTTTTTCAACCTCGATGTTTCCCTCATTCTTTACCGCAATACCCCACGAATCATACCCGCGATATTCCAGTGTTTTGAGGCCGCCATAGACAATCTCGGCAGCGTTGTCTCTTTTACCAATGTATCCAAATATTCCGCACATAATTATAAGTTTGACCCTTCGACTGCGCTCAGGGCACAAATGCAAATAAGTTTTGATGAATGCATTTGTGGAATGGATGTAGTGTAGAGTTTGAGAGGGGAGATGTCAAGTTTGACAGAAATAACGTCTCGCCTTATACTGTATTTATGAATACTACTGCAATTTCCATCAAAACAGAACCAAAGGTAAAGAAAGAAGCAAAGAGGCTCGCGGATGAGCTTGGCGTGAGTCTGAGCGCGCTTATGAATTCATGGCTTAAACAATTTGTGAAAACAAAGACAGTTACATTTGATGCAACAGAAGAAGAGCCAAATGAGCATTTAGAGAAAGTAATGCTGCAGGCAAAGAAAAATTATAAAGCAAGAAAAGGATCACCTCTTTTTACGTCGGATGAGGAATTAATTAAAAAAGACCCAAAAAAGTATCGGCATATAGATACAATGCAGCAGTGGTTTGATGAACAGGGGATATGATTGTTCAATACGATCCTGATTTATTAAAAAAGTTGAAAAGAGTCGATATCAGAATCCGCAATAGCTTCTTTGCAAAAATCAAACTCTTCGGGCAGAATCCTCATGAGACTCAACTCAATAATCATGCATTAAAAAGGAAATACAAAGGATATCGAAGTATTAATATTACCAGTGACTGGCGGGCGATTTACGAAGAAATAACGGAGGAAGACGAGAAGATTGCATACTTCTTAGAAATCGGCACGCATAAGGAGTTGTATAAGTGAAGATGGATATGCGTAGAGTTTGAGAGGGGAGATGTCAAGATGGGTACTACCTATGTGGAGTCCTAACTAAATTATTTCTACCGTGAATGTTTGTAGGAAGATCCCTATCTACATCATCTTCTGCATGATATGAATATGGGAGTGGTCCATACGGCGGAGCGTCTTTCTGTTGCCTTATCTTCATTGCAGTTGTAACTAATTCTATAACGCCATCATAGTAAGCATGTTCAGGATCAACGCTTTGCTTTAATGCAGATTTAACGCCAGTTTTTATACTTTTAAGAGAAGGTCCAGTTTTTGATTTAGCCGGTATTCCAGAGTCTGGCTCTGCTTTTAATGAAATAAATAGCTTTTCAAAATTAATTCCTGGTGGCACGCCAGCATTACTAAGGCTTTCAGCCAAGGAGTCGCTGGGCTGGCTTGCTTGAGGAAGTGATCTTAAATAAACATCTATGGCTTTTGCTGGTTTTGGTGGATAAACGGGAAACTCTCTAGCCTTGTCAGCAATATGGTCCTCTGCTTTTGTTATAATTGTACTCAGAGCAAGTGGGTCTGGTTCAGAACGGGCAAATCTATCAGGGACTAACATATTTCCATTATATGTGTGGTCAGTTGAATGTGGTAACAATACAGGACGATCTCCCAAGCGTGCGTCGGTAAATGGAATTTCTCGGAAAGTAGGTGGCTTTTTTGAACGAAATTCTACAACGGAAATTCCTTTATTCGAATGCCTGCCTGTGTCAGCGTAGTCTCCAACTCTGGTTTCAGGCGCTACATGAGGGTGTTCACTAGCGCTTAATAATTTAATTCTTTGTGCAACTACAAGTCCTCCATCAGGTGAGCGAAACCCATTTACAAATATTGCACCACTGGGAGGGTTAAATAATCCGAGGTTTAGTCGCCGTAAGGTATGAGTATCTATACCCCCTGGGGGTTGATGAAGCGTAGCAAGTACGTCAGCTGGTTTAGCTGCGACTACCTGAGACTTTCCCGTAAGTACATCTATACTTCCTGCTTCAATTGTACGGCTTGCTGACATAGATAAAATCTTCCTTCGTTAGCTATATGAATTATAGCACAAGTATAGTATACATTCTTACAAAATTCTTACTTGACTGAAACCTGACAAAATACGTTGTCAGGAAATGTCAACAAAGTTAATTTATACAATTGTATGTAATCAGTATCATAATAGTACATGCCTAAAAAATCAACAGCTAAGTTGCAGTGTTATATTATTCCTCTAGACGTTTGAGGGTTGTTTTGGTATCATTCGGATATGGCAAAGAAAATTAGAAAAGCAGTTATTCCGGCGGCTGGTTTTGGCACGCGATTTTTACCCCAAACCAAAGCAATGCCCAAAGAAATGCTGCCGGTTGTGGACAAGCCAGTCATCCAATATGTTGTTGAGGAAGCAGTGAATTCAGGTATTGAAGATATTGTCATCGTTACCGGTGCATTAAAAAGAGCGATTGAAGACCATTTTGATTTCCCCAATCAAGACCTCATCAAAAATTTGCAAGAAGGACATAAAGACGAACTGCTCAAACAAGTCCGGGCAATATCCGAAATGGCAAATTTTATCTACATCAGACAGAAAGGTATGTATGGCAACGGAACTCCGGTTCTTTCAGCTGAATCGGTGATCGATAATGAATTTTTTGCTGTTTTGTGGGGAGATGAATTTATTTATAGTAAGCCTCCGCGTCTTAAACAAATGATGGAAGTCCATGCCAAATACGGTGGTGCTGTCATCTCAGGAGTCAGAATTGAGCACAAAGAAGACCTGAAGCGCTATGGTATCGCAGAAGTTGAAAATGTTGAGGGGAATGTCTTTAAAATTAAAAAGATCGTTGAGAAGCCGGAGCCTGATAAAGCACCTTCAGATCTTGCAACCCACGGAGCATATATCCTGCCACCTGAAATTTTTGATATTTTGCGTAACCAAAAACCCGGCACCGGCGGGGAAATTTATCTGCCTGAAGCAATTGATGAACTCATAAAGACCGGATATCCGGTGTATGCGTGTGAAATCGAGAATGGCAAGTATTATGACACGGGAAACAAAGTCGAATACATGAAGACGGTGATTGCCTTTGCTCTCCAACATCCTGATATCAAGGATGAGTTCATCAAATTCCTCAAGAGCTTGGATCTCAATTAAAACATACTCTTGCAAGCAATTGCTGTGTTGCTATACTAAGATTATCTAAGAAAAATTTTATGGCTGTTGTAAAAAATAAGACGACGAATATAGCAAGCAAATTGCGCCTTGTTATAGTGGTTTGTATTCTTATTCTCGTCGCGGTTCCCTTAACAATCGGGTTATTGGGCTACAAAAATAAAGCTGGGCTTACTTCTTATCAAGGCAACTCATATACCTTTTACTATCCAAAAGGCTGGACACGGAGCCAAAGTGAAATGAGCGATATAAATGGAACAGAATTCTTTTTGCAACCTCCCGCTGCGGCTCCACCGAAAACTCCGCATGTCATTATAGAAGTTGCTCCGGCAACCCTAACGGCAGTAAGTGATATAACAGATCCGTTTACTATTTTTAAATACGCAAAGACCAATACAGTAGTCAATGGAGTTACTGCGCAAAAGTTTACAACAATTGTTCCTTCCAGTGAAGGTGTGCTGCATTCAATAGCATATATCTTTGAGGCAAATGGAAAGATCTATCTTATTGCACTAGGATATAAACAAGAGGCGACAGATACGGAGTTGGAAAATGAATTCTTGCAAATAGTTACCGACTTCACCCCTCGTTAGTCACCAATTACGCCGCCCCATTCAACAGAGACAAAACCGTACCTCTTTGGAGTAGACGGTAATTGCAATGTGTCATTTGTAGGCTGCGATACTGCTTTGAAATAGGCTATAAAGGCAATTTGCGTGTCAGGTTTTGGCGAAATAGCAACTGTATCAATATCCGCTTTTGCAGACGGGTTCAGAATTGAAAAGAAGATATAAGGCGAATGCAGTGCCTCAAGACGGGGTAGCCAGAATGATAAGAATTCTTTCTTTTCATGACCAATAAGCCCGAGCCGGTCAAGAAGTATGCTGAGCTTTTCAGACAATTGGTTTGTCTGTATCGTAAGGCCAAGATGAGGCTGTTGGAAGGTATTTACAGAGGACTCATAAAAAAGCTCTGAATAGTCTTTGCCATTATAAGTGAGCGCGCCATTAGGTTTGGCAAGGATATTTTTCCATCCGTCTGTAGGATAGTACGGATTTGAAACGACAACGCTGCCGCTTGTTATAACTTGCACAGCAACAAGTGTCGGAACTGTTGGATAGAGATAGATTACCGGTTTTTCAACACAATACCGACCACTACCGGGTGCTGCTTTTGTCCCACAAGGGTTCACGCCAGGATACAGTTTGCCATTGGCGCCATAACCGATGCCATTTTTGCAAGTAACTTGTAGAGCAGGACAATAACAACTACCGGAAGCTGCTTTACCACTATTATCAACAACAGAACAAAGCTGCCCATTTGATTTAAAAGGAGGAAGAGTTGTTGCCGGTTGAAATCTTCCAATGCCTCCTGTGGTGGGAGTTGCATTACCTGGCTGGAACGGAACGGTAGGACGAGGTGCATTTACCGGCTGCTTTGGCTGTGTGGGCTGAACAGTATTACCCGGTTGCGTTTGAGTCGCTGACGTACCTGTTGGTACTAAAAACCACTCAAGCTGTAAATTGGATTTTGCCGGTACCGGAGTAAAAGGAATTGAAGCTCCATAGGATAATTTTTTTGTTTGCGTGGACGGTAATACTACTGCTATTACACCAAAAAGAATAAAAAGAACAGCTAATGAAATATTTCGCACGGTATTTGATTTCTTTTTTTTGTATTTACTAACTTTTTTCATGAGCCTTTATCAGAATAGGAGAGTGTGTTTGCAATGTCAAGTAAATAAGATGGTATACTAGAGAGATGCCAAGGCGACAGATTTTTTTTATTTTAGGTTTAGTTCTCTTCTTCTCATTCATTTTTTTCTCCTATCTTGTACATAAAAATCACTTTACTGTATCGGATTTTAATAACACAGTACATTTTCAAGATCATATCAGCCATCGATTTGATGGTCCGTTTTCTTTTTTGAGTGAGATCGGTAAATTTGAAGTAATGACTGTTGTTCTTGCGGCAATTTTTTTCTTTACCAGAAGGTTCAAAGCAGGAGCTGTGGCTTTTTCTCTGTATATATTTTTTCATGTGATTGAGATTTACGGAAAATACTTTGTCCATCATCGTCCGCCGCCGCAATTTATGCTGAGGACACAAAATCTCATCCCTTTATCGCCATTTGATGTGAGAACGCAAAATTCATATCCATCAGGTCATGCAGGGAGGACGTTTTTTGTGTCTGTTATTTTGTTAATTTTACTTTGGCAGAGCAAGCGGTTTAGTCTTGTCGTCAAAGCGCTGCTCAGTGGTTTGATACTTGCATTTGATTTCACAATGCTTGTTTCACGGGTGTATCTCGGCGAGCATTGGACAAGTGATGTGATCGGTGGGACATTGCTGGGCAGTGCGCTAGGGCTCTTTACCGGGATGTTTCTCAACGAAAAAAACAGCACTCCTCACAATGTCGGCAAAAAGAAAAGTTTTTTCCCCAAATATAAGATTGAAGTAAAGAAGGTTGAGTAAAAATTTGGTCATTCAAAGACTATGGGGTTGCGAAAACAGCATAACTATGGTAAAATCCTCTTCTATTGTTAACAACAATACTATATGAATGCAACTAGAGAAATAATTGTTCAAGGCGGATCGCAACTTGCTTTTCAGAGAGCAGAGCCACAAAAATTAGCACCAGTACTCACAGGAGCTGAACCTGTGGTTTTGGGAGTTGAAATAGGTATGTCACAGACAAGAATAGCTCAAATAGGCCCCAAGGGAGTTTTAAAGGGTAAAATTAAAACGATTGAAACCCCCGGTAATGCTGAAGATTTATTATCTTTAGTAGGTAGAGCAACACATCATATATTGGGTGATCGAAGACCGAATGTAGTTGGGGTGAGCGTTCCCCAATTGAGTGCTGATGGAAGCCAAGTACTATCTAGGCATAGAAGTCTAGAAATGGGAGGGCTAACTAGTGCCACATCTCTTACTACGGATGTAAGTAATGCGACCGGATTGAATGATTCCCAAGCATGTATTGTATTTGATCGTGTCTCTTCAGGTGCGGTTGGGGAATTAGCAAATCAAAGACATATAGTGCCCAGAGTAATGGGTGATGGATTATTTGTTGATCGTTATCGGTATGCAATTGGGGCAGCTGCTTGGAGAGAAAACGGTTTAGTTGTGCCTTATGGGTCGGAGATTGATGAAGTGGATTACAATGGTGCAGTTGCTCAAGTCTTGTCACAATATCAACAGCAACCTGATTTCGATATTAACCAAATTAGAGTAACTCACCCTTATCAAGTTGCCTTACATGGAGCGGTTAAGGGCTTACGTGCAGCATTAGCTGTAGCTTCTGGAGGAGAGAGCCCATCTGTTCAGTCTGCAACATATCGTGAAGATTTCGCTATTGTTGGCGCCGCTCTGGGCGCTGTTGAATTATCTGAAGGAAGAGATGTGACTGTGCTTCATAAAGGGCTTACAGATTCTTCTGGAGGAAAATAATCCTTATATTTCCACTTGTACTCAAAAACTTTTTCTATGGTGAATAGGTGAATGAACTCAGCATTTCTTCAAGTTCCGTTTTATTGTCTTCTCCCGTTGAAATAAGTATTAAATTACTTCCTGCAACGATAAACGTGCCGATTTCCGGCTGTGAGCCGACTGGCGCGTTGGAGGCAAGAGATTGGTAATCAAGCGCCTGGAGACCATTGACTGTCCGGTTGCGGATTTTGGTAAATTTTTCTGTCGTATTGTCTTGAGATAGCGGATTTTTGATAACTTTGGTTGCGTGATCAGCCATGGCATAATAGCTATCAAAGTCTTGTCCGACTGTTTGGGCCAATGATTTAGGGAGAAGCAAAATTTGAAAATCTACCTCACCATTTGCGTTTTGTAGCGCAACACTGCTTACCCCAAAACCATACGATGATGTTTTGATACGATCCGATGTAGGATAAGCAAATTTTAATTTGTCATCTGAATTGGTATATGTTTTCCAGTCGGAAGGCGTTTGCACGGGTTTTACATGGCTAATTGTAGGAGTAGGAATGACTGATGTGTTACTTGAGAGAAAATCATGTTTTACCACATACGCAACAACAAAACCACCAACTGCTATTCCAACATAGATAAGAAGCATTGATACAAGAAAGAGTCGTGGTTTGACTTTTGACATAATTCTTTCTGCATTGTAACAAATTGCTTGCGACTTTTCAGCGGATTCATTATACTGTGGTGGATGGCAAAGCTATTTATTCCCATTCTTCTTGGCACAACTCGCCCCAAAAGAGAATCAATCAAAGCGGCAAAATTGGTTGAAAAAGTCGGCAAGACTATCGAGGAGATAGAAGTATTACTCGTTGATCCGAATGATTATCATTTTCCATTTGATGGCAATGATCCGGAAAATAAAGATCCCCGGTATTCGGAGCTGACCGCAAAAGCTGACGGATTTTTTATCGTCACGCCGGAATACAATCACAGCTTTCCCGGAACGCTCAAAAGAATGTTGGATTCAGAACTCAAAAATTATATTCACAAGCCCGTTGCTTTCGCAGGCGTCTCAAATGGCATTTTCGGCGGAGCGCGGGCACTTGAAGCTTTGACTTTAACGATTCGTGAAATGGGAATGGTTGCGACTTTTTCGGACGTCTATTTTCCGCAGATTCAGAATTTATTTGATGAAAAAGGGGAGATAAAAGATGAAGGCTACACTCGCCGCATTACTCGGGCATATACAGAGCTTATCTGGATGGCAAAATCTCTGAAGTGGGGGAGAGAGAATCTCAAAAGCGATTATCACTAAATACTTTACTTTTACAATAAGTAAAGTAATACTTGACAAAAAAGTAAAGAAAAGATAGGATAGGTTTGCATGAAACTTGTCACACTTTCTTCCAAAAATCAAATAACCCTTCCAAAATCGTTGTTACAACAGCTTGGCGTTACAAGTAAAAGTAAGCTCTTGATAGAGGCAAAAGGTGATAGTCTCGTGGTAAAACCGGTGAGGCAATCCATAGTTGACGCGACAGCAGGGAGTCTGACGAAATATATTTCTCCTGATAAGTTTGGGAAATCCCTTGAGGAAATTATGGAAGAGACAAGAAAGCTTGTCGTAAAAGATTTGGTAAAGAAATATGAAAAAAGCGCTTCTTGATAGCAATATTTTTCTTCGTCATCTGGTCAAAGATAATCCCGAGCAAACAAAAGCAGCTACCAAAATTTTTGAAGCGGTTGAATCAGGAAAGATAAGAGGAGTGGTTTCTTTGTTAGTTGTGAATGAAGTGATTTGGACACTTGAAAAGTATTATTCGGTGTCGAGAAAAATCGGCATTGCCGAATTAATAAAACTTTTATTACTTGAGAATATCCAGATTATGGAAGTAAAAAAGGAAAAACTTATTCTGATACTTCAGCATATGCAAATAACGAAGTATGATTTTACTGATTTGTATCTTTTTCATACTGCCGGATCAAGAGAGATTATTTCTTTCGACAAGGATTTTAAAAAATTGAAACGATCATGAGGCAGATTTAGTTATTGGTAGTGAGAATGAGAACGTCGCGCCTTTGCCTTGGGTACTCTCAACCCACAATTTTCCTTTGTGCGCCTTAATTATTTCAAGAGCAATATATAATCCAAGTCCCAGGCCTTTGACGTTATACGTTTGATTGTCTTTCATCCGGAAAAACCGTTCAAAAATCCGCTCCTGTGCTTCGTGTGGAATTCCCGGTCCGAAATCCTGAACGCTGACAATAATTTGTCTGGGCTCTTGAGAAAATTTCACCAGTATCATATCGGCGTTAGGTGAATATTTGATAGCATTGATTAACAAATTGATAACTACCTGCCTGATCCGTTCTTTATCTACTGAAATAGGTTTGGTAACATTGCCTTCAATGCTGATAGTATGCGTCGTTGTAGTATATTGGAACATCTCAACAGTTTCTCTGACTATTTCGTACAAATCTATTTTTTCTTTATGCAATTGCAACATGCCTGTTTGAGCTTTGTAGACTTGGCTGAAGGAATTAAGGAGATTGGTGAGTCTGTCCAATTGTCCCGCAACTTTGGCAAGAAGGAACTGTGATTTTTTGTCACCGGTTTTGGTATGATAGCCTTGCAACAGCTGAACAAATGCCCAGAGCGTTGTGATAGGTGTTTTGAGTTCGTGGGTGACATAGCCGACAAAATCATCTTTTTGTCGTTCAATAAGTCTTCTCTGCGTGACGTCTTCTATACTAAGTAAAATAATGTCTGACTGTTTGTTGTCGTAAGCTATTTGTTGGGCATTGATGAGTATTGTTCTCTCGCCGATTTTGGCAAAGGGATAGGTTATCTCAAGTTCTTCAAATGATGCATTACTTCTACTAAGTTTTTTTAGCTGTTTAATCAATTTATGTACTTGAGGACTTCTGTTGACAAGGTCAGCAAGCTTTATACCAATTGCTTTTTTTTTGTTGCCCTTAAATTTTTGGTAAAATGCTTTATTTGCGGATTTAATTGTCAGATCTTTATCAAGGATGAGTATTGGTTCATGAAGAGCATTAATGATTGCTTCGATATGGGCAAACTGATCTGTTTTTGGAATTTCCTGATCAGCATGGATGATGCGTTGTGGCGAAACTACGTCCCATGGAAATTTTGCAACTTGGTCTGAAGTTACTAAGGATTTCATATTACTTTAGGGCTCGATTCGTATATATCACAAAAATGATGGAAAAACAAGTATGAATACATTTGCATGAGCAAAATAGATTGAGGGATCAGGTAATAAAAAATGGCAGCCAGGGTGGGTAATTTTTATTGTAGTAGCGAAGAAGCTACTCCCATCGCATGGTGGCTGGAGGCTTGGAAGTTATATCGTAAACTACGCGTGAGACATCGGGAACTTCATTGACGATGCGGCTGGACATTCGCGCAAGGACAACGTGGGGAATCCGGCTCCACTGCGCAGTCATAATATCGACAGAATCATATGAGCGGATGGCAACAACTTCAGCATAGACACGAAAATCACCTTTGACAGCAGTACTATAAGCGCCTGTCATGACAGCGAAACATTCAAAGACGTTGTTATACAGGCCTGCATTTTTCATTTCTTCAACTACGATTTGGTCTGCTTGCATTACTTGTGCAAGTCGTTTTTCCGTTACTTCACCCATGATATTGACTGCATGTCCTGGGCCGGGCCATGGTTGCTGCATGACTAAATCTTGCGGAAGACCGGCAAGCCTTCCTATCTCACGCACTTCATCTTTATAGAAATTACGCAGTGGTTCAAGGAGCTTTAGCTGCATATCTTGAGGAAGTCCGCCGACATTATGATGGGATTTGATGTGAGATGCAAGTTTGGAACCTTTTGATTCGATGACATCTGAGTAAATTGTCCCTTGTCCGAGGAATGTTGCGTCCGGATGTTTGGTGGCAACTTCCTGGAAAATTTCAACATAGAGCCGGCCGATTATTTTGCGTTTTTGTTCAGAATCGGTAATTGCTTTTAGCTCTTTAAGAAAGCGTTCTTTTGCATCTATGATAACTAAATCTGAACGAACTTGTTGGGAAAATATGGCAGTAACATGCTTGTCGGTATCCTGGCGCATGAGTCCTGAATCAACATAAACAGGAATGAGATTTGCACCGATCGCTTTTGCGATAAGAAACGCGGCGACTGTTGAGTCAACGCCACCGGATACAGCACAGATAACTTTGTGATTGCCGACTGTTGCTTTGATATCAGCAATTATCTTTTCCGGATCAAGTGTTATTGGTTCGAGTTTTTCTTTACAAATTGCAGCGAAGTTTTGCAAGATAGTTAGTCCATACTCAGTATGATGTGCTTCGGCATGAAATTGGATGCCATACAAATGTTTGGCAATATTTTGTACAGCGCTATACATAACTTCTTTCGTTGAGGCGGTTTTTACAAACCCTTCCGGCAGCGTCACAACAGTATCTCCATGGGAAACGATAACAGAAAATTGTTTCTTGGGGAGTTTGCCGAGAATTCCTAGAGGTTTTTCTATGGTAAGCAATGCTGGTCCGTATTCTTTTGTAGTATTTTTGACTGTTGCACCTAGGAGTTTAGCCATTAATTGCCAGCCGTAACAAATGCCAAGAATAGGAATACCAAGGGTAAAAATTTCTTTCGTGACCGTCGGAGCATTTTTATCATAAACAGAAGAGGGGCCACCGGAGAGGATAATGCCATGTGGCTTGCTTTTTTTAGCTTCAGTCAGTGCCTCTTCAGGATTGATGTATGCAACAGTGGTGCCGATTTGCCGCAAACGTCTGCCGATGAGGTGTGCTGTCTGCGAACCAAAATCGACAATAAGAATCATGTAACTCTATTATAGAGGCTCATGTAAATTCGTCAAGTATTTTTATTGAAGTCGTTCAGGATTTGACAGAGGTTAAATAATTTTCTAAACTTAAAAGTCCTATGGCTGCTGCTCGAGTATTTTCCTTACCGCAAGGAATATCAAATACCCAACAAATTACATTTTGTTTACAAATTATTGAGA
>WNGL01005162.1_pt1 | contig 15551 bp, 10 predicted proteins | sample 5400591 | NCBI WGS metagenome assembly WNGL01 (sample SAMN13153377, study PRJNA577476) | soil metagenome | isolation source: 80 cm soil or saprolite under Garry oak tree replicate 1 | place: USA:California | collected 2016-06-15
ACCATGAGCAGGACGACTCGCCGTCACTTCATCAAAATATCCGGCGGGGCCGGTGGCGCATTTGCTCTCGGCGCAAGATCGACAACTTTGTTCGCGCAAAAATTCGTGAAACCGTTACGTATTCTCATTCTTGGCGGCACCGGATTTACTGGACCGTTTCAAGTACGCTACGCGCTCAGTCGCGGACACAACGTCACCGTTTTCAATCGCGGCAAGAAGCATCCGGGCAAATTGCCTGAAGACGTCGAGCAATTGATCGGCGATCGCAACGGCCAGCTCGATGCGTTGAAAGATCGGCAATGGGACGTCGTAATCGACAACCCAACGACGCTGCCGGCCTGGGTGCACGACGCAGGGCGAATTCTGAAGGGCAACGTCGATCGCTACGTCTTCATTTCAACGATCTCCGTTTATGCGGACACGAGCAAAGGCGTGGATGAAAACGCGCCGCTCGCCCAGTACGACGGCCCCGACGCATTCAAGGAGACGCTCGAAGCGATGCAGGCGTCCGGCTACAAAACGTACGGCCCGCTCAAGGCTTTGTCGGAAAAGGAAGCCGAGAAATGGTTTCCTGGAAAAACGCTGATCATTCGACCGGGATTAATCGTTGGACCGGGCGACGAAACCGATCGTTTTACTTACTGGACGGTGCGGATCGATCGTGGCGGCGAGGTGCTCGCGCCCGGCACACCGACTGATCCGGTGCAATTTATCGATGCGCGCGATCTCGCCGAGTGGACGATCCGGATGGGCGAAAAGCGCGGGACCAGAATTTACAACGCGACCGGCCCAGCCAAGACGCTCGTGATTGGTGACATGCTCGGCGGAATTAAAACCGCGCTCAGTTCGAACGCGAATTTCACGTGGGTGACCGCCGAGTTCCTCAAACAACAAAACGTCCAAGCGTGGTCCGACATGCCGGTCTGGGCAGGCGACGAAACTGAATTGGCACGAACCAACATCAGTCGCGCGCTCGCGAAAGGCCTGACCTTTCGTCCACTTGCTGAGACGGCACGCGACACGCTCGCCTGGTTCAAATCGCAACCGCAAGATCGACAATCGCATTTGCGCGCCGGCCTCACGCCCGAACGGGAAGCCGAAGTGCTCTCTGCATGGAAGAAACAGAAAGGATAAATTTGTAGGGCGTCTGTGCCAGACGCCAACTAATTTGGATTGCCGTCTCATAGAGACGGCCTACAACTTCGCCGCTGCAGAATGAAAAAACTTCTCGGCAAAATTGTCGATGTTCGCGGCGAAGAACTTCGCGCGCTTTGGCTCGCCTTCGTTTTTAACTTCGTCATTCTCGCCGGCTATTACGTTCTGCGGCCGATTCGCGAGGAAATCGGCGCAAGCAGCGGCGTGGAAAATCTGCCCTGGATGTACACCTTCACGCTTATCGGCATGTTGATCGCGAATGCGCTCTTTGCCGCCATCGTGACGCGCATGTCGCGGCGAAAATTTCTGCCAATCGCCTATCGCTTCGCCATCGCCAACCTTTTCGTTTTCTTTCTGCTCATGCGCATCGTGCCGACAAACTGGCAATGGCTGCTTGGGCGTTCGTTCTTCGTCTGGGTCAGCGTCTTCAATCTTTTCGCAACCACACTTTTCTGGGCGTTCATGACCGATCTCTTCACCGCTGAACAAGGTAAACGCCTCTTCGGTTTCATCGCGGTCGGTGGTTCGTTAGGCGCAATCCTCGGCCCACTCGTTCCGACATTCTTGGTCAATCGATTCAGCACCGGCGTCTTCTGTCTCATGTCGGCGGCGATGTTCGAAATCGCGGCGCAATGCGTGCGCTTTTTTCCCGCGGAATTTCGTGAGCAGCCTCAAGCCGCGACCGCCGAAAAACCGATCGGCGGAAATATCTGGGACAGCGTCACGCACATCTGGCGCTCGCCCTATTTGTTCGCGCTCGTCCTTTTCATCTTCATCTACACGCTCACGAACACTTGGGCCTATTTTCAACAGGCCGATCTCACCCAACATCAGATAACGGACAAGGCGGCGCGCACTGCATTTTTCGGCAAACTCGATTTTTCCGTCAACACACTGACGGTCCTGATTCAACTCTGCCTAACGAGTCGTTTGTTGAAGTGGTTCGGGGTCGGCTTCACCCTCGTGCTCATGCCGGCCCTGAGCGGACTTGGTTTTTTCGCCATCGGCTACGCGCCAATTCTGATCGTGCTCGCCGTTTTCCAAGTCGTGCGCCGCGCCACTGGCTTTTCTCTGCTCCGTCCGGCGCGCGAAATTCTCTTCACCGTTTTGCGTCGCGAAGACAAATACAAAGCGAAAAGTTTCATCGACACCTTCGGATATCGCGCTGGCGATCAGATTGGCGCGTGGTCCTACAAAGGTTTGCACGATCTCGGGCTCGATGTGCGCCTAACGAGTTATCTGGCGGTCCCACTGGTCGCGTGCTGGTGCGGGCTGAGTTTGTGGTTAGGCCGAAAGCAACGCGCGCTCGCGCGCGAACGCGAAAATCTCAGCCGAGATTCAACGTCTCTTGCGCAGCCGGCTGCTTGATCGCGGCAAATTTTTTCACGAGTTCATCCAGCTTGGCCACGTAGTAATCGACGTTCTCGTCGCGATTTTGGGGATCAAAGTCGCTGGCCAGTTTGGCGGCTTCGTAGGCTGGAACTTTCTTCGGCGTTGCTTTCACATAGTAACTGATTTGTTCACCGGGCCGATAATTGCGGCCGCTGGCGAGCGCGAGCTCGTAGGCCGCGGCGCGGTTCCGGGCTGAGCCGGCGATCTTCGCCCGGTATTTGTCCAGCGAATCCTGGAGCGTGTCGGTTTTCATCAACATGTCGATGTTCCATTCGCGGTCCCGAATTTTGCGCTCGAACTCGTCCCGAAGATCGACAATCGCTTCAGGTTTGCCTTCCATGATGAGCTTGATCATCTCTTCGAGGAAAACGCGCTGGAACTTTTCCAGGCCGCGCGACTTCAGGGCGCCGCCTTTGATGATGACCTCGGCGTCGCTCGTGAGCAGCGCGTAATTTTTTGCCTTATAACTGAACATGGCGTCGAATTGCTCGTCGAACTCGACTTCGATGCCGGGGGGCAATTCTTTGGCCAGACGTTTGCGCAACTCATCGATGTCGATCTTGTCCGGCGGCACGAAATAAATTCCGTCGGTATCGACCTCGATCACTTGCGCGTCCTGCCCGTTCAACCAATCGATCATTTTCTTCAACAGATCGCGCCCGATCTGCGTCACGCGCGCGGCTGCGTCGAAATCGGCAAAGTGTCCCTGGGCAAATCCGAGATAGCCGTAGAAGCTATTGATCAAAATCTTGAATGTGTTTTGCAGCGCGTGAAAATGCCGCTGCTTCGCCGGATTTTTTTCGGCACGCATGTTCGCTTTGGCTTCGAGGCGAAACGTGCGCAGATCGGTAAGGAGATGGCGGAAGATTTGGAGTTGGTCCGTCTGCGGAAAACAATCGAACTGCAACATGATCGACGGATAAAGCGACGCGACGTCGCAGTGCCAGACGTTGCGCGCGACACCGGTGAAAAAGATGTCGGTGTAGCCGCCTTCGAAACCGCGCACCATCGGCATTTCCGGAATGGAATGGCGTTGACGAAAATATTCGCGCAGGAAAAGCGCGTTGATCCGCGTGGCATTGCCGCGCACGATCGCGTCCTGGTAATTGTAGGGAAAAATCTGCGCCTGGATAAAATAGCTCGGGCTGAGTAGTTCCGCGACCGCGCGCGCCTCGCGCACCGCGCACAACGCGCGCTGACGAAATCGTTCGTCGTTGCCGATGTAGGCGCGCTGCAATTCCTTGCCGGTAAGCGCGGAAAGCTCTTCGCGGTCGCAAAAACCAAAATGCCTCGCCACGTCGGCGCGTTCAAAGCCGGACAAGGTGCGCATTCCAACGTCGTAAAATTGCGCGAGCAAAAATGTGTCAACGAAATGACGACCATCGATCGTGAACTTCGGGTAATCGATCGTCTTCTCTGCGATTTGCAGCCGCGATGGACGCGACCGCAAGAATCCGCCGCTGCGTCCCCAATCGAGTTTTGTTTTCGTTTTCGTTGCCCGCGCGACCAGGTACGGCAGATCGAAGCGAAACAAGTTGTGACCCTCGATCACATCCGGATCGCGCTCTTTGATGAGACTGGTGAGTTTCTTGAGCACGCTTCTCTCAGATTCCTCGACGTCTTTTGGATCGACAATCAGCACGTCTTCCCAGCCGGAATTATCCGCGAGCGCGATGCTCATGAGGTGATCGTCGGAGTCATCCGAAAATGACAGCACTTCGATCTGCATCCGCTTCAGTTCTTCGAACGGCAAATCTTTGAACAACGTGCGACCCGTCGCCGTGAGATAATGTTGCACCGGATCGGTGAAGGCGAAAAAATCACGCCCGGCGTTTTTTAGTCCGTTGCGCAGCGCGATCAGTTCCTTCCAACTGTCCACCGTAACTCGCCAGCCGTATTTGAGATCGCCAGCGAGCTTTTCTGCTTCGATGCCAAGGTCGACAACGTCCGAGTCGGCCCAAACGAAGGGATGAAACGGCTCGACCTCGACCACGGTCGATCCATCCTTTTCCCGGCGATAAACCTTGACCGTGCCGGTCTCACCGAGCTCGATCGCGACGATGCGCGGCGTCGGATCGGCGCCGAAGAGCATGGTGTTCTTTTCGAATTCCACAGTGAGAGATTCCTCGACTTCGCTCGGAATGACAAATGGTAGGGGACGCCGCGCTCTGCCGTCCGGACTCCGCAGCGCGGCGTCCCTACCAACGCGTGCGCTGCCTCCGTCCGTCTGTTATAAGTGCCGGATGAAGATTTCATTATTGTCGATCTTGTCTTTGTCGATCTTGTCTGCGGGACCGGCATTGGCTCAGCAGACGCCGCAGTCATTGGCCGAGGCGGAGCTGCCGTCGCTGCTCACGATTTACAAAGATCTCCACACGCATCCGGAGTTATCGACGCATGAGGAACGTTCGTCTGCGATTGTTGCGAAAGAATTGAAGCTCGCAGGCTGTGAAGTGACGGAGCACGTGGGCAAATACGAGAAGCCCGGCGCGACATGCTTCGGCGTTATCGGTGTGATGAAGAATGGTGCCGGGCCGACCGTTCTCGTCCGGACAGATTTGGATGCGTTGCCCGTGCACGAGGAAACAGGCGTGCCCTACGCAAGCACCGTAACGACCAAGAGCGACGACGGTAAGGATGTGCCGGTGATGCACGCGTGCGGACACGACATTCACATGTCGACTTTTATCGGCACGGCTCGCGCGCTCGCGAAACTGAAAGAGAAATGGCACGGCACGATTATTTTCGTCGGCCAGCCCGCGGAGGAAACCGTGGGCGGCGCCCGAGCGTTACTAAAAGACGGCCTCTACACGCGCTGGCCGAAGCCGGATTACGCGCTCGCACTGCACGACGACGCTGAAATCGAGACCGGCAAAATCGGCGTGGCCGAGGGTTACGTTTATGCGAATGTCGATTCGGTCGACGTCACCGTGCGCGGCGCCGGCGGGCATGGCGCCTACCCGCACAAAACGAAGGATCCGATTGTTCTTTCCGCCGAAATCATCAATGGGTGGCAGACGATCGTGTCGCGCGAAAACAATCCGATTGATCCGCTCGTGATCACGGTTGGTTCGATCCACGGCGGGACAAAACACAACATCATCCCCGACGAAGTCAAAATGCAGCTGACGGTCCGCACGTATAAGAAAGAAGTGCGTGACAAGGTGCTCGCCGCGATCGATCGCATCGCGAAAGGTTGCGCTATCGCCGCCGGTCTTCCGCCCGACGAGATGCCGGATGTTCACGTGCGCGAGGATGAATTCACGCCCGCTACCTATAATAATCCCCAGCTGACCAAGCGCGTCACCGCCGCGCTCAAAGTTGCTTTAGGCAGCGATAAAATTATCGCGAAGGATCCAACAATGGGCGCTGAAGACTTCTGCGCATACAGCCTGCCCGATCATTCCATTCCGGCATTCATGTTCAACGTCGGCGCGGTCGACCCGGCCAAGATCGCAGAGTCGAAGAAAACTGGCGTGCCGCTGCCGAGCTTGCATTCGAGCAAGTTTGCGCCCGTGCCCGAGCCGACGATCCGCACCGCTCTTATCGGAATGACGAGCGCGGTGCTCGACTTGATGAAAAAATAGTCGCGCGTCGCGCGATTATTTCACTCGAATATTTTTGCGCAGGAAGGTCGGGACATCGAGGTCCTGACCTTCCACAATGGTCGGTTCGCTTTTTTCGAAGCGACCGCGCGTGACCGGTTCGAATTGCAAAACTTCCTGCTTGGTTTGCACAAATTTCTCGGCGGGAGGCTTTGATTCTCTCACCGGCAGCGCTTTTTTCTTTGGAACAATCAAGCGCGGCGCTGGAGCGGGCTTTTTGATTTCGGGTTCCGGCTCGGCCGGCGGTGTTTCAATCGGCGCCGGTTCTTCAAGCGGAATTAAATTTTCTGAAACGGGACCGGCTTCGCTCCTTACAGGCTCGGGTACGATGTCGATCTTGGGCGGTGGCTGTGGAGGTTGCTCCCAAATCGGCGGCGGCGGGGCGAGAATTGGCTCGCTCGTTGAGGATATTGTTTGCGACGCACCTTCGCCATCCGCGGCAAGCGAACTGATGATCGTTACGCTCAAGCGGTTTCCCATTCTGCCATCCACGGCGGTGCCGAAAAGAATTTGGGTTTGGTCGTTCACATGACGCCCAAGTTCCTGCATCAAAATTTCCACTTCCGATAAGGTCATTCCAGGTCCGCCCGCGACCTGCACGAGCACATGCGCGGCGTCCGTCAGCATTTTGCCTTTGTCCATGAGCGGATTTTTCAGCGCCTGCCTGAGCGCGTCGTGTGCGCGGTTGTCGGAATCCGATTCGCCGAAACCGAACAAGCAACGGCCATTGTCGCTGCGCAACGCTCTAAGCAAATCATCGAAGCCGATGCGGATGAGGCCGGGCCGTTGAATCAAATTTACAATCGAGCGCAGGCTTTGACTGATGGTGATGTCGGCGACGGCGAATGCCTGATGAATGCCGGCCTTCGGCGCGACCATGTCACCCATCCGATCGTTCTCGAAACAGATAACAGCGTGCGCAATTTCGTTCAGTCGAGCGAGCGCCTCCTGCGCTTGCGTGCTGCGGCGTTTGCCCTCGAACGAAAATGGGAGCGTGGCGAAAGCGATGACGAGTGAGCCGGCTTCGCGCGCGAGTTGCGCGACCAGAGGCGCCGCCCCGGAACCGGTCCCGCCGCCGAGGCCCGCGCAGATAAAAATCATGCGCGCATCGACAAGTGCCTGGCGGATTTCGTCGGCCGATTCCACCGCCGCCTGATAACCAAGTTCGGGATCGCCGCCCGCGCCGAGGCCGCGCGTGACTGAGCGGCCGAGTTGCACTTTGCACGCCGCCACCGAACTGGCGAGCGATTGCACTTCGGTATTGATCGCAATGAGATCGCCTTTTTCCATTCCGTCGAGCACGACGCGATCGAGCGCGTTCGAGCCGGCGCCACCGACGCCCACGACTTTGATTGGGATAATTTCTTCTTCGCGTTCCGGCAGGGTGTAGTTATGGCCGAGCTGAATCATTTTGTCACGTTGTCGATCTTGTAATTGTCAATGTTGTTCATCGGATGCCACTGAAAAATTTTCCGAGGATTCGGCCGAAGCCGCGGCGCGGCCGGTCCGCCTGCACCGCTTGCGCGTATTTGATTAGTCCGATCCCGGTGGAAAATTGCGGGTTTTCGAACGCGGAAGTGAGTCCGGACATGGTTTGCGCGTGCGCGACGTGCGCTGGCATTTCGAAAACCTCACCCGCGAGGTGATCAATGCCGTTGAGAAGACTGCATCCACCGGTGATGAAAATGCCCGCGCCGATGTAGTTAATGAATGGTTCCTGCTCGAGCTGACGCTTGAGGAGCTCGAAACTTTCGCGCAGACGCAGGTGAATGATTGTGTTGAGCGTTTCGCGCTCGACCTCCTTGCCCGCGAAACCGGAATCGTCTTTCAACAAAATCGTTTCGCCGGGGAGACAATTGCCGAGAATGACGCTGCCTTCCTCGATCTTGAGTTTTTCCGCCCGGGTCATTGGGATGCGCAGTCCCATCGAGATGTCGTTGGTGATGTGATCGCCGCCGAGCGCGAAAACGCCGCTTTGTTTCACCGCTCCATCGACATAGAGAATGTAATCGGTCGTGCCGCCGCCAATATCGACAACGAGCGCGCCCAGATTTTTTTGGTGCTGGGTGAGCACGACCTGGGCGGAAGCAAGCGCGCTGAAGACCACGTCCTCGACATCGAGTGGCAGCTCTTTCACGCACCGGATGGTGTTTTGAATGCGGGTGCGCACTCCGTGAACGATGTGAAAATCGGCTTCCAGTTTTTGCCCCAGCATGCCGACGGGATTGAGCACGCCGTCCTGTCCATCGACATGGTAATGCTGGATGATCGAATGGAGGAAGGCGTTTTGCGCCGGTATGCTTACCTCGCGCGCGTTGATTTTTACGTCCTCGATGTCTTGCTCGTCGATCTCATCCCGTTCCTCCGGCAGGATCACGCAGCCGCGGTTATTAAAACTTTGAATGTGCGAGCCGGCGACACCGACGTAAACGCTGCGAATCATGACGTCGCTCTTTTGCTCTGCATCGACGACTGCTTCATGCACGCATTTCATCGCCGTTTCAAAATCGACAATCTCGCCCTTGCGCACGCCGCGCGACGGCGCCTGGCCGACGCCAAGTATCTTGATCGTGCCATCAGGCCGGCTTTCACCGACCACGACGCAAATTTTCGATGTGCCAATTTCGAGGCCGACCATCAGATCACTACTCGCCATTTCGCTTCTCCTTCTGCTCCACCGGAATCGCGCGCTTGATCGACAAGGGTGAAGGACTCGGATGGGATTTCGCCGCCGATGAAGATGTCGATTTTGCGGGCGCCTGCACCGGGATCGCCTTTAAAATGCGCGGCTCCGCGTCGGGCTCGATGGTATCATTGATGATGCTGGCCGGCGACTTTGCAAAAGTCACCGGAATGTTTCGTTGCACGCGCAAGTTCACCGTCGCGAGGTCGCGCTTCGAGTCATCCGAGTAAATCAGGAATTGCTCGAGACGTTGCAGCTGCGCCTCGAGGTTATCAAAACCAAACGTCACGCGCACATGGTTCTTGTCTGTCACGAGCAGACAGTAACCGTTCGAAACATCGATCTCGCGAATCTGGAAACGCGTCTGCATAAAACTGCGCGTCCTCGCGCGCAAAAGTTCAAGCGCCGCTTTGGCCTCAAACGATTCGACGACCTTGCCGGCTTCGAGCGACTCGCTCGCGCATCCCGAAATGAGCGGCAATCCCAAATATTCCGGCAACAACTTCTTTTCTTTCATCAAAACCCCGCGCCCGTCCACTAGAAAAGCAGCGTCGGAAGCAAATGGGTCGGCCATTTGTTTTTCATCCGTGATCCAAGCAACCGGTTTTCGTTCGACCACGTGAATGTCGATTTCGGCCGGCAACTTGCGCTCGACCTGCACCTCATCGACCTGCGGCAGCTGCTGCAGCCGGTCGTGCACGCGTCCCAGGTTCACGTTAAAAATATTTTCACCCTCGCGCAGATCGGCGATTTTCAGGATCTGCTCGCGTTGCAGCGTGCCGTCCGTCTGCACTTCGATCGTGCTCAATTGGTAATCCAGGTTCTCAAAGAAAAGTCGCCTCGCTCCTTCGCGCGCGCCAAAATAGACGGCGACGCTGAGTCCGATGACGAGCGCGAGTTGCGAAACAACAACGAGCACGCGCCGATTCCGGTGCTGCGTCGCTGTGCGGGAACGGACCTTCACGTCGAGCAAATGTTGCTGACGGCGCTGCCGCCGATTCGAGACGCGCCGGTTGCGGGCGCGGGGCCGGTTCTGCCGTTTCATCGGGCACCTCTCTTCGTCCTGGCGCGCGAGAGTTCGATGATGCGCACGCAAAGATCGACATAATTGATTCCAGCGGCCGCGGCCGCTTCCGGTAACAAACTCGCTTCGGTCATCCCCGGAATCGTGTTCGCTTCCAGCACGAACGGCTCGCCGCTTTCGGACAGAATCACATCGACGCGCGAATAAACCTGCAAGCCCAGTGCGCGATGCGCGCGCAAAGCCAGGTCCTGAATCTGCTTCGTTTTCTTCGGATCGATTTTCGCCGGACAGACGTGCTGCGCGCCGCCGCCGGCCTGCGGATTCAGAAATGGATATTTGTTTATGAAATCGTAGAAACCGCCTTTGGGAATGATTTCGAGAATCGGCAGCGCCTGGTCGCCGAGAATTCCAATGGTCAGCTCGCGGCCAGGAATAAATTTCTCCGCCAGCAGTTGGCGATCGTATCTCGCGGCATCGACAATCGCGTGCTCGAGCTCGTCTGGCTCTTTCACAATGTAAACGCCGACGGTGGATCCTTCTCGTGGCGGTTTGACGACAATCGGTAACGCCATGCGCGGATGCCGGTACACCTCCACCGTTTCCCATTCCGGCGTGTTCACACCGTGCTCACGGAATTTCTCTTTCGAGCGAATCTTATCGAACGCGAGCCGGCTTTCCTCGACCCCTTCGCCGGTATAAGCGATGCCGCGGGCTTCGAGAATTTTTTGCACCTGGCCGTCCTCGCCAAACGTCCCGTGCAGCGCGATGAAGGCAAGATCGACATCATGCGGAAGCTGGAAGTTTTCGTCGCGAACATCGACATCGAGGACTTCAGCGCCTAAGGAGCGCAATGCTTTTGCGATACCTCGGCCGGTCGCCAGCGAAACATCGCGCTCCGAGCCCGGCCCGCCCATGAGCACCGCAATTTTTTTGGGCAAAGTTTTGCGCCTCCTCATGCTGTTTCTCCTACGACCTGCACTTCCGTTTCCAACTCAATGCCCCGCTTCGCGCGTGCCGCGCTTTTAATCTGATCGATCAGCTGCAGCATGTCAGCCGCAGTCGCTCCTCCATCGTTGACGATAAAATTGCCGTGCACTTCCGAAACGCGCGCTTTGCCGACACAGGCATTTTTCAAACCAAGCTCGTCGACGAGTTTTCCCGCCGGAGTGCTGCCGGTATTTTTAAAGATGCAGCCGGCGCTCTTCGCAATCGGCTGTGAAGTGCGGCGCTTCTCCTGCGATTCTTCCAGACGACGCTCGATTTCATCCCGCGATGCGGCGTGACCCCGAAATGTTGCCGACACCGCAAAATTCTTTTCGAGCAATGGAAAATTTCGATAACGCACGTCGAGTTCGTCCCGGTTTTTCGTATGCGAATTTCCTTCTGTATCGAGATAACGGACGCGCACGACGTTTTCAAAAGTTTGTGCGCCCATCGCGCCCGCGTTCATCCGCAATCCTCCGCCGACCGCGCCCGGAATTCCTTCCATCCACTCTAGTCCGCCAATTCCCGCGGACTTTCCCGCGTAGGCAATTTCCTTCAGCTTGGCGCCCACGCCCGCAGTGATTTCGGTACCGTTAATGTCGATCTTATCGAAATCGCCGCCGCATGGATGCACCACCACGCCGCGGATGCCGCCGTCGCGCACCAGCAGATTCGAGCCTCGGCCGATGACGAAAAGCGCAAGATTTTCCTGCCGGGAAAAGCAAATCAACTCCGCGAAAGCGTTTTCATTGCGCGGCTCGACCCAAAACTGCGCAGGGCCACCCACGCGCAAAGTCGTGTGCTTCGAGAGCGGCTCATAAAGGCGGACATCACCGTCTTCGCCGACGATTTCTTTCAATTTCTCGGCGATGACGAGATCGGCCGCCAAGATCGACAATTGCTCATGAATGTTTCCCGCGCCCAAACTTAACACGAGATCGCCGGGGTCGAGCATGTTGCCCACATCGCGATGCACCCACTCCAAATGCGGCTGGTAACTCACTCCGCCATGCCCATGCGCAACGATTTCATCCGCGATCGTTTGCCCGCTGATCCCGGGAATCGCCGCCTCGCTTGCAGCATAGACATCCGTCACAACAACGCGATCAGCATCGTCGAAGGCGCGCCCGAATTCGCGGCGCAGCGCTTTCGTTCGTGAATAGCGATGCGGTTGAAACATCGTGAGCACGCGCTTGCGCCCGGTCGATTTCGCTGTCTTGAGCGTGGCGCGAATTTCCGTGGGATGGTGCGCATAGTCGTCGACCAGTAAAAAACGCTCGCTCGAGTATTTGACTTCAAAACGGCGACGCGCGTGACTGAACTTGCCAAGGGAAGCGGCAATTTTTTCAAAGGAAATTCCTAGCTCGGTCGCGACCGCAATCACGCCGATGGCGTTATGGACGTTGTGCCGTCCGGAGACATTCAAGACCGCTTCGCCGAGTTGTTGACCGTGATGATAAACGCAAAAAACGGATGTGGAATCGCGCAACTCGATGTCAGCGCCGCAATAATCCGCGTTGTTAGAAAAGCCGTAGGAGATTGCGTGCGGACAAGATCGACATAGACGCGTCGTGTTCTCGTCGTCGGCGTTATAAAAAACAGCTCCACTGGTTTGCTCGATGAGCTGAGCAAAAACTTCTTCGATGGCAGCAAGATCGGCATAAAAATCGAGATGCTCCTCTTCGATATTTAAAATGAGCGCATGCTCCGGATGAAAATAACGCAGCGTCCCGTCGCTCTCGTCGCCTTCCGCAACAAAATACTCGCCGCGCGGGTCCCAGTGCGCATTGGTGCCGAGAATCGGGATTTCCGCGCCGACGTAATGCGATGGATGCAGCCCGCCTTCACGCAGAACGTGCGCGGCCATGGCCGAGGTTGTCGTTTTTCCATGCATGCCAACAATGAGGATTCCGCGCTTGCCACGCATGATGGCAGCGAGCGCTTCGGCGCGGCGCAGCATCGGTTTTCTCGCGTCACGCGCGCCTGCTAGGACCGGATTATCGATTTTGATTGCGGAGGAAAAAATAATCAGATCCGCCCCGCGCGCGTCTTCGCTTCGATGCTGTCCGTGAAAATGCAAACCGAGCCGCTGCAAGCGATCGGTTTCCTGCGTGCTGACTTTATCCGAACCACTGACTTCGTGCCCGAGCTCGAGCAAAAGCGCGGCCAGCCCGCTCATCCCGCTCCCGGCCACGCCGACGAGATGAATTTTGTGCCGCGCGCGAGTGAGCACGTTTGCAAGATCGACATCAAGCGCCGCGGTCATGGTTCGTATATCTTTCCATCGTTGCAACGACGCGGTTCGCCGCATCTTTCGGCGCGAGGCGCGAACAATTTTCAGACATCCGCCGAAGTTTCTGCGTGTCACCGATCAATTCCTTGATTTTGCGCGCCAGCACGTCGCCTGAGATCTCCGATTCTTTCAAGAGAATGGCGCTGCCCGCGCGCACGAAAATTTCCGCGTTGCGTGTTTGATGATCGTCCGCAGCGTAGGGAAAGGGAATTAATATGCCGGGCAAAGCGAAAACGGCGAGTTCAGCCAAACTGGCTGCGCCCGCGCGCGCAATAGCGAAATCGGCGGCGCTGTACACTTCTTCCATCCGGTGGTGAAAGGCGGCGACAAAGGCAGGAATATTTTCTCGCCGATAATTATCCGCAACCAGACGCTCATCGCGCGAACCGGAGAGATGGATGACCTGAAAAGGGACTCCTTGCAATAAGGGCAGCGATTTAATCAGCGCCTGGTTAATCCCGCTCGCGCCCTGACTTCCGCCCATCACGAGCAGCGTGGGCAGATCATCACGCAGGCCGAGCTCTTGACGAGCAACACGTCGATCTATTCGTCGGAGTTCGTTACGAGTCGGGGTGCCGGTGACTTCGGTGCGCACTTTCGGAAAGAAAGGGGCGCATTCCTTGAAGCCAAGCAGAACAGCACGCACCATTCGCGCGGTAAGCCGGTTCGCTTTTCCGGGGACCGCGTTCGACTCGTGAATAAAAGTCGAAACGCCACGCATGCGCCCGGCCAGGACCGGAGCGGTCGAAGTGAATCCGCCCATGCCGAGGACAACCTGCGGTTTGAATTTGCGATAGATGGAGCGGCAAAGCGAGAGGCTCTGGCCAAACCGCCGGACGAATCCGAAGACCGTGGGCGAAAACGGCGAAGGCAACCCAACGGTGGGCAATTTTTCGAATGGAAAATTCGCGCCTTCGGAGAGTGCGAGCGCATCGATTTCTTTTTCGGAGACCAGCAGAATGACTTCGTGACCACGATCGCGCAGCACTTCCGCCACGGCGATGCCGGGGAAAAGATGTCCGCCGGTTCCGCCACATGCAATCACTGCGTTCATGAAAGTTGATTGTCGATCTTGCGATTAAATACGTGGCGTCATCCGAACCTGCATCGACGCCCCTCTTCTGTGGACCGGCTCGAGCACGCCCTGGCGATAAATATTGAGGAGCAAACCAATCCCAAACAAACACGCGACAAGATTGGAACCGCCGTAGCTGATAAACGGTAGCGGCAGACCTTTGTTGGGCAAAAGGGAAGTGGCAACGCCAATGTTCACCGCCGCTTGCAAGGCCACGAGCGAAACGATGCCGCAGCCAACCAGCAAACCGAAACGGTCTTTTGCGTGCAGCGCGATCATCATTCCGCAAACGATGATGACCACAAATAAAAAGACAACGAGCAAACTGGCACGCAGGCCGAGCTCTTCCCCGATGATCGGGAAAATGAAATCGGTGTGCGCGTAGGGCAGGTAAAGCATCTTTTGCCGGCCGTTGCCGAGGCCGAGCCCTTCCATTCCACCGCTGCCCCAAGCGATTAATGCCTGCATCTGCTGCAAACCGGCATCTTGTTTGAAACGTTGCGGATCGAGAAATGCGGCGAGGCGGCCTATTCGTTCCGATATTTGCGTGGCGAGGAAGAGAATGCCGCCCAAGCCCGTGATCGAAACCAGACCAAGCCAGATCGGATTTACCCCAGCCACGAACATCATTACCAATGCCGTTGCGCCGAGCAGGACGGTTGTTCCGAGGTCGACTTCGGAAACAATTAGCGCGAGCAACAAACTCGTGACCACGAGCGGAAGAACAAATCCGTAAAGCAGACTTTTGGTCGCTTTTTCATAACGCGAGAACCAGGCGCCGAGAAAAAAAACTGCAGCGATCTTCGCGATCTCAGAAGGCTGAAAACCAAACTGGCCAAGACCAATCCAGCGTCGCGAGCCGTTAATGCGCATTCCGAGATGCGGAACGAAGCAAAGTGCGAGCGCGATAAAGGCAAGGCCAAACCAAAGCCACCACGTTCGCTGCCAGAAATGGTAATCAATCAGCGCAGCAATCGTGCAAAGGGCCAGCCCAACACCGAGCCAGATCGCCTGGCGCCTGATGAAAAAATAGACGTTCCCGTGACTGTCGCGCGCGAAAGCGCTCGTGCTAAAAAGCATGACGATACCGATGACGAGCATGCCGAGCACGGCGAGAAACAAAATGTAGGCGCTTTTACGGTGCATCGATTAGGCCGAGATCTTGGCAGCGGATTGTTTCAGATTGGGTAGCGCAGATTCATTCATCCGCTTTCTTTGTTCTCGGCGTTTTGGGGATCAAGAGCTTTTGTCCGATCTGCAATTTACGCGGATCATCGATGTGATTGAGCACGACCAAATCGTCGTAGGAAACTTTGAATTTCTTTGCGATCGTCACCGGA
>WNGL01010861.1_pt1 | contig 15548 bp, 15 predicted proteins | sample 5400591 | NCBI WGS metagenome assembly WNGL01 (sample SAMN13153377, study PRJNA577476) | soil metagenome | isolation source: 80 cm soil or saprolite under Garry oak tree replicate 1 | place: USA:California | collected 2016-06-15
ACTCCTTTTCTCAGTTAGGGTTGGGCCGGTGTGGACAGATTACTGTGGTTGCGTCAGGAACCCCCGGAACTCTCGTTATTTGCTCGGTCTACCGCGCACCTATTCGGACAACCACTCGAAAACGTTCAAGTCCTTTAGCTTGGTGGGACTAGCCCTCGTTTGCTTTTTTCAGGAGCGGTATGGGCGGATGGGGTCGAGGTATTCGGTACTTGGAGTTATAATCTTGGCCGCGCAACAACTAGTCCATAGGAGAGAACGATCGTGATTATTGGAGACCGCTTGCGTGATATGCGCGAGCAGAAAAAGCTGTCGCAAGGGGATATTGAAAAGAGGACCGGCTTGCTTCGGTGCTACATTTCGCGCGTCGAAAATGGACACACGGTCCCGGCCATAGAAACATTGGAAAAACTGGCCCGTGCGTTGGAGATTCCACTTTATCAGCTCTTCTACGAAGGTGAGGAGCCTCCCAAGCTGCCCAACCTTCCTAAACGGAAGTCCTCTGAAGACATAGCCTGGGGCAGTTCCGGCAAGGACGGGCGCTTTCTTAATAAGCTTCGTCGCTTGCTGGCTAAAACTGAGGAAGCAGATCGCAAGCTGCTTCTACACATGGCCCAGAAAATGGCTCGACCAAGGAATGGTCGAGCCGCAAGCAACTAAAGCCGGATTGTCGGGTTGGATGCGGATAGCAGTTAGAATCGGTCAGAAAGGACTCAAGCCACACTGAAGTGGGGCTGCAAGGGGTGACAAGATGGACTTGCGCTGCCCGAAGTGCAACAGCAACAATCTGAAGAACGTATCCCTCGCCTACCAAGAAGGCACCTACCACATAGACACGCGGTCCAGAATGCGGGGGCTTCTGTTCGCCGGTGGGGGACCAGATATCTTGGTCGGTAGAACGACCACGCGCGGGTCACAGCAATCTGCCCTTTCAAAGCGTCTTAGCCCACCCTCGAAGTGGTCGTATGTAAAGCTCGTTTTGTGGTCGGCAGTCGTGACTCTTATCGCCCTCATAATCTACGTTCAGCATGTGATGTCGAGTCCGGTGCCCGCATCTTCGTTACCTGTGAAGCTCTACGTAGCTTTAGCTCCCGTCGTCTTTGTTCTGCTGGTGGGAATTGTCTGGCGTCACAATCATTCGACTTACGAGCAGAAGTACGCTCGGTGGAATGAGTCTTTTATTTGCGAGCGGTGTGGGACGGTCAGCCAACAAGCCCTCCATTAAAACCTTGAGTCGCCGATGCTTCGGCCAACTGGTGCGGAGCCTTGCCTTGGATAAAGTCCGCAGCTTTCTGTGCCTGTGAGGCAGCAGAAACAAGCAGGCGCGAATCCGACTTGAGCCGTGCAATCCACGTCTTGAGATAGGCGGCTGAGTTTTCAAGAATCCGCTGCTCGATTCCCGCGATGCCGCATAGCATGGCAGCGGTCATCTCCGCGATGAGTTCCTCTTTCGAGTAGGATTCCGAGCCAAAGGAAACCGGGTTGTCGAAGTTCTCCCGGTGCAAGCGCTTGGCGTGCCCCGTGCTGTGGGCTAGTTCGTGAAATTCAGTGGCGTAATACTCTTCCGATGAATGAAAGATGCCGCGTGCCGGCATACCGACCACGTCGTTGCTCGGCGAGTACCACGCTTTGTCGGATTGTTCGAACGCTGGCGGGTTCGGCATATTTGTCACGAGTTGTTCGCACGCCTCGATGGGATTGTTGGTGCGCGTCTCCTGCAAGAGGGACGCGGGGATGTCGATGCCTTCCGCCTGCGACAAATTGAACACGCTGTAATAACGGAGCAGAAAGGGCCGGGAGGTCTCTTTCGTGCAGTCCTGAGTGGTCGTCTCCCGCTCCTCGCCGATGTTCCAGAAAATGACGGGCGAAGATTTCTCTCCCTTGCGGATTCTCCCGCCCAACTGTGTTGCCTGATTGAAAGTAAGCCAGAATCGTGATGGGAACCCCTGCGAAGCAAGAGTAAAGACATTGAGTCCGCGATACTCTTTTTGCGTGAGCAGGTTTGCGGGAGTCTGACAGGTCCACGGCTTGCGCCAGGGAGCCACGCCGGATTCAAGCTGCTTGATAATTTTCTCGGTGACGATTTCGTAGACGCTAGGCATTTGGTTCGCTCCAGGTGTGATTTATTGTTTTCAGGCCCTTTTAGGGCATAAAAAACAACATGCTTTACTGGAGGCGGGTTCTGGCCGTCGTTCGCGGCTGTCAAGCCCCGAAGCGGATTTCAGCGAAGCCCCGGGGGGCGCGGAAGCGAGCACGGTTGGGTTTTACCGAGCGGAGCTGCACAAGCGGGCTTTACAGAGTGAGCGGACTATGGCCTATCTTGCGCCGATAAAGCATGTGGAGTTATGGTTTGATCGCTTCGACAATCTTCGTTTTGCTTGTTTTGCTTACCTGGAGACAGAATCATTCTGCCTATCTACGGGACTCGCGCGGTGGGACCGTTCTTTCATTTGCCAGCAGTGCGGCGCCATTAATCCGTTAGGAATATAGCTGCCTGTGTATTTCTCCAAGTTTTGATATTAGCGTTCAACATTACAAGGGAGGTTTCTTGTTTTGACCGCGCAGCTATGCGCGTGGTGCAAAGGTCAGACTTTCTTTTCAGAAGAGTGCATTTTCTTCAACAGGCGGTCCAGCTCATCCGATAAGTTCCAAATTGGGTCAGAGTCACCCTCTTTTATCATCTTGAGTAGCTTATCCATCCCCGCTACAGCGAAGCCCGAGGCGAGAGCTAGGACCTCCCTGGGCTGGTTCACTATCTCGACGTTATTTGTGTGACCGATCGCTAATAGTACGAGCGCGTCTATTCGCCAAGGATCGCTGCTCAATATGGTGGCGTCAATGATTTTGTAAGTATCCTTGGCGTCATACGCTGCCGGCATTCCCTCTTGAGCCCCTAAGCAAGCGGCTAGGAACCACATGTCGATCATCCTTGGAAAGGGACTATGGAGCGCGGAGGATTTGCCTCCGTCATCAGAGTGAGTTTGGCAATATCGCCCAAACTCCTCTCGAAACCGATTTGGAACTCGAACATCTAGTCCCTGGAATGGATTGAAGTAGCGGCTAGACATAGCTCTCCTTCAAGGCGGTTGGTTGGGCTTCATCCAAGCGCCGGTCGCAGAGTTCGCAACGCTCCCGATGTCCGCAATTGCACCTTCTGATTTGGATCGGTCCGGATGGAGGCCGGTTTACAAGCATTTTGGGGTAATGAGCTGGATTGGTAAGAGTCATTATGATCCCCGCGTGTTTGTCGAGAATGTCTTCACAGTTGGCGATTTCATCGCTGGTCAGAAATAGGATCAACTGTGAGGATTCTTTGATGGCCGTCTTCAATACTTCGCGTTTTACATATCCCGCCATCATGCCAAGCGGCGTGTCGATGATATTGGGAGCCTCGACCTCGCTAACCTTAGTCAAGGAGAGAATAAATGATAGTGTCAGCGCCCTCCTCGATGCTCCATTTAGGTCCTGATCGGGATTCAGTCTTCTGTCTTCGGCTCCGTACACCAAGATGTCGTAGTCATCGTTGATTTCAGCCCGTCGGATGATCGCATTCTGTTCTGGGTCGGCTCCAATCATGCGCAGAAACAGTTCATTCATGGAGTCGCTGACTTTTCGTAGTTCCTCCTTGGAAATCCGTTCATAGGAATGCTCAAGAATCAACAGGAGGTCGTGAACGGCTTGCAGCTGTCCAGAAATCAACTTCCCCTTGGACTCCTCCTTCAGGAGTGAATCGCGTTTCTTGGTGAGATCCTCGAGATTCCGCTGATGATCCTTTAACTGCGTCTCCAAGACGGCGACGCTGCGTTGTGCGTCGTCTCTTTGGTGGCGATAGAGCGTTTGGGTCTCGCGTAGTTCGGTGATGTCCGACTTGCCTAGTTGCTCGATGCGCGTTTCAATCGAGCGCATCCTGGCGCCTTCTTTTTCGCGTTGAGTGTCAACACTAGTACGTTGTTGAAAGTAGTCGGCATAACTCTGAATCCAAGGACGGCTCTCCCTTGAATCGTCGTAAAGAAAACTCTTCGATCGATAATAGAACTCGGTCAACGTTTTTTGAATTTCGTCGGCCGTCTTGTTTTTCTCGATTAGTTCTTCGATGTGGCGGCGTCGGTGGTTGCCGTCCTGATCATTGGGATCGAGTGTGGCTCCGCAGATGCATTCACCTAGCTCTAAACGATCTTCGAACACTGCGATTGTCGTATTAGGAATCTTCCCCTCATCGCGCAGGCCGTCCAGCATCGTTACCGCGGTCGCCATCGTGTCGCCCAACAAGTCCCGCGCTAGGCTTGAGCTCCGAAAGAGGTTGCTGTGAGCTCGGTCGAGCCCTTCAAGTTGACTGTCGAGAGATTTTATTGTCGCTTTGCAGCTTAGCAGTTCCTTCGAAAGCGCCTCTTGGTCGCCCTTTAGAAGGGCCGCCGCAATACGTTTATCCAAATCGTTCAGCTTTTCGTCGCAGTTTTCAAAGCTGTCTTTGGCGGTCACGAGTTTGCTAGAAAGATCTTCGGCCGCTTGCTGCGTGGATTCTATATCTTCCGTTATCTTTCTCAAGTCAAGGCTCGCCGTAATCGAACGCGCCTTGCGATTTATATCGATGGCCGCATCCTTGACGTGTTTCTGCGCCGCTTCGATTATAGAAAGCCCTAAGAGCGCACGTATGGCCCGTTGGACCCTGTCACGTTTGGTGCTCGTCGACAACCCGGCTTCGATGAAACTCAGGGCGCGGTCCCCGTCGGTGAAGAAGACTTCTCTGAGCTCGGGTGGCAAGTGGTCGACTATAATCGCGTCGGGTTCCGCTAGGGGGGTGTCCCCTGCTGGCGTCGAGTGAAACAATTGCACCACGTTCCGACTTCTCTTCCATGTTGTCCCTGAGAGCTGCTCGCTCGCCGCGCGCACGAGGCGATAACGATTGCGCTTTTGAACGGAACTTCCGTCAGGCGCGGATATCGCGGACGTGACTTCATATTCGATCTCAACACTTAATGGCACCTGCGACGACGAGGAAGTGTCCCAGTCGATTGGATGGATGCGATAGCCGTCACCGTGGTTAGGGAGAGCGTCGTCTCCATACAGGCCCCATTGGAGAGCGGTTAGGATCGTCGTTTTGCCGGATTCGTTTTCGGCTCGAATGACCGTCAGCGGCTTTTCAGGATTGACGGAAAAATCGATGGCAAGGTCTCGGAGTAGCCGGAAGTTGCGAAATCTAGCGTCGAGTATTTTCATTTGCTATGCCCGTCCGGTTTCTTTGAGCCTGAGTCGGCGATCAGGCGGCCGAGGGCATCAATCTTGTCTGAGATGCGCTGTCTTATGTTCGTGCCTTGAACGCGATGATCTCTTTCAAGCTGAATGATGTCTGATAGGGTGGATATCAATTCCTTCTGATATCCCGGAAATCGTTGATCGCGCTTCTTGCATTCATCAAACATTATTGTAAGGACGCGCTGGCTAGCCAACGGCATAGACTTCCTCCGGATCTAGAAAGAAATCACGAATAATAGGATCAATGACTTCGAGGGCGCCGTGTTCCGCGCCGAAATTCAATGACAGGCGGGCGAACTCTCGAACTCGTCGTAGTTCCGCCTTTACGATGGCCTTGGCGTCAGAATCGATGTACGAGCTTGGGGGCACGACTAGAAAATCATGAATAGTGCTCGACTGTTTCTGGATTGCTTTGCACTTTCGAAGCAAACGGCCACGTCTTTGAACCCATTGGCGTTCGACGGTTGTGCTAGCGAGAATATAGGCTTGGGAGATTTGAGGGATATTTACGCCTTCGTCCAAAACTCGCTTTGCGGTGAGCACTTGGAGGTCACGCCGTTCGAAGGCCTCGATTACAAGTCTGGTTAGATCTCGGGAGCTCGTTTCCTGAGCAGTGATTTGATGGAATCGGATGTTTTGGCCTCTCAGTAGATCGTTTATACGGTTGAGCTGCTCTGGGTCTTTATCAGTCGCATAAATCAACGTGTAGGCCAGTGATTGTAGACGATGCTCATGGAGGAGACGAGAAAGTCGATCCAGTTTGCCTTCCGCAGACTCAAGAATGAGCCGCCTGCGCTGAAGTAGCATTTGCAATATAGGATTCTCGTCGACCTTAAGGCCGGGGTTTTTCCTGAGTTCCTTCTTTATCTTGTCGGTCAGATCTATCCATTGCTCAACCTCCGCGTCGGTCAAGCTCACTGGATGGATGTAGTAGTCGTAGGGGACTAGACAGATACCAATGGCCTGTTCGAGCGTAAAGGAAAATACGGTTGGCCCGAAATAGGAGAATAACGCTTGCGTGCCTTCCGGGTCGTACTGGCGAACCGGTGTAGCCGACAATCCTAGCCTGTATTGAATTGCCTCAGGTGGCGCAGCGATGAAACCGCCGGCGCCCAGGTTGTGTACTTCATCGCCGATGAGGAAAATGGGGATGCCAAGACGTCCGAGCGCAGCTTGGAAATCTGGATCGCAGAGGGTTTTGTGCGTGATTACAACGGCTTCCGCTGTATCTGCCGCGGTCATGCGGATGCGCCTTCCAATTCTTGCGATCTCGTTGTTACGCGCGTCCGCCCCCGCGATGAGGCCTAGATTAACGGGAGCTAAACCGAAATCGGTTATCTCGTCACACCATTGAGAAATTAGGGGCAGATAGGGAGCAGCCACCACAATTAGAAGCTTGCGTTCCCGTTGGAAAAGTCTGTGCGCGGCGATCATGGCGGTAATCGTCTTGCCTGACCCGGTCGCCATCGCGAGAACCCCACGGAAATTGTTGGCTTCCAGTGCGTCGACTGCTGCTCCTTGGTGAGTAAAATCTCCCGTGGTGTAGTTAAGATATGTGGGTATTTGAAATTTGCACGACTCGCTCGTGCCAGCTTCAGAGTTGCTCTCAAGAAGAGCCAAGAGTTCCCCTTCCGTGGGCTGTCCGCCTCCCGAATAGTCACGCAACAGCCGCCTATTAAGAGCTTCCGGGAAATCGTACACGAAGCATTCCGTCGACTTCCGCGACCAGATTGTCTCAAACTCGAGTTGCAGTTTTTGAACAACATATTCGCTCGTCTCGTCAGCCCATGATTTGGTCACCGACACTTGCTCGAAATTCTTACTTAGCCCGTTGAGCGTCAAGTTGCTGGAGCCATGGATGGCAATGGTGTCGTTTCCATCCGACAGGAGCCATACCTTAGGGTGAAATATCGCGTCGCGCATAACTGCGACTTTTATTTCGATGCGGTGCGCAGAGATCAGGTAAGTGAGGCATCGCAGAGTATGCTTCACAAGGGCGTTTTCGATTCCTAATGCTGCTCCGAGGAAGTCCTCGATTACTCGGTCAGCAGAGCAGTAGCCATCGCGAATTGCATCTCGATCTTCTGGACGAATCACCGGGCAAATGACGAGTCGGAGCGCATCTTTAGAATTCTCAATAAATGAGGCTAGGCCAGGAGCAAGAATGGACAGCGATTGGCTGGAAAAGAAACCAATCATGCAATCAACTGACTTGGTTTTTTTTAGACAAGGAACCAATGCGAGCGCGGCGAGATCTTCTCGGGGAACAAAATAAATAGGCTGGATTCCCGCAACATTTCTGAGAGGACTCACGCTGGGTGCCCCTGTTGGTCGCAACGGTCGCGAAACCGCGCATTGATTCCTCCCGATGGTAGCTGCAACCACGAGAGGGTGACAGGTTTAAATCCAAATGAGCGGTCTTAACTAGCTATTGTCTAAATATATCACATTGAAATGTCTGCCCGACCTAGTGATTTTTAACGGCCGCAGATACGCAGCCGGGGCTTGTGTGTTTCTTGGCCGACGATCTCCAGCCAACTCGACCCAGAGCGCCTCAGGAGTGCCTTTGAAGGGGCTGAGCGCCGGACGTCAGAAAGGAGAATTCGGGTCGCAGATGTGTCTTCTCCCCGGATTGGGTATTGGCCATTACTGAGGAAGTGATTTCCTAATGTTTTCTATGAAGGCCAGGTGTTTGGCATCTTCAATGCTGACCATGGTCCCGTCTTTATCAGTCTGATACAAGCACCAGAGTCCCTTGTAGCCGGCTTTCTGGGCCGCTTTGGACAAGGAGTCGAAACGGCCCATCGAGCATGTTTCTGCAAAAAGGAAAACATTATCAATACCGAACTTCTTTAGGTTCTTCGGATGGTCTCGGTCAATCGAGTTCAATTTGGACTTGCAACTAATCACCGCGACCGCTTTCCTTGCACGAATGAATTTGAAATTCATGATGGATTTCTTAAATCCGTTCCATTTTCGAATATGCCCTTTTTTGTGAATGATGATGTCGCATTCGGGGGAACAGGAACGTTCATGGTCGTCTAACAAGTGCCCCCAACTGATGCGATACTTCGTTTCGGAGAGCTGTTCCCGTATGAAATAGGCGAGTCGTGCTGAAAATCGTAAGCCTCTTATGAAGCCTAGGATGTCACCCTCATATTTCCCATTCCCCTTATGTACCAATGGCGGGTACTGGCGAATCTGACTCATTTCCGCAATCAATCCACGGAGAATCTCTGTTCTTAGACCAACGCCTACGCCCGCCGCCGCTTTTTTTCGTTTTCTTTTGGTCATACACTTTCAGACAGTATTCTCTGAACAACGGAATTGAACGGCACCTGTAGTTTCGCAGCGGCCGCTTGCAGTTCTTTCTTTCCGGCTTCGGTGACTACGAGCCGACCAAAGTGGCCTTCCAGGTCGAGTGTGACTATTTCCGACCTAGCGATATACGTCGTTAGCTCGCCGATCAGTTCGTTTGGGTCGCGTGTTTCCCTCGCCACAAACTCGATTACAAAATGGCGACGCGTTTTTGTCGCCCGCACGCGTTTTATTATCTCTGTGATCGCGCCAGCTCTTCGCAGTCGACGGAGTTCAACAATTGCGCGAACATCCATTGTGTCTAACTCATCGCTGGCGAGCGCGTGCGCGACTGCATTTTGGTCGCGCTCCGAAAGCATGGCTAGATGCGCCACGGCATCGACGCTGTCGAGGATTCGCTCATCGAATAGAGCCTTGACCTTTTTTGTTAGTTTATTGACGGCGGCAAACTGCCCGAGCATTTTTGCGGACACGCCCACACGGTCGGCAACGGCCTTCAGGCCGCCGTAGTGGGCTTTTGCGACCGAGAGAGCCTCAGCAATTTGTGTGATAGAAACGGGTCGGCGTTTACTGCGAGTAGAGGAGATCAGCGTTGCCAATGCCTTTCTTGTGGCTTCAGAGTCGACGGGCGGCCTGCCGCCTACGCGGCTCATTTAAAAAACCCCTGCGTATTGAGCCAATCCGACAAGATTTTGGAGGCTAGATCCTCGGGTTCCATGGAAAGTTTTTTTGTGGCCCGTAGCAGTGCTTTTCGTAGGTTGTCAGACAGGCTGATGATGATTGTCTCTTCCACATGAGGTTTCATGGCCTCCTTCATGATGTGCTTTGCGGTGGAAGATTTTGATTGTTCTCCGTACAGGGCAATCCGATTCTTCTCATGCTTGGTAGGCTTGAGTTGAATGATGAGGTCGACGATCTCTTCGGCTTTCTCCGCGTTACCCTGGGCGGCGCGGAGCGCTCGTTTTACGTCCGTTGGAGAGATTTTTCCCGATTGAATCCGAGCCTTGATTTGTTGGGTTGCTTGGGCTTCGATTTGGATGTATTCACGGATCTTCCTAATAGACAGGCCCGTCTCTTGGCGAACTCGGTGCTCGTCTCGGTCAAACTCCTTATAGAGGTCCGTAATCGCGTGGGCGGTGTCAGCATAGTCGAGTTCGACGCGCTGTAAGTTCTCGACGAGCGATCTCACGACTGCTTGCGTCTTGGAGAGCCTGCCAGCAAAAACGGCACGGATCGTTTGCTTTCGGAGAAGCTCGTGGGCCAAAAACCTTCTTTGGCCCGAAATCAGCTTGTAACGTGGGTGCCCATAATCTCCCAGAAGCACAACTGGCTGAAGCAATCCGAGTTTCTTTATGCTTTCAGCAAGGTCATCGAGGTCGACGCGGGCGTGAGAATGCCGAACATTTTCTTTACTTACGTCGATATCAGCCAGGTCAATTTCATAGATCTTATCGAGTCCCATAGCGATCCTAGAGCTGACAAATCAAGCATGCGCGTGGCCCATCGTCATCATCTTCCATGTCGGCCAAAATGTGAACGAGCTTCTGGTTTGCGCGATTTTTCTTCATCCTTTCCTCATATTCTGCGTAACGTTTTTTGATGGCAGCAACGTTTTCTGGCTTACGAAGTTCGCGTAGAGGCATCTCTTGATTCCAAGTGAAAGTCTTTCCCTGCTCCGTACTGAATTTTTCGTATCGCATCGCCTGGTCAAACTGTTCGGGATGCGTTTCGAGCAAGCGCACCCATTCAATTGAGCGTTGAAAAAAGCAAAAGTAGCATCCAGAATGCGTCCGTCCCCACGCGAGGTATGGTGGAAGGCCGATGCCACTGTCTTCTAGGATTTTCATAACGCCGGCATAGTCGATGCCATCTTCTTTGAAAGGGAATACGGCTTTGACGAAACCGGCCTTGGCGTTCAGGCGCACAATCCTCTTGCCTAAGAACGCCTCGACTCGATTCAAATATTCGTAGGTTTCAGTCAATTCTTTGTCCGTGTCACAGAAGACATACTCCATTTCTGGAACCCGGTCCCGCATGTACAGGGCGAGCGCGGTGCTGTCTTTACCCCCTGACATACAGAGGATGTGTCGGGCTTGTTCAGTCATTTCGTGATCGCCCTTTTATCCAAGGTCGTCCAGATTGCTCTTGAAGCGGCCGCCAGACCAAGGCGTTTGTCCTTCGCTAAGATTTCGCCAAACTGTGATTGAAGCTCTCGAAGCTGTTGCTCATCATCAGGAGTGAAATGCACGATTTGCTCATGCTCAATCCCCGTAGCCTCCGTAATTGCCAGGCGCAGGCCGACAGAGTTTCTCGGAGAGGTACTCTTTCCGAAAAGAATACTTTCGACGCGGCGGAATCGGACCGCGACCTGCGGAAGTTCGACGTTGAAGGCGTCTTCTTCAACGTCATGCCACTTAGATGGAGGCTTGAGCGCAAGAAAACTGCCGACCGATTCGAGCCAATCCGACTCGGCCAAATTTCCGTCGGTTACCCGAAGGCAGAATGCCCTCAGCCGGGATTCAGTGACCGTCAGGAGAATTCCTTGGGCACGGTTAGCGAGGTCGATTCTGGAACGTTGGAACGGCCCACTCAAATCGAAAGCCAGAGAGATCTCATGCCTGAGCCGGTCTTGGAGGCAAGGATAGGCGACGCGGATCTCGTCAAGTGCGCTCTTGAGGGCGGTTACAAATAGATGGGCAGTTCTGCCTTTTGGTGCGTTTGCCGCAACGGGCTCAAAGCCGCAGGCGCGTGGAAGATCGGTGAAGATGAGCGTGGCAGGCTCGCGAGCATTGAGGATCGCGTCACGGACTAAGAGTGCCGTCGGCGAGAGTTTCTTGGTATTTAGAACATAGGCGGGAAGCTGAGCCACAAATACGCACAGCGTTTTTACAACATCGAGCAGCTCTGCTTCTCGATCTTTGGACGGTTTTACTTCAAGAACCGCCAAGAGCTTTTGGAACACTTGCGAGCGAACACCTTCAATTTTGCAGTATTGAATATCGAATCGCTCGGGAGCCTTTGTCAGCAACAAGATTGCTTCACCGCCAAGTTCTCGAAGGAAGCTTCCATCCTTATAGAACGCAATGTCGTTGTCGTTGGCAATCGCGAAGACCGTCACCAAAAGAGGAATGAGTCCGTCGCGCACTCCATATGGCGGTTTTCTGAGTTGTTCAAACAGGACAGCCACGTTGATCCGGCTGTCCGGCTGCCCTTGCACAATCTCGCGAATTTGCCGCAACGCAGGTAGGACGTTGCAGCGGTCGCTTCGATGATGGGGCTCGCCGATCCGCCAGTCCTTGCCTTGAGGTTGGTGAAGTCCCGTCGACCTGAGAACGGACAGGTACATCGACATCTCGGGAGGCTTTTTCGAGGAGTTCATCCCAAGGAACGCTTCGTTTCCATTGGTGAACATCCGTTCTATTAGTCGCATTCGGGCGGCGGCAGCCGCGGAGCTCAAATTGCGCCTGTTAACTAGTTCGTTTTGGATACGAGGGGCGTCGGGATAAACAGAATCAAAGATGCGCGATAGCTTAGCTAGCAAGTGGCGGCCGTCTTTCACGTCCAGCAACCGCCCCTCGTGAAACCACTCAAGCATCATCCGTCCCTCAAGTTGCTTCCATCCTACGAGGCTCTGTATGCGTTTTTGTAGTTGCAGGCGCACTGCGGCCTTTTGCCTCGAAACTTCCTCACGTGCATACCGATCCGCGTTTAACTCAAGGATGTTCGTGGATATCCATTCCCAGCGCTGTACCTCTTGTACGAGCCCCGCAAGGTTGCTTAGCGGCTGGGGAACAGCCAGGAGGAGGTTAGCCCGTTGCTTCAGTTCAGGAAGGTTTGCGAACCCGATTGCCACCTTTCGTTCTTCGGCTGTCTCACAAAGCGGCACGAGGATCGTGCCATCCGATTCAGCGGGGGTTTGAGGGGTGTGTTCCGGAATTTGGGTCACCGAACAATATCGCACATCCCAATGCCGCAGATTACCGGTCTCAATGTAGTGCCTTCGCGCAACAATCGGGCGTGTTTCGAGGGAATCTCCAATTAAGGTTGCAAGGCGTCGAGGCGTGTCAACAGCACGGCAAGCATCGTCGTACGCCTTCTCGAGGTCCACAGATGTGTGCGGCCAAAGACAAAGACCTCGTGAACGGCCGCGATCGTAAAGAACCCGCTTCTCCTTGTGGAGGATCTCTAGCGCCGCGCGAACCTCCTTCTCTTCGTCAACACCGACGCCAGAGACAGCGTGGACTAAGACCTCGTGTGTCGGGAGTAGGTCCGCATCGTTTAGTAAATTCAAAATGCCAACTGTCTTGAGTATCTTGACTTGTAGTTCATCTTCCGTGGAGAAACTCTCAATGACAGAATCGATGAGATTCCAATGGCTTCGGTAGCTCTGAGCCGAGATCCGGTGGCCAAAGTTCGTTCGCACATAATCATAGAAATGATGCAATCGATAGCGGTCGTTGTCCGCGACCGGTCTGTTCGCGTAGGCTTGAAGTCCAAATGGCTCGTTTGAGAGAAGAAAGCTGAACAATGAACGTTCGTTCTGCCCAAATCTCCGGAAAACGCGAATCAATACAGGCAAGACCGTGGGATGAAGCGGATATAAACCAGGGGCACAGCTTACGAGGCTCTTTTTTGCTGCGGCGCCAAACCACCCAAGGTCGGTGGTTCGAGCCATAGCTTGATTCAAGTGCTGAATTTGCATTCCAGAAATCTTTTGCGTGTCGATATTTAACGCGGATGCGATAAGGTTGGCAATTTGCTCGACGGGCTGGTTGAAGACAATTTCCTCAAATCGTCCTGCAATTTTCTCCCACTCACGTTGAGCGGGTTGGTCCATCAGGTCAGCGTAGACGTTGAATCCTTGGTGGAGAATTCCAACCATGAAAAGAGGCTCGTTTGCGCTACGCGATGCTGCCTCTGCCAATCGCTGGAGGAGATACACATCCTGCCGATCTGGATGGAGAGCCGCAAACTCGAGGAACTTTCCAAGCTCGTCGAGGACTATGAATAGCCCTTTGGCTTTGGAGTCGGCGATTACGCGCTTGTTAACTTCGAGAAGTAACTCAAGGAGGTGATCATCTGTGAGGTCTTGCTGAGAATCGAGCAAGCTCCGGACACGCGTGGCGAGCCTTGACTTCGCATCGTGTTCGTACGCGTGGGCTAACGCCTCGTGAATTGAGCTAAGAATGGACTTACCCAACGGTTGCCTGGAGCACGTCACGAGAACGGGCAAGAAACGAGGCCTGGAAGCTCCTTTCTCTTGGAAATCGATTGCTCGCCGAACTTCACTGGGTAGGCTGGCGGCATAACCCGCAAAGAGGTGCGCCAGAAGGAGGGCAAAACTCGATTTGCCGGAGCCATAGTCCCCAGTCATCCTCCAGGCGCGTTGCCCTGAATTAGGTTTCAAGCCTGACGCTACTCGAACGAGACACGACTTCGTATAATCCGTCACAACGTAGCCTGACAGTACGTGTGGGTCTCGGAAGTCGCGCTCCAGATGGGCAGATCGCAGGTATCGATTGCTGATTCGAAATAGATCCGAGATCTTCCTATTACGCATGAGCTAACTCCGCTGAATATATTCCGTTCAAGAGTTGGCCGCTCTTAGCTTCCCCGTGTTTCCGAATCTGTTGCAGGTTGGCGGATTCGCTGTACAGGAAGAGTCCGTCAGTTTGTTTTTCCAGGAGCTCAACCCGACAACGAACGTCTTCTTCCGGCAACTTAAAGATCTGGCCGGGACTTCCGTGCGCGTGCGCCACATCACGTAAAGAGAGGGTCGATTCAGAGGTATGTCGTTTGATCCAAAAGTCATACAAACAGTAGCTGAAAAGCTCCGGCGTGATCTCAGGTTTCTCCTCCCGGTCAAATGTATAGATTGGTTCTCGTCTGCCGGACAGCCGGTCCAGGTCGCGGTCGCCAACTTTGCGGATGAATTCGAGCTCAACAAGAGGACAGTCGAGATTGTCTTCCTGTACTTCGCCTTTTCGGCCACGAGTCGGAACATAGGTGTGAAGGAACGTCTCAAAGTGCTGCTCCAAGGTTACAGATGAAAAGCTATCGTTCGCCCTACCGACTTCCTTTTCCAGTGCTCGAAGTGCTGCGCTCGGTACAATCTCCGGATCTTGCCAATGATTGAGCAGATAGTCCCATGCTAAAAGCGGGCTCTCGATATTCGTGCTGAGCTTCCAGTGAAGGAGCCAGAGCGTGCGAATGTCTTCCAAGAATGCATCACGTCCGTGCGAGCCGAGCACGGCGACACCAAACGGAGTCGGGCAGTATTCTCCGCTCTTGGCAGGAGCGACTATCCCAGCCGCCTGTGCCCAGAATCGGATTGAGCGAACCATGTTCTTGCCGACACCAAGAATGACCATGGCTTCAGTGTCGTCGCCGAAGAGCTTCGGCTTCTCGCGCAACCCGTGCATCGCTTTCGGTAGCCACGTGTATCGACATGGGAACGACTCATGACCTGAAACGCGATACTTCTTTTCCGTGTGGATTGGGAACAAAGAGGCTGACGAAGGAGTTTGTTGCTTGGCGAATTTTGACTGTTTAGCAGGTGTTCTCTTGTTCCTCATCGTCGCTCGAATTGTACCTTCGCGCAGTTGTCGGCGCCAGAGTGCCAAAGAGTGGTTGTTGGTATAGTAGTGTACGTAACGGTGGAAGCAAAGCCCGTTATTGGGGTCCTGACCGGATCAGCTGGTGGCCTCTCAATCGAAGGCCCTTCGCAGAGAGCAGGGCTTGCCACTGCTGCCTCCGTCCTATTGTTTCAGGTGAGGCGAACAAGCCCGCCCTTTCTTCCAGGTTGGTCAATCGCGCGAATTTTTTCCAGGATGGATATTCAGTCGGCACTAGCGTTTCCTTCCGATGGAGTATGGCAGGATTGTCTTCGGAACGGAACTCGCGGTATCGGAGCTTGAGCTCTTGGAGATGCACTCGCAGTGAAGCTGATAGCGCAGGATGGGGGTCGGTGTCGAAATTGG
>WNGL01016109.1_pt1 | contig 15548 bp, 10 predicted proteins | sample 5400591 | NCBI WGS metagenome assembly WNGL01 (sample SAMN13153377, study PRJNA577476) | soil metagenome | isolation source: 80 cm soil or saprolite under Garry oak tree replicate 1 | place: USA:California | collected 2016-06-15
TTCAAAGGTGTCGGCGGCACGCCGATCTTCTTTCGCAGCGCGCAAGGCGCCAAGTTAACTTCAGTTGACGGGCGCGAGTACATCGATTTCTGTCAGAGTTTTGGTCCGTTGATATTAGGTCATCGCGACACGGACGTAAGCGGAGCGGTGGAAGAAGCGATCGAGACAGCCTGGAGCTTTGGCGCGTGCGAGCCGTATTCGCTCGAGTTGGCCGAATGGATTACTTCGCGTCTGCCTTGGGTCGAGATGTTGCGCTTTGTCTCTTCCGGCACGGAAGCCGTGATGAGCGCGCTTCGGGTGGCGCGCGCCGCTACAAATCGAAATCGAATTTTGAAATTTGAAGGTTGTTATCACGGCCACTCAGATTCGCTGTTAGTGAAGGCGGGCAGCGGATTGGCGGGCGTAGCAGCCAGCTCGAGCGCTGGAGTTTCTTCACAGGTCGCCAGCGAAACTCTCGTCGCGCCACTAGATGACGAAGACGCGGTACGCAAGCTCTTCGATGAATTCGGAAAAGAGATCGCCGCCGTAATTCTGGAGCCATTGCCTGCTAACTATGGATTGTTGATTCAACGCCGAGAGTTCATTGAAGAGGTCGCTAAGATCGCACGCGAGCACGGTGCCCTGGTCATCTTTGATGAAGTGATTTCCGGATTTCGGGTGGCGCTCGGCGGGATGGCCGAAGTGCTTGGCATGCGTCCCGATCTGGTCACGTATGGCAAAGTGATTGGCGGCGGCTTTCCGGTCGCTTGTTACGGCGGCCGAAGGGACTTGATGGAACTGGTCGCGCCCGCCGGTCCGGTTTATCAAGCCGGCACGTTGAGCGCGAATCCCGTGGGCATGCGCGCCGGCCTGGCGACCCTGCAAAAGATTGATAGAGAGAATGTCTACGAGAAACTCGAATGGAAGACCGCGCGATTTTGCGATGATCTCAACGGAGAGCTTAAACAGCACGGCTTGCCATTTCGGTTAACGCGATCGGCTTCGATCTTTTGGTTGCACGCGCAAACAGAAAAACCGATTCGCCGAATAGATCACATCCCGGCGCATCATGCAAGCAACTTCGCGAGAGTCTTTCATCGCGCGTTGGAGGGAGGCATTTATCTGGCGCCGAGCGGCTACGAAGTGAATTTCATGTCGCTGGCCCATTCATCCGAGTTGCTCGAACACGCGCACGACGCGATTCTAAGAGCGGTTGGAGGAGTTACAGAACCGGGAGCGGTAGCGACCGGCTAAATCACGCGATTTTAGTTACGAAACGCTCGCGGTTCTGTAACGCACTATGGAACGAAAGCGCAATTGGATTGTCATCGTACTCGTCGGGCTGTGGGTTGTGTTTACAGTCACGCTGGCCGGCTGGTGGCTGGTGTTTGGTCTGCGCCAACTCGACCTGATCAATCAGTCGAATCTCGAAGGCGCAGTTCAACTTCATCGTCACTATCAAATGCTGCTTTGGGAAGGTGGCATTCTGATTGTTTCGCTGATTGGTGGAGGGATGGCATTGTTCTATTACGCGAGGCGTGAGCAGAAACGTCACGCGCAAGTCGAAGAGTTCTTTGCAGCGTTCACGCATGATGCGAAGACTGCTTTGGCTAGTTTGCGATTGCAGGCGGAGAGTTTGCAAGAAGATTATGCGGAGTCAGGACAGAACCCCCTACTCGATCGTTTGCTAAGGGACACTGTGCGCCTGCAACTCCAACTGGAAAACTCGCTGTTCTTAGTGAACCTGCCGCACGGAAAGTTCTTTCTTGAACCAATTGCCCTGAGCGATCGAATTGAGGCGTTGCGTCTGCATTGGCCTGACCTGGCGATTACGCAAAGCGGCGATGGGATGTTGATGGCTGACGCGCGCGCTCTGGAAAGCGTGCTCACAAATCTGGTGCAGAACGCCGTAACGCACGGCGACGCGACCGAGGTCGATTTCACAGTGCGAACAAGCGACGGCCGATTGGCAGTGACGGTTACCGATAATGGCCGAGGGTTCCCGGGAGACGTGGGCCAACTGGGCAAGCTGTTTGTGCGACATGCGCGCAATAGTGGTAGTGGCGTCGGCCTGTACATCGTGCGGCAGTTGATTAAGCGAATGAATGGAACGATCCGTTTTCAGAGCAGCGAGTCTAAAGGGTTTGTGGCTGAGATCGATTTGCCTGCTGCGTTGGGTACGCACGCCTCCGGCGTGCCAGCACGCTGGAAGCGTGCGTACCGGAGCAGCTTATGAAGCGACTGTTGCTGGTCGAAGATGATCGTTCGCTGGGCGCCACGCTCTGCGAGCGTCTGCAACGCGAGAAGTACGAGGTTTATTGGGCCGAGACCAAGCAGCGCGCGCTGAAAAAGCTTGGCGAAGGTTTGTGGGATTTAGTGATTCTGGACATCGGCTTGCCCGATGGTTCAGGTTTCGAGTTGGCCCGGCACATTAAAGAGAAGACATCGCTGCCGATTATGTTTATGACTGCGCTGAGCACTGCGGAACACCGGCTTGAAGGATTCGAGATTGGGGCTGCCGACTTCATTCCCAAGCCATTTCATCTGCGTGAGTTGCTGCTGCGCGTCAAGCACGTGCTCGACCGGCATCCGGTCCAGCGAGAGATCGGTTGCAATGGCCGCGTCATCGAAATAAGCAATCGCGTGATCGTACAGCCGGATGGACAGCGCGAGTATCCTGCCGCACGCGATTTTGAATTGCTGGAGTTGCTGGTAACCAGCAGCCCGCGGGTCGTCAGTCGTAATGAAATTCTGGACGCGCTGTGGGGCGAGGACAAGTTTCTGAATCAACGCACGGTGGACAACATGGTCGTGCGTCTGCGGCAGTTGTTGGGCGATACGAAGAGCACCTGCATTCGCTCAGTGCGGGGCGTTGGGTATCAATGGTGTGGAGATGGTGAATGAAGAAGACTAGCTCGGTAGGAGCGCGATGTTTATAGATAGCGACGCTAACTGAAAGAAGCCAGCTCCGTGAGGAGCGCAGTGTTGGTTATTTGCGAGGCGCCGCTACATTGCGCTCCTAACGGAGCTGACGGAAAAGGAAAGGCGTTGACAACTATAAACATTCGGTCCCTAACGGGACGGACAGAATGAAACGAGATGAATTCAGTCGTAACCAAGGAACAAGTCGGCAGCGCGCGTTTTCAAAGTGCGCTGGCCCGCCGTTCACAGTCTACGCCGCCGATTTGGCTGATGCGCCAGGCGGGCCGTTATCACAAACACTACCAGGCGCTGCGCGAGAAATATTCTTTCATGGATTTGTGCAAGCGACCTGAGCTGGCCGCGGAAGTCGCTTTGGGCCCGGTGCTGGATTTTGATTTTGACGCCGCGATCCTGTTTAGCGATTTGCTCTTTCCGCTCGAAGCTTTAGGCATGGGATTGGAATATACGGAAAATGGACCACAGCTCGAATGGCAACTAAATGAGCAAATGGTTTCACGATTGCGTTCAGTCGAAGACGCATGGCCGCATTTGTCGTTTCAAGGTGATGCAGTACGCGCGACGCGCGAACTTCTGCCGGCGGATCGCAGCCTGATTGGTTTTGTCGGCGGTCCGTGGACGTTATTCGTTTACGCGGTCGAAGGAACACACAAGGGATCACTGATCGAATCGAAGAAACTTATCGCCTTGTTTCCGCGGTTCTGCGAAGTGATGGTTCCGCTGCTCGCGCGAAGCATCGAGCTGCAACTGAATAGCGGCGCGGAATTGGTGATGATCTTTGATACTGCCGCGGGTGAGTTGTCGCCCAATGTTTTCAAAGCTGAGATCATGCCACAGCTTCGAGTTCTAACGGAAAAGGTTTCGTTTGAGAGCCTGCCGAAGGAGCCGCGTAGCGGTGAAATGTTTATAGAAGACCAGCATGAATTGCCACCTGGAAGCTCCTTTAGGAGCGAAACTGATTCTGCTTTCGCCCATAAATGGGCGCAGCGAGAGGATGGCTCAGATCGATTCTATAAACATCGCATCCCTACGGGATTCTTCCCAGAGGCTAGCATCGGCTATTACTCGAAAGGAACGCAGCCTGCGCATCTGCGCCAGGCGCTTTTTACTGATGGCGGCTTCGCTGGAATTGGTATCGATCATCGCTGGGATTTGCGCGAAGCTCTCGATCTTTTTCCCAACGGCTTCGTGCAAGGGAACTTCGATCAGGCTTTGCTCTTATGCGAGAGAAATGAGTTGCGGCGCCATCTTGATTACTATCTGGCACCGCTTGCAGAGCTTCCGCGCACAGGATGGATTTGCGGTTTAGGCCATGGCGTTTTGCCCGGCACGCCGGAAGACAACGTGAAGTTGTTTGTTGATGCAGTTAGAGAGGTAATGCAGTGACTGATTTATTTGCCAAGTACGACGTCCCGGCGCCGCGCTATACCAGTTATCCGACGGTTCCGTTCTGGACCGATTCACCGACGACTGAACAATGGCTGGATGAACTCAACAAAGCGTTCGACGACGAAGCGGCCACCTGGTCGCTCTATTTTCATCTTCCGTTCTGCGAATCGCTGTGCACCTTCTGCGCCTGCAATACTGTAATCACGCGCGACCATCGTCGCGAAGAGGGCTACGTCGATCTGCTTTCTACTGAATGGAATATTTATCTCGATCGCGTTCCGGGATTGCGCGAGCGTTCTTTGCTGGGTCTGCACCTTGGTGGTGGTACGCCAACGTTTTTCGCTGCCGAAAACCTCGAGCGCATCTTAAGGCCAATCGTCGAGAACACTCGCGTCGACGCAGATCGGTTTGAGGCTTCAGTCGAAGTTCATCCCGGACATACGACGCGCGAACAGTTGGTTACGCTGCATCAGCTTGGCTTCACGCGTATATCAATCGGGGTTCAGGATTTCGATCCGGAGGTGCAAAGGCTGGTCAATCGCCACCAGCCGTACGAAGTCACGAAATCAATCACGGACATCGCTCGTGAACTGGGTTATACGTCCGTCAATTACGATTTGATTTACGGTTTGCCACGCCAGATTCCGGAAGGTTTCGCGAAAACGGTCGAGAAGACAATCGAGTTGCGGCCTGATCGGATCGCGCTCTACAGCTTTGCGCGCGTGCCCTGGATCAAGCCCGCGCAGCGGAGCTACAAAGATGAAGATATACCCGTGGCCGGCGAGAAGCGCGCGCTTTATGAACTGGCGCGCGAACTGCTGGAAGGCGCGGGTTATATCGAGATCGGAATGGACCACTTTGCACTGCCCCAGGATGGCATTGCCAGAGCTCAGCGCCAGGGAACTCTGCACCGCAACTTTCAGGGTTACACCGAGACGCGGACGAGTGTGCTGCTCGGTCTCGGAGTGAGCGCGATTTCCGAATCGCCAACTTGCTTTCATCAAAACGAAAAGGCGTTTCCGGTGTATGAACGCCGAGTGCGAGAGGGAGAACTTCCCACTCTTCGCGGCCACCTGCTTACGGAGGAAGACCGTCGGCTGCGCGAACAAATCCTTAGGTTCATGACTCGCTTCGCAGTCGAGTTGCGGCCAGAGCAAGCTGAGGATGCGCGGGTATTCCTTGATTCGATGTTCGACGATGGTTTGGTCGAAGTGCGCGAACGGAACCTGATCCTGACCGAACGCGGACGGCCATTTCTACGCAATGCTTGCATGTTCTTCGACCAGCGTCTGCGCAGCCAGGAGCAGCGACCACAGGTTTTCTCCCAGGCACTGTGAGGTGGTGGTTGATTCAAGAAGTGTCGGTGCAAAAAAGAAGGCGCGTCGACCTCTCATTCTCACCCGGTTTCAACCGGGTGGCTGAAGCTCGCATTGATTCGTCGAACCGTTTTAACGGTTTCTCGTTCTGGGGGTGGGGAAACCGTTGAAACGGTTCGTCGAGTAAACGCCTGAGCAGCCACCCGGTTGAAACCGGGTGTGAATGAGAGCCAAGCGAATGGCCTTCAAGCCATCGAGAGATCGCAGCGATTTACGATTACCAAGCATTGAGATGCAAACCATCAATGTAGTAGGCGCCGGATTTTCAGGCTTGACGACGGCTTATTTCCTCACTAAACATGGTTTCCAAGTTCGAATCTTCGAAAAGACAGATCGCGCCGGCGGCCTCATTCACACGATTCGCTCCGCTCATGGCTTGGTCGAAACCGCAGCCAATGGTCTTCTCAATTCCGCGCGACTCGAAGCGATGTGCGCGGACATCGGTGTGCCTCTGTTGCCAACGCGGCGCGATGGCCGCAAGCGCTTCATCTTCCGCGGACGGCCCAGACAGTTGTCGCTGACGATCTCTGATATGACGACGCTGGCTTTTCGACTTGCGACCCACGCGATAAGTTTTCATCCTCGGCAATTCGAAACAATTACTGCGTGGGGGAAGCGAGTGCTCGGTAGCGGCGCGACTAACTACCTGCTGGCGCCCGCGCTGGGCGGAATTTATGCGGGCGATCCGAAACGGCTCAGCGCAAGTTTGATATTTGGCCGCGCGGTATTGCCCGATCATTTGAAGACAAACCGACCTGTGCGCGGGAAGGTTCGCGGGACGGTTGCGCCACCGAACGGAATGCAACAACTTATCGACGGGCTTTGCGTTTACCTCAAGGATGCCGGCGTCGAATTCCTTTTCAATTATGAAGCGCGCCTCGAACCGAACGAACCTGCCATAGCTTGTCTGTCGGCACGAACTGCAGCGGACTTTCTCGCGGACGTAGCGCCGGAACTCAGCCAGGCCTTGCGCGGAATCGAAATGCTCTCTCTCACTACGGTGACATGCTTTTACCCAACCGAAGCCGCGAGGTTAAAGGGCTTTGGTTGTCTGTTTCCAAGCGACCAGGGTTTTCGCTCGCGCGGTGTGCTCTTCAACGATTGCATTTTTGAAGGTCGAGGTCCCGCCCATTCTGAAACATGGATCTTCGGCGGCGCGCTCGATCCCGAGATAGTTAACCTGACGGACGATGAGTTCGCACGACTGATCGCATCCGAACGAGAAGAGTTTTATGGAAAGCACGATGAAGTTTTGGATGTTCGGATTACTCGGTGGCCAAACGCTCTAGCTCACTACTCGATCGAGCTTGAGCGCATACTGACGACGTTGCCGGCGCCGCCATCGAACATTGCGCTAGTAGGAAATTACCTTGGCCGCATTGGTCTGGCGAAGATTCTCGAGCGGGCCGCGTTCGTAGCGAATCAATTCGCCCTGAAGTTTGGAAATTCCCTTGCCGCGTAGCGGCACATTGACTCGAGCCCCGTCTTTCAGAGTCCGTGTCAGAACCGAGAGCGGTAGCGACCGGATCATCAAGTTTCGCGGAATTGTTAGATCCCATCGCTACCGCTCCGGGTTCTAACACAGACTCTAAAAGACCGGGCTAAATTCACTTGCCCGCTATGCGGTCAGCAGAACAAAAATGAATCGAACCGGCGTACTTCTCATCAATCTCGGCACACCTGATGCTCCTACTCCGGAGGCTGTCGGTCGCTATCTGCAAAAGATTCAGTTACCCGAAGGCTCGCCACTGCTCGTGCACACGAGTGAGTTAGCGAAACGGGTCGCGGCGCGGCTTAACGTTAACGATAATCGATACGCGGTCGAGTACGCGATGCGTTATGGCAATCCGTCGATCGCTACCTCGCTCGCGAAACTATGTGCTCGAGACGTCGCGCGGATTATCGTGCTGCCGTTGTATCCGCAATATGCTGAATCGAGTTTTGAAACAGCAGTAGTCGAAACAAGACGAAGGGCCGCCGAGCTTGGTTGCGCCGAGCGCATCACGTTTCTTTCGCCGTTTGTCGAGCGTCCGGAGTTCATCGATTCATTTGCTTCTAGAGTCATCGAGCATCTTGAGAAGCATCCCGCGGAACACGTCGTGTTTAGCTTTCACAGCCTACCGGAGCGACATCTTACGAAACTGAATCCGCAGCACTGTCTGCGCGCGGTTGACTGCTGCGAACAACTCAGCGAAATGAATCGGCACTGTTATCGTGCGCAGTGCTTCTTCACCGCAAAGTCTATGGCGCGCCGGGCGAAGTTGAATACGGATGCCTACACCATTTCATTTCAATCGCGTCTGGGTCGTGCTAAATGGATAGGACCGAACACCGAAGACGTGTTGAGGAGTTTGGCTCAACGCGGCATAAAAAGAGTCGCAGTCTCGTGCCCTTCATTCGTCGCCGACTGTCTTGAAACCGTTGAAGAGATCGCCATTCGCGGCCGTCAAACCTTCATCGAGGCCGGTGGCGATGAGTTGTGGTTGATTCCGTCGCTTAATTCAGATCCGGCCTGGGTCGAGACAATCTGTAATTGGATTCGCGAACACGGCGATTAACACGAGACAAGCGTGCTAGAATTCGCGCTGATAATCGTTCGCCGAGCGTTTCGGGAAATGTCCTGAACCAAAATGATCTTCTGGCAACAATTTACTGTGGCGGCGGATATGGGGTCGTCGATCTTTGCGTGGTCCCTCCTTATTTTCGTCGTCGCGGCGCTGGCCCTCTCGATCACTCGGCCGGCGGAGCGTGTGCGCATTCGGAGTGCGGTCCTGTTGATGGCGCTGGCTTTGGTCGGTCTATTAACTGCCGCGGGGCTTGCTTCGTCCGGCGTAAACCCAGCGAAATCATCGTACAAATGGATCAGTTGGGCGGCTCGATTTCTGCTCTGGATCTCATTCGTCAATGTGGGCAGCGTCTTTGTTTTCGAGGTCTTTCTGGATGCTTTGCGGCTGAAGCCGCCGCGCATCATGCGCGACCTTTTGCTTGCGCTCACGTATATCGTCGTGGGTTTTGGGACTCTTTCGAAAGATGTCGACATCACCGGCATCGTCGCCACCTCAGCGGTAATCACAGCGGTCATCGGTCTCTCATTCCAGGACACGCTGGGCAACATGATGGGAGGTATGGCGCTTCAGCTCGAGCGCGCGATTGGCGTCGGTGACTGGATCAGAATCGACGGACAGGAAGGTTTGGTAAAGGAGATTCGCTGGCGTCACACGGCGATTGAAACACGCAACTGGGACACGATCGTGATTCCGAACAGCGCCCTAATGAAATCACACGTCATGATTCTGGGCCGGCGCGCAGGCCAGCCACGCCAGCATCGCCAATGGGTTTATTTCAACGTCGATTTTCGATATTCGCCCACGGAAGTGAGTGAGATGGTCGAGACGGCTCTGCGCGCCGAACCCATTCCGAACATCGCCCCTGAGCCTTACCCGAACTGTGTGGTGATGGATTTCAAAGAAAGTTACTGTAGTTACGCCGTGCGTTATTGGCTGACCGATCTTGCCGCCGACGATCCCACCAATTCGATTGTGCGCACGCGTATCTATTTCGCGTTGCGTCGCGCCGGCATCCCACTCTCTATTCCCGCTCATTCAATCTTCATGACTGAGGAAGATGAATCACGCGAAAAGCGAAAGAGCGACGAAGAAATCGACAAGCACGCCGAGGCCTTGAAGCGCGTTGAGTTGTTTCAAACGCTTACTGATGAAGAGCGACGCTCACTGGCTGCGCGCCTGCGCGTGGCGCCGTTTGTTCGCGGCGAGGCGATGACGCGTCAGGGTGCTGCAGCGCACTGGCTTTACATAATCACCCACGGAGATGCTGAAGTGCGCGTCTCAGTTGACGGTAATCTCAGCGAGCGCATCGCGACGCTGCATCAGGGAGATTTCTTCGGCGAAATGGGGATGATGACCGGCGAGCCGCGCTCGGCGACGGTGATCGCGCTTTCCGAGGTCGAATGTTATCGAGTTGATAAGGAAGCCTTCCACGACATCATGCGCAGCCGCCCCGAAATTGCTGAAGACATTTCCGAAGTGCTGGCGCGCCGTCGGGTCGAGTTGGACGCGGTACGTGAAGATTTGAACGAGGAAGCTAAGCGTGCCCGCCTGCGCCAGCATCAAGGCGATTTACTGCAACGCATCCGGGAGTTCTTTAGTCTTTAACGTCCTGAGGCGGCTGGGGAGCTTACTTTGATGACTCGCGTAGACTGTATTTATCACGTCGGATTAATTCGACGGCGCCAGGCCAAGAGAAGCATATAAGCGCCGTACGCGATTAAACCCATCGCGGTCGCGATCAGCAGCCACGTGCCGTGCGGTTCTTGTTGGACCACTCGCAGGGCTCCGCTGATACCTCGCACCTTTGTAGGATCAAAAGTTATCCCGCTCCAAATAAGAAAGAATCCGATTATGGCGAAGACTACTGCTCGCGTTGTGATTCCGATCTGACCGATCCGCATTGCCAAATCATCAATCACTTCTTTTCGTCCTTCAGGTCTGAGAATTTCAAAGCCTTCGACATATAGCCGGCGAATCTCATAAACACCGAAACCGAGAAAGCCAAGACCGATGATTATCGCCAGCCATCGAGTAAACGGCGAGATCGCGAAGACTCTGGCTGTCAATTCCTGCTCGGGTTGGTCGCCCTGTCTAACTGTCGAGGTTCTCGTGAGCAGCCGCACTGCGGACCAACCAACCGCCCAATAAACGATGCCTACGCCGGCATAAAACATGCGGGCGACTATTCCGAAAAGCGTCGTGCCCTTATCCTCTGTATCCATAATTGCCTGGATCAGACACCACAAACCAAAGCCAAATAAACCAACCGTCAGCGCCGCCAGCAGAACTTCGCCGAAGGGTTGTCGAAATACCTGCAGGAGAACGGCGCTGAAGTCGGCCGGCTCGCTACGTTTTCCCATGGCGAATAGTGCTGACATGACACCAATCATTAGGTACACAATTCCTTTCGCTGCGTACCCCATTCTCGCGAGAGGCTCAATCCAAGGCTGAGCCTCTTTCATCAACTCTCCGACTGTATGTCTTGCAGTTGCAATCGCCGACATTTGCGTCACGTGCCCGCGCCTTGAAATATAAGCCGTCTCCTCGTTCCAAACGTCGCGCGAATCTCGTGCGGCGCGTTTTTCTTCAATCGCTACAAACGCTATGGCATGCAGAATGCCTATCTGTAAAAACGAGATTTTGCAGGGCTTCAGCGAAATAAGAGTTACCTACTAGCGAGGGAATCTGTAAAGATGCCAAACGAACTGCGCACCGAAGTCGAACAGGTCAAACAGCAGGAAGATGTTAAGCAGGCGCTCAAGCAGACGAGCACCGTCAAAACAAAGGAGCAACCCAAAGCGAAGACAAAGGATAAATTATTGCTCGGCACGCATGCGATTGTTGTGCTGGGCCTGGTCGTCCTCTATTTCTTTTTTCAATTCAGAGTCTTCGGCTTCGCGAGTAGATTCATTCCTTACCTGGTGAAACTTGATAAGAGCGCCATAGCGGTTGTGCTGTTACTCGCGCTGGCCAAAGTCGTGGACGTGTATTTGATCGGCGGGATCGACAGCGCTGTCTCGCGATACACCTTGCGCCGCGTTGCTAAACTGGTGCTGGCACTCTTGCTCGTATTGGCTGTCATTTCCTTCCTTTTCCAGAATTGGTACACCGCGATCGTCTCGGTTGGATTGTTGTCACTGGTTATGGGGTTGGCAGTGCAAACTCCGGTCACGAGTTTTCTCGGTTGGATTTATATTCTGGTGCGCGCGCCCTACCGCGTCGGCGATCGCATTAAGATTAGTGACGCAACCGGAGATGTGATTGACGTGAGTTACCTCGATACTACGCTCTGGGAATTTGGCGGGGGAGATATTCTTTCAACCGATCACCCGACCGGTCGCATCATTAAATTTCCGAATTCGAAGGTCCTCAGTACGACCGTCTACAACTATAGCTGGCCGGTCTTCCCTTATATCTGGAACGAGATTAAGTTCAACGTCGCTTACGAGAGCGATTTGGAATTTATTGCCGAGACCATGCAACGGATCGCCGCTGAAGAAGTCGGCGAACGGATGATGAAACAGATCAGCGTCTATCGAGAGATTCTCGCGCAGACACCCGTCGATCAACTGGAAGTGCGCGAGCATCCTTCAGTGCTGTTCCGGGTTAATGCAAATACGTGGTTGGACGCGATTGTTCGCTATCTGGTCCACCCACGGGAAGCCGGACGCGTCAAGACCCGGCTTATCAAGAAGCTGCTCGCTGAGCTTAACGCCGCACCAGATCGCGTGATGTTCCCCAAGGGCAATGCGAGGTAAAGGCTGGGGTAGTGGTTTGAATGTGGCACGCGCATCTTGCGCTTGATTCACGGTCGGGAAGCCCATGCCACTTAAACGCTGGCAGGAGTGCTGACTCATTGAGTTGCCCGTCAGGCTTTTCCCCACGTCAATACGAGCGCAATTGCCGCCGCCGCCATTACCACTGCCGTTGCCCATCCGATGATGTTAGTCACAATCCCGTTAACCCATTTGCCCATAATTTTCTTTTGATTTGCGGCTAACATTATGATGACCAGAAGTGGTGGCGCCACGAAACCGTTGATCACCGCGGCCCAAAATAGGGCCGAGATAGGATTGATTCCCAGCAGATTCATCTGCATCGCTGTGAGAGTTGAAATCACAATGACCGCGTAAAACTTTCCAGCCTTCCAAAGCTTTTCGCTGAGGCCCGTTTTCCACGCCATCGCTTCAGCGACCGCATCACCAATCGAGCCGGTAAGAATTGGTATAGCAAGAAAGCCAGCACCGATTAAACCCAAGCCCAGAAGAACCCTGGCGCCATTGCCCGCCAGTGGCCGCAGAGCTTCGGCCGCGTCTGTGGCTGATTTGATGTCGGTCTTACCGGCTTTGAATAAGGTGGCCGCGGTGGTGAAAATTATGAAGTACATCACCAGACACGAGAACACCATTCCAATCGTCACGTCGGTCACGCGATATCTGAGGGACTTCTTACTCGCACCTTCGCGGTCGATAATGCTTTTCCGTCCCGCTTCTTTTTCCTCTTCGACTTCTTCTGTCGCTTGCCAAAAAAAGAGAAAGGGCGAAATGCTGGTGCCAAAAATAGCAGTGATTGTGGCCAGAGACTTCGCGTCCCAACTGAATGTCGGAACGAACGTGCCTCTAAGCGCTTCGCCGATGCTGGGATGCGTGTAAAACGCCGTCGCGATGTAGGCCAAAAGCGCAAGCGTTAACCATTTGAAGATGCGCTCGATCAAACGATACGACCCAAGAATTTGGAGAGTAACTATGATTACGGAGATCGGCAAGATCATTGCCGGTATCGGGATCGGCACAAACATATTAATGGCTGCTGCCACCGCGCCAATATCAGCCCCGGCGTTAATAGTATTGGCGATAACTAACCCACCTATCGCGATGTAGAGGAGCCAGCGCGGATAATATTTTCGAATTACTCCCGCGAGTCCGCGCCCACTGACCATCGCAATCTTTGCGCAAGTGAACTGGACTGCGATCATCATCGGCACGCAAGCGAGGGCAGTCCAGAGAGTGGCATAGCCCAACGAGGCGCCGGCAATCGCATAGGTTCCTATGCCTGAAGGATCGTCGTCGGATGCACCTGCTATGAAGCCCGGTCCGATGATCTTCAAGAAACGCTTTATCGGAGTCTTTTCGTGGTCCTTCTTAGCGTTGGTCGCCATAAAGTTAGTTCAAGTCGTAAGAAAGACCAGATGGGCAGCGCCCACGTACGATAAACATTTCGCTGCTCCGCGGCTCTTTCCAACAGTCGACTGTATCTGAGCGAATGCGATCGCGTGCGCCTATGTTTGCGATGCTCGAGCGAACAAAACCTCGTATGTTAACAGAACAGTCTTGTTCTCTACTGTTCCGCATACATGCCGTTTGCTTAGGAATAACGGTCGTGATTTGAGGTCAGCAAACTTCGCGCCGAACGAAGTCGCTGGGCATAGAACTCGCCAAAACTTCTCGCCGGACCTGCGTCGCCAAAGAGCAATGACGAAACTCAAAGACAAAATTGTTCGAACACGGTGAGAACACAGAACACTTTCACAGCATTGCCAGCCTGCTCGTCGTGCTTGCCATGATTCCTCTGCCGATTGCGATCGCCGGTGACTTCTATGTGGTTATGCAAAAGGTGACAGGGTCTGCGTCGCTCGCGATCGTAACGTCTGTCACTATTCTGCTTTTCTTTTATCTATTGTGGTTTGGTTTTACGGCCTATCGTCGTGCGCAGATAAAACGCACTTGATGTGAAACATCGTGTCGGCGCACTCAATTTTGTTCGGCATCGAACTTGCCATCCGCGATCATGAAGACTCGTGCTCCGCTTAGCTCAATCTCTGTTCCTGTGTATAATCTATCTCGACTCAACGCGGTTGCGAATCGCCCTAGTTCCCCAGAAGATTCCCCTGATTACTCCCCAAAACGCATTTCTACCGTTAGCGTGAAACACGTCTGCGTACGAGCAGATATTTTGGAGGTCGCGGTGATCGACGAGAACAACAAACCAAGCACCAATAAGACGGTCCTCGCTAAAACCAATCAACCCGACGGCGACTTTGGAATTAAGAAGCTTGCTCCTCAGCAAGCAAGCCTGCTGGAAACCGAAATCGCGAAGCGTAAATTGGCGGAAGAGCGACTGCGCCTCGGGGAAAATGAACTCAGAGACTTCATAGAAAACGCTATGTTCGCCCTGCGCTGGGTCGGACCAGACGGAACAATCCTCTGGGCGAATCAAGCTGAACTGGACCTCCTCGGATACTCGAAGGAAGAATACATCGGGCGCCATATTGGCGAGTTCCACCTCGATCGTGAAGTCGTTGATGACGTTCTTCGGCGGTTTGCTGAAAAGGAGACTCTGCGCGATTACGAAGCGCGCTTGCGATGTAAAGACGGATCCATCCGCCACGTATTAATCAGTTCAAACGCGTATTGGGAAAATGGAGAGTTTGTCCACACACGCTGTTTCACTCGCGATATCAGCGAGCGCAAGCAGGGGGAGGCCGCGTCAGCGCGCTTGGCGGCGATCGTCGCGTCGTCCTCTGATGCCATTATTGGCAAGACGCTGCAGGGCATTATTACCAGTTGGAATGCCAGCGCCGAGAGGATGTTCGGCTATACCGTGGAGGAAATCATCGGCGACTCGATCCTCCGTTTGATTCCAGACGATCGCCGCCAGGAAGAGGATCAAATCCTCAGGCGCTTAAGAGCAGGCGAGCTTGTTGACCATTATGAAACAGTGCGAGTCACGAAGGATGGGCGGCACCTTGATGTTTCACTCACGATTTCACCAATAAAAGATAACACCGGCAAGATTATCGGCGCCTCGAAGATCATTCACGACATCACCGAGCGCAAACGGGCCGAAAAAGAACAGGCGCGCTTAATTGTGCGGGAGCGAACCGCGCGCGCCGAAGCTGAGACCGCCAATCGCTTGAAGGACGAGTTCCTGGCCACTGTCTCACACGAATTGCGCACGCCGCTTAATGCAATTATCGGATGGTGCCATATGTTGGGCCAGGGGAAAGCGGATGAAGCGACTTTCGCTCGTGCGCTCAAAACAATAGAACGCAACGCCAAGTTACAAGCCCAACTAATTGAAGACATTCTCGATGTCTCCCGTATCATCACGGGCAAAGTTCGCCTCAATAATGGACCGGTCGACATGGCCGCGGTCATTAATGCCGCCATTGATTCGGTGCAGTTGGCGTCTGAGGCAAAGAACATCAAACTTGAGGTGCGGGTCGATCCTTCGGCGCGTCACACTACGGGCGACGTCACCCGTTTGCAGCAAGTTGTTTGGAATCTGCTCTCCAATG
>WNGL01006899.1_pt1 | contig 15543 bp, 15 predicted proteins | sample 5400591 | NCBI WGS metagenome assembly WNGL01 (sample SAMN13153377, study PRJNA577476) | soil metagenome | isolation source: 80 cm soil or saprolite under Garry oak tree replicate 1 | place: USA:California | collected 2016-06-15
CGCGCCTCCTGCCTGGAAAGCATGGACACGAAAAAGCCACGACGGGTCAGCGCCGTGTTCTGGCCGATCTCTTCCACCCAGGTTCTTTCCTCGACAGCGGTTCTCGCACCACCTCCGTCCACCGGTTGTGGCCCAGTGCTTTGGAGAGACTGGCCACGTTGCCACATCCGGCGCACCTGGCTGAAAGTGGTGCGCTCCCAAAAGGTGGTGATGACGATGGCCGCCCCAGCAACGGAAAAGCAGACCGAGGCGACCAATGGGTCGGTGATCACCCGAGCCCAGCGCGCTCATTGGCGTCTCAGCTGGGAGCAGCGCCTGGCTCGCAACGCTCGCCCTGCGACTGCTCCCCCACTCACCCTCACCATGCAGGGTCTTCCGGCCACCTTTGCCACGGTCTACGGATTTGGTCTCTCCGCTGTGGCGTAAGCGCTGATCACCGCTGCTGGCTTTTCCTCCCACCGATGATGTCCTCTCTGGCAACCCCACTCTATTGATAGGTGTCTCTGTATCGCATTTCTCTCCCTTTTCCTTCTCCCCAAAAGAAGCTTTATTGCTCGTTTGCTGTTATCTCGTTGCGCATCTCGTGGGCGTGGGAGGCCAAGAGGCGCGCCTGCCGCTCCGCATATTCTTGTGCCCAGCCCAGTGGTGCATCTGCCAGCCAGCGTTGGCGGGCGAAAGTGGGCGCGAGGCAGGCCCAGACCTCATAACTGCCGTCGAGCGTTGCTCCTGGCACCATAAGGATGCGGTGCCTGTCCTGGCCGATCACCAGTTCAAAGGTGCCGTCCTCGTGTTCCTGCCAGTCCAGTCGAGCTTTGATATTGATGGTCAGATCGGTTGTGCGCGTGTCCTTGAGCCTTCTCACCATGTGCGTCCCAGAGGTTCCAGGCGCGCGCTTTTCCTCTTCTTCCTGCTTGATGCTCTCCAGCACCGTCTCTCCGCTCTTCACTCGCTTGCCCAGCACCTTGCTCAGATCCTGTGGCTCCAGCCGGTGCTTCAAACAGTTGTCGGTGAGATCAAGGATGAGGCAATCGCGTTTCACCGGAGCCAGGCGTAAGCCACGTCCAATCGCCTGTATGTAGAGAGCACGACTTTGCGTCGGCCGCGCCATGATGACACAATCAACCAACGGCTCGTCGTAGCCCTCACAGAGCACCTGGACGTTGGACAGCACCTTGATTTCCCCGGAGCGCAAGGCTTTGTAGAGCCGCCGGCGTTCAAAGAGGGGCGTTTCCCCCGAGACGGCGGCAGCGGGAATGCCTGCCATCGTGAAGGCGTCGGCCAGGTTGCGTGCGTGCTGAACGGTGACGGCAAAGCCAAGGCTCTTCGTCCCAAGGCGTGGTCGTGGTAGGCCTCGACCACGCGCCGATTCCGTTCGGGGGTGTCAATGACAGCTTCCAGTTCCTGCTCGCGGTAGTCTCCTGCTTCGGTATGGACGCTGTCCAGGCTGGTCTCGGTGCGGATGGCAATGGCCTTCACGTCACACAAGTAGCCCTGCTCGATCATGGCCAGGATGTCGGTACGATAAAGGGCCGGTTTGTCGCTGATGGGTTTGCCATCCAGGCGATCAGGCGTGGCCGTGACCTTGAGCACGAAGGCATCGGGTAGGGCCTCGAGGACGCGTTGGTACTTGGGTGCCGCGCTTCTATGTGACTCATCCACTACCACTAGCCCATAGCCGGTCCGCTTGAGGGTCGCGAGATGGTTGGGCCGACTGATGGTGTCCACACTGGCTACGGTCACTTCTCCTCCGTAGTTGTGGATGCCTCCGCCCACTTTCCCGATCACGGCGCTGGGTTTGACCTGGCGGTACTTCTCCGCGGCCTGGTTGAGTAGCTCATCGGTGTGGGCCACAATGAGAGCGTTGAGCCCGTAGCGCTCGGCAAGCTGGTGAATGATCTGGCTGAAGATGACCGTTTTGCCCGCCGCCGTAGGAAGGACAAGCAATTCGTGTCCATACCGGTTCTGCTCGTAGGCTGCAATCACCCGCTTGATGCATTCTTCTTGATAAGGGCGAAGCGTGACGGCAGAACCGGGAGGCGGTGGCAGGGCCATGCTAGATGTGCTACTCATCGAAAAGGAATCCTTCCACACAAACACCATCTCACCTGCTCTCGGGAAACATGGCAGATGAGGTGGATACACTGTCGACATGAACCGCTTCTCTCAATCAGAGAGCGGCTAACTTCACTTCAGGATCGTTTGCATTGGGTGAATGTGCGTCCGCTGCGATACAGGGTGGCCTTCTTACCCATAACGGATGCTTTGGAGCGTAGGGTGGCCGGCATTTACGCGCCGGCTTCGGGCTGGCGATGCTGCTCCGCGAGCACCTGGGCACGCACCTGGCTGGCATAGCCGCGTGAGACCTTGGCCTTTTCCGCAAGCTGCGAAAGAGAGGCCGTGGGATACTTTTTCAAGACGCGCCGTACGCGCTGGGAGGCTTCGCCTCGCTGCTTGTCAGTGAACGCCATTCCTTTGCTGGAACGACGTGGTGTTTTCGCGGGACGGTTTGCTCGCGTGTTCACCCGAGCGTTCGCCGCACTGTTCACTTCTAGGGTTCCCTTGGCATGCTTTTCTTGTTCACCTGGGTATTCACTGTGCTGTGCGGCCGACGGTTCGCTCACGGTGCGCACGATGTCCTCCTTGCTGTCTGCTCCGGTGGTCGCTGTGCTATTCGCTGGAGTGTCCACCGAGTGATCGCTTTCCTGTCCGGTTTCCTGTTCACTCTCCACCACCTCCGCCCTCCAGGGAGTGATCGGTATCGTCTGCGCATGGTGCCCGTTGGCTGTCATCTCAACGCTTCGTGTGCTGTCGGCAAACACGTCCGCTCTCGTGTTCACTCTGGTGTCCACGGGAGAGGAGTTCAGGTCTCCAAGGTGAGCGGAAGGGACGAGTCGTGTGAACACCTGCGACACCAACCCGGGTGTCACCCCACGAAGCCCATACTGCTGCCTCACGAGAGCCGCGATCTGCGAAGGCGCTGTGCCTGCGCGTGGATCCCTGGGAGTGGTTTCAGGCAGAGGTGGAGAGATGCATGGCTCTTGCTGTTCGCTCACACGAGCCGGTACAGCCACACAGAGCTCTCGCACCTGCTCTTGCACGGTCTGAAGCTGGCTCATCAGGTGCTCCAGTTCGGTGGAAGCAGGCGACTGTTCTTCGGGAGCTGGTTCGCGCTTGCGCCGTTTGCTGTCCTTTGCTTGTTGTTTGATTGCATTCCGCCGGCGATCTTGCTCCACTTGCTGCTCCAGAAAATTGTTGCGCTCGACCAGGATGGCGATGCGCTTCTGCTCGAGCTTCCGGTAGGTCTCTACGTCCAGGTGTTCCGTCGGATCGATATCAAGCACCTTGTCGGCGGCGATGCTGATGAGGATGATGAGCAACGGGAAGGCCACGCCCAGCCAGGGAGCAACGTGCTGAATCAGGCTGCCCGCGTGGTTCAAGCTTTCCGGCTGGAAGTCCTCGAGGCTCATGGCCAGGTTGCCGAAAGCAGACAGACCTGAACAGGCCATGATCGAGCAGAGATACCAGCCGGCACTCCGTTTTTCGTTCATTCTGAGGGCCGAGAGCCTCGCCTGCATGAAAACGATCGAGGCTAGGTCCAGCGTCATTGCCACGGCAAAGCCCAGTAACGGGGCCAGGCCAAAGAAGGCGTTCGCTGGCTCGAGGAGAGCGAAAAACAGTCCTGCATGCAGGACGGAGACCGCCATGAAGACGAGATTGACGAACCAGAAGAAGGCGGCTTTGGTGAAGAGCTTCTTCCAGGCCGTGCTCCAGCACCGAGCCATCCACTTTCCGGTGACTTGATGATGTTTGACGAAGAGACCCATCAGGGTCAGGCTCCCCACGAGGACCGGGATCGCCGGGAGAAGCCATGATGGATTGATGAGAGACATCTGTCATCTCCTGTGTTGGCCGCGATGTGTGACGCGATGGAAACGATAGGAGCTGTAAACTAGGCTTTCCTCAGCTTGCGCTCTTTGACCAGATTGCTCGCATGGGTAAAGTACCGCCGCCCTAAGAACTTGCCTTTGCCGTTGGGAATCATGGCGAGACTTTCCGCAATGTTGCCGGTCTTCTGATACAATGCGACGAACAGCTGCACTTGTGTCTCATCCATCATCAAGTCGTCCGGTCCGTAGGCTTTGAGGCCTGCGGCACTCGCCGGCACTTCGTCGGCACTCGTTGCCGACGCGCTCACCAGCCCATCGACAGGCGGTTGCATCGTTCCCGTCGTTCGTTCAAGAAGTCGTTCTCCCACGCTTGCTGCACGAGCGTGGGACTGCCCCAAATGCATATTGAGCCCCTTCATTTCAGGATTCCCGGCGAGTGCCGGTGAACTGCCGGCCATGACATAGCGCTGAAACGCTTCAGGGATCTGCGACTCGTCATGGATGGTCTCATCCGTCACCGGATCGGGCGGCGTTCCGAGCAGGAGGTACAAGGCCTGATTGCTCAACCAGGGAACCCGACCAGGACACGCAGCATGGGCTTTGGAGCGCAAATAAGCTGCCCCACGCTCTCCGAGTCCGGCTTCCTCGATTTTGGTCCTAGCATCGAGATCGAGCAGGATTTTCGCGGTTTTCTGATCCCCCCCGAAGTAGTAGGCGGTGCGGTAGTTTTCGCGCACGCCACTATTGCCGCCGATAGTCTCGATCAACGCATCCTGGAATTCCGCGATGACATGGATGCCATACTGGCGAGCCTCTCGCAGCAGTCGCCCGAGCAAAAGAGGCGCCTCTTTGACGGTAGCCACGATGGCCGGCCATTCCCCCAGTGCCAGGAAGAGGTCTTTTCCACGTCGCGGTGAGACCTGTTCTTGCGCGCGACGATTCTCCAGCAGTTGGATGAAACGCCGCAGCAGTTGCTCAATCTCCCATGGTTCGCGTGCCGGCGGCTCTTTGAGCATGGCAGTGATCGGTCGCCAGTCCTCTAAGTGGTTGCCGTTGAGCTTGACCGGGGCGTAGTTGGGACTAGCCAGGTAGACACTCGCTCCAGAGGCCAGCATCTGCGATGTGAGTAAGCGGGTCGCATTGGTATTGTGCTCCACTGCATAGCCAACAAACACATGATTATCACTGTGTACCTCTATGGAAATGGTGGGGGCATCTGAGTATCGTACAGCTGCAACTTTGTGCCACGTATACCCTTCTGGGCAGTTAGCAAAAGTTTGATTTGCAACAGGTTGGGCCCGTCTCCATTCATCCCAGGCTGTAGCGGCACATCCTTGACGGTCTTTGTAATCTCTGATAGCACGAGCCAAGGCTTCTGCTTTCATCTCAAAACCTATCTTCTCTTGCCATACATCCCCCTTTTGCTGAAGAGATGTTGGACACAACACAACGTGACCTCCAAAGTTCGGACGATTACCACTCATCCTGATATCGTTAGCTTTTAGCCATCCAGCGTTTATAGCTCTGATACGTGGTGACTTCTTACCATTCTTCTTGAAAAGCCCAACACGCTGATTTTCATCTAATTGAGCAGTCCATAAAGGGTGCTCAAGCGTACGCTTGAGAACAATACCATTATCGAGTTCAATTTCGACAATAGTACGGACACCATTATCACTGAAGGAAGCAAGAACAGGAGTCTGCTGCATTGTCTCTGTATCAGTCACTCCTATAACCTCTACTGTCTTACCAATGAGTAACTTAGCAGGAACCACGCGCCCATCTGCCAAGAAGACAGGCTCATTCTCTTCCAGGCACTTGCCTCCTCCCGTGGGGCCTCCTAAACCGACATGGCAGACATCCTTCATGGGCACGGTGATGGCTCCGTTCAGTGTATCGATAAGGTAGATGCCTTGTGTTGAAGGTCGCCAGGCGCTCAGGATCTCCGTGAAGTTGCGCGGCGCTGGGAACAGCGGCAAAGTGGAGGATGTTTTCTCTTCGGTGATTTTGGTACCGCTGGTGCTCTGGTGGAAGTGGAGCGAACTGAGCGCGGGGTACTCGCGCATGTTGCCCTGCAACTGGGTGACCTGCCAGGTGGACGGGTTGCGTAAAGCGGCGTTGCCTTGATCGTCAAACGGCACGACAATGCGCAGCTTTTCCGCCTCAGCCCGGATGCGCTCGGCTTCAGCGCGACGCTTTTCGACCTCAGCTTCAGCCAGATGATTTTCCCGCCAGCGGGCATCTTGCATGGCCTGCAAGCGTTCCTCATCCATGCGCACGCGGATCTGGGCCGCTCGCATCTGCTGCACGTCGAGGTAGGCGCTTTTCGCCCCCTTGCCAATAATGGCAGCAGGGGCCGCAATGGCGACGAGGATCACCAACACCTGCACCAGGATCGGTGCAGCTTTGAGAAAGGCTCCCCATCCGGCGATGAGGCCAACAATCACGAGCAGGAGGAAAATCACACCGAGGATGATCTGGAGAAAGCCGCTCGTGGGTGAGGGTGGCTGGTAGGGTTCGAGTTCCTGGTTTTCAAACATACTCCACCTCAGGTCTTGTGTTTACTTGTCAGCAGGGGTTCTACGATGCTTGTTGTTCGTCCCAGGGCAAGGTGACCTCAGCCTGAGCGCATCCTGCCTCCCGCAGTTTGCCGAGCGCATGGGCTTCTAATTGGCGCACCCGCTCCCGCGTGATGCCCAGCAGGTGCCCCACCGCCTGGAGCGTGCGGCCCTCTCCATGACCATCGAGACCGAATCGCAGAATGACCACTGAGCGTTCTCGCTCGGTGAGGCCAGCGAACATAGCTTGCACCTGTGCGCCCAGTTCCTCCTGCGCCATGGCCTCACAGACGACCTCGTCGGGACCGGCCCTCTCATCGAGGACGGCGTCGGCCAGGGTGACCTCCTCATCCTCACCGATGGGCGTGTCCAGACTCCAGATCGGCTGACCAAGTGAGAGCAGCTCCTGCACGCGCGTCACTGGGACTCCCATGCGCTCTGCCAGTTCGGCCCTGGTGGGCTCACGTCCCAGGGCGTCGAACAACTGCGTGTGCAGACGCTTGAGGCGGTTGATCTTCGTGCCCAGGTGGACCGGCAGGCGCACGGTGCGCCCTTTGTCGGCCAGCGCTCGCATCATCGCCTGGCGGATCCAGAAGGTGGCATAGGTCGAAAACTTGCGGCCACGCGTCACATCGAAGCGCTCGACCGCCTTGATCAGCCCGAGATTACCCTCCTGGACGAGTTCCTCGAGGTCCAACCCGTAGCCGATATGCCGCTTGGCGATACTGACCACCAGACGCAGATTGGCCTCGATCATTTGTCGTCTGGCCTGTTCGTCTCCGTAGGTAACCCGCTCAGCGAGTTGTCGTTCCTCGCTTGGGCTGAGCAACGGCACCTGGATCAGTTCTCCCAGGTACTGGCCCAGGGAGTCGCCCATATGTTCCGCTTGGGCAATCGCGCTTGGTGTCTGTTCTCTCATGTTCTGTGTTCCTCCTTCCTGCTTGGTGGAGCGGGGAGCCGGTTCGTTGGCTCCCCCTCGGTCGTCTGGCTCTATAAGCCGCCGACTGACGTTTGTGCTGCTCGACAGTGCCACCCATTCGGGCGATCTGAGCAGCTGGAGCTGCGCATCAGGCACATCCTGCCCGAGAATGCCCTTCTTCTCGCCTGCCACTGCGAGAGGGTGGCGCCCGAGCCCGAGCGCCTTCACGGCTGCTAGCACCGCTGTGTGGTCAGAGCCAGACACGCCTTGCCATGGGGATGATGGCAAGGCGGGCATGTGGTTGAATGTCGCCGGAGCAGGAGATGCCGCCTGGACGACTTCCAGGCCTTCGTACTCCAACTCATCGTCGGAGGTCTCCAGGGCATCTTCGCTGCCGATACCCATATCCGCGACAGCTTGGGACTTGGCCAGCTACTCGACCTTGTCAAGCATGGAAAGCAGGCCTCACTTTTGAAAGATGGGGAGGAAGCAGGCGTTCCTTATTTGGGGCAGCGGCGGGGAAAAGCTGCCTGCCCTTCTGCTAGGCCCATCCGGCTCATAGCCATCCGCTCTCTGCACGAGGACACAATAGCGCGCGTTGATGCTGTCAACGCTGCCCATGCAGAGAGTCCAACAATCCCGTGCCGCTGAAGTTCCTCAGCGGCTCAGCATCTCTACCGCGGCTTAGACAGAGGCTCGCAGCATGCTGAGGAACTGCTCGCGCGTGATGGGTTGACCGAACGGGAGATCGTGGAGGCGAGCCATGACACTTCGCGTCCAGGAGGGTAAGGGGACGTAGACGCTAAAGGTGACACCCGTCGACTGGACGTGAAAACACTCGAAGATGGTCGTGGCTCTGGTGTGAGGCACATGAGCAAAGCGCTTGAGGGCCTCGCAGGCCGACGGATAGACATCCCAGCGCGCGTTTCCGGTGGTCGCCGGGTCGACATCGTTGAGATAGCGCCTCATGGGATGTCCTTCGTTGCGCTGAGCATAGCCGACGATGAGACGGGGCGTGGTTCGCGCCCAAGCGAGCACCTGGTCGTAATCCAACAGACAACGGAAGTGGGTGAGCTGATCACGCTGGTAGGCGGCGATGAGCGCTGCCTGCTCGAGGCGGTGATACTGCGGGGTGTACATGTGCACCTCTCTGGCCCGGGCGTATCCAATCGGAGAACGGTTCTTCCCACAAGTGGCACAGATCGTGGTCGTGGATCGTGCGAGAGTTGGCATCCTTGCATTTCTCCTCTGGTTAACAATAAGAACTCCTGAAACCGCTCAAAAGCTCATCACTACCCCCCCGAGAGCCTCGCGAGGGGCAGTGTCAACCTGGAACGGTTGATGATGTGCAACAGGTGAGTCGCGTTCCTATGCAGACATCGGCCTGTCCCTTGCTCCCGCCGGAACCCTGGTCTGTGCCAGGGCAGAGATTGGCCTGGGGAACGCTCGCGTGCTCACCGGGGCATCCGCAGTGGTCCTGCTCGGCGCGGGTCTGCCCGCTTCCCATCTGCCTGGCCCAAAAGCTGTCGTCCCTTCTCGCGTCTATGCCGGCCCCTTCCCACAATTCATGTTCAGCAGAGGAAGCATCCTTCCCGTGCCTCATCGACGCGTCACTCACCACCAGGGCTGAACAGAAGGTTCCTCTTCCACCATTCCCAGCAAAGACGTGTATCAGGATTACGCTGCTCGGAAACAAGGCCTGTGCCGACGTTCCACGCGCTGCCCTGCTTCCAAGCGAACGATTTGGTATGCAATTGTTCAGGTGCTCGTCAACTCGTCACGTCCAGCCGAGCTGATCGTATGAGAAAGCAAGGGACAGGCGTTGGAGTGGAGGACATGATCTCGGGCTGACCGATGCCTATCGCATCGAGAGAGTCAATCAGAGGCATGTCCGGACCACAGCAGGCTCCTTGCTTTTGGTTGCCGAGTCTGGATGCGAGAGTATGCAAGCAGACGCGGAGAGATCCAATGTGCTGAGCGGCTTTCTCAGGCCTGACCAGCACACTGGCGGAACTGAGTGAGGGAAACACTTGCGCTTGCCTCCGCAGGTGTTTCTCTGTGGTATAGCTTACCTTGCTTTGTGGCGAAGCGGAACAGCGTTTATCCGACGTTTTCCCGACGCTTATCCGCATGCTTCGCCTTGAAAAAGATTTCCTTTCTTTGATCGCCAAGAATGACAGAGGTTTTCGTTTGTCACAAAGAAATCTCTCCAGTATGGTATACTTTTGGGAGAAGGATGGGGTACGGCTGTGCAGCAAAGCGGCTAGTAAGGACATATGCAGGACATCAGCAGTGATCGAGTATTCCTCTCTACGACAGAAGCGTGTAAGAGAACTGCCTTTGGCCGAGAGTACATTCAACATCTCTTACGAGACGGGGATAGAGAGGGAGTCAAATGAGTCCATGACTGGTTGGTCTATCAAGACACGCTGGCAATCTTTGTTGCTCAACCCCGCAAGTGAGGTCGCCCACAAGGATCGTCTCAAGAGCCTCCAGCAGATCACACAGATACCCAAGAAGGAAACGCCTCAACCACATAAATATTGCCGACTCCGTGATGAGCGAGAAGAATAGAGAGAAAACGTGAACTGTTTTGATACTTTCAAGGGTGTACGAGTATGGATAAGACCAAGGGTGATACCAAGAAGGAACCGAACGAGAGGCTGAAGTATGAGCGAGAATGGCGGGGATGGACACAAAAAGAACTGGTAGACCGGCTCCTCGCCATGTGTGAAGACGAAGATGATTTCCCACTGATCAGTGATGATACCGTGAGCCGGTGGGAACGGGGAGTCTATAACCCGCAGTTCTTCTGGCAGAGAAAACTCTGCGAACTCTTCGGAAAGAATGCTGAAGAACTTGGATTCATCAAGCGACCAGCAGTACCTGGACCTTCTTTTGTGAGCGCCCCTCCTCTCTCCTCCAGCCAAACCCTTCTTCCAGCTTCTTCCATACGATCAGATGCTCTCCTGGCACGTGAGAGGAGAGAGGCATCAACCTTTGGAGACGAAGGGAACGATAGTGGTGCCTACTCACCGCACGTTGCACCATTTCAAACCTGGGGGGAAAGAAATACGGCTCGAGCTTCCTCAGGTATGCTACGAGGAATGCCAGGCGTGTTTATACCCCTACACGAAGCAGTTGACATTCTGTTTGAAAAGTCGGATGCTAGATCTGAACAGCGGGTAGAAGCGTGGCAGGCACTGCTAGCGGGAGATTTCGCGCTCTTGTTTGATCTTGGATGGTCAATCGATCAGGTGCTCGACGCGCAGCGCATCATTTTAGAGGGGGTTCAGGCGATGCCAGAGGGTATACGAAACATGATTTCACGGCGGGCTGTGATCGAACGCTTTCTCAAGCTCGCAGCCATTGCAGCCGTCGGCAACATTCCCATTCCATCTTCAGAGAAACACGTTTCAGCAGAAGAACGTTCCAAACTTCACTGTGCGTTGGGCGAGAACATCGCCGCGGGATGGAGGCTCTTTCATACTGCGGGAAATGCGCAGGTATTAGCGGTCGCTCAGGCACAATTCTCCTTGGTGCAGCAGGTCAGTCCGTATCTGTATCCGAGCGTACTCCCTTTGTTCTATACGGGTGTCCAACGTCTCATTGGCGCTGCTCTCTTTTTCCAAGGCAAGTACTCGGAAGCAAACCGAGCACAAGAAAGTGCCTACATGGCAGCGTTAGAGATCGCCGATGTTTGGAATATGGCTCAATGCCGAACGTGGCAAATCTATGGATATCAAGCACGAGGGCAGCATCGCGAGGCAATTCAAGCCATAGAAGGCGCATTACGACTGACCATGGGACAGCATGATGAGGCAACTCGTCGCTTAAGAAGCCATCTGCTCGCTTGCTGGGCAGAGAATGCATCACCTGTGCATGGCCATCGCGTGGCACAGGAGAAACTGGAAGCTTCGTTCGCTTTGCTCGAGGGCATCGGCCCAAATGAAGAGTTTGACCGGATGCACTGGTCACAGATAGCAGGCAATTGTGCACTTAAAGAGAAGAAGTATGGAGTAGCCATCCGTCATTATAAAAAAGCCCTCACCGAACTTCCTGCAAGCTGGATTATGCGCTATGCCGTCACGGCGATGCCACTGGCCACAGCATATGCACGAACCGGAGAGCGAGATTTGAGTTTAACAGTTGCGAAAAATATCGTCTCCATGATCAAGGAACTCAATGCTCCCATTATGCATGAGCAACTTACCACATATATTCGGCATGATCTCTTGGAACTGTTCCCTGGTGACTCTTGCGTTCACGCTTTTATTGGCGACATGCGCGGTCAGCTCCCTCAAGTTGCTTCTGTGATTGGTTGATATGAGTAATAAGGGAAGGAATAATGACAGTCATAACGCCTTCCCTACACTTGTGTGTTGGGCGCTCGCTCGATCAAAAGAAGTCCCCCGACACAATCTTCATACCACATTCTCCCAGCGCCGTCTAACTGCTGAAGACACCACTCACCGACCGTTGTGAGTTTCTTGCGAGTAAACAATTGCTGATGCCCATAGGCAACCTCCGGTTGCTCTTGCTCAAAGGGTACTGCGACGATCAGCCGTTGGGAAGTTACCTTCAAGACATTGGTCAGCACCCGAAACATGTCCTTCTCTGTGAAGTGTTCAAGCAGATGCAGTGCAACCACGGTGTCAAACTGTCCTATCTGGCTAAAATTATCAGCAAGCAGATCAGCTTGAGCGAATCGTACATTGGTGAAATTGCGTTCCTCGGCGATGTCTCTCGCGACAGCAAAGGCTTCTGCCTGGATATCAACACCGACGACCTCTCGCAAAAAGGGGATGCGCTCGGCAACAAGTAAAGGTAAAAAACCAGACGCACATCCAGCATCGAGAAAAGTCCCTCCCACCCGAAGCTCACAGACACGTTGATAGAGCGTGGCAAACATGCCGATGGTAGCATAATCAGGTAGTGGTGGGGTATAAGCTGTCGCCAAAAAGGTCAGGAAGCGTTGTAAGGTGTTGGCGCCAAAGTAGCGCCAGGCGCGGCGAACATCACCAGGGAAGAGTGAGCCAACAATGCCACTGAGGATCTCTCCAAAGTGGCGTGATTGGGTGAGAACGCCAAATGGCTTGAGTTCTTGTGTGAGGTAGTGCTTGACATCAGCATCAATGTTCTCGGGTGCAAACCAATGGACCACGATGGTGGATGGAGCCTCGGATCGTGTGAAGAGGAAGAAGTGCGGTGTTTCATGGAGGCGATAGCCGCCTTCAGAGAAACGCTGTTTGAGTGCGGCGAGGTTCGCTCGATAGCCGTTAATAACCACAAAGTTTCCCACGGGAATGGAGCGCTCCTGGATGGATACCTTCCTGGTTTTAGGGTGAGTGCTGTCGATAGCGATCTGGTGGCTCTCGGTCATGCTTGCTCCTTATGCTTGGTTGATGATTGCGTAGCTCTATCCCATTGTATCATGTGAGAGGGAACTGGTTCGCTCGATCAGAAGCAGCCCTCCGGCACAATCCTCACATGACATCCTCCCAGATCCTCCCAGGCGCTGCAGGCACCACTGCCCGACGTCTTCAAGTTTGATGCGAGTAAACAGCTGTTCGTGTCCGTAAACGGTCGCCGGTGCACCTTCCTCATAGGGGACAGCCAGGATGAGTCTGCGTGCGGTGACCTGGAGCAGGTTCGCCAGGGCGCGATACATGTCGCGTTCAGAAAAGTGCTCAAGCACATGCAGTGCGCTAACGGTATCAAAGGTACCAAGCCGACGAAAGCAGTCGTTGAGGACATCAGCTTGCTCAAAGCGGACAGGCTCCAGGTGTCGTTCCTGAGCAAGAGCACGCATCACTGGAAAAGGGCTACTCTGAAGATCCACTCCCAGGACCTGCGAAAGGGAGGGAAGGCGCTCAGCCACCAGCAATGGCAGAAAGCCAAAGGAGCAGCCAACGTCAAGCAAGCTTTCGCCGACCTGCAAGGCCAGCACACGACGGTAGATCTGCGCAAAGGCGTCAATGGTCGCGCGAGGAAAGGACAGAGGGAGCCAACCAGGGCTCCAAAGGCATCGCTAAAATGCCGCGGTTGTGTCAGAAGACCGAGGGGTTTCAATTCTTGTATCACATAATCGCCCAGGTCGGCATCTATTTCCTGGGGAGCAAACCAATGGACGATCACCGTCCGAGGCAATTCCGAGCGCGTCAAGAGCAAGAAATGAGGCGTCTCCTGGGCCTGATAGCCACCCTCGGCAAAGCACTGTTTCAGGACTCCTCGGTTCACTCGATAACCGTTCACCGCGATGATATCTCCCACAAGAATAGAGCGCTCCCGGATAGATATTTTCTTGGGTATGGGGTGGACGTTGTTGATGGTAGCCTGGCTCTCGGTCATGCTCGCTCCTCGAAAACTTCCTGGTGCTTCGTTCGGTTTAGCTGCAACACTATTGTATCATCATAAAGCGGCAAGGAGACCCCTGGATTCGAACGCTGATTCATCCCCACATGTTACAAACGGAGATGAAAAGCAAGATGAGCGCCCGGAAGCAAGCGTTTGCAAAGAGAGCCAGCCTTTCCAGATGGTTCGCCAGAAAGGCGGGGCCATCATGGGAGAGTGGAAGACGAGCCACCCAGGCGTGCCACTTCCGTCCGAGATCCGTGCCCACCGTTATGCTCAGAGGCGATTGAGCGGTGCGCTCGGCCAACACGGCCAGCATCAGAGGCTCAATCAGCGCGTTCGCCGGGGCGCTCTGGGTCGGAACGGGCGCAGGCACGCTTGAAAGAACGGGAACATATCAGCACGAGGGTCTCCAACATGCACCCACAGGCTTGCCGACTCAGGTGTCCCAATGGCCTGCACCTGGCGCATCCAGACATCGGTTTCGCGCTCGTCCCGTTGAAGCGCCCGGCCTTGCCGTGGGGAGTCGTTACGAGGAAGTTCTCGAGAAAGCAGCAATCTCATCAGTACTCAGGTACCCGTTTTTTCGGAATCTCACCTTCCCATGCTATAATGACTTTGTTATCTTCAAGCCAACGTACTTGGCTTCTGACAAATAAGTGGTGAAAAGACTAAGTTGGTAGTGGGGGTTGTGATGAAACTTCTGGTGGTGGATAGTGATCGTGATTTGGTAGAGATGATCACAGGGTGGTTGAAAACTCTTGGGCACGAAGTCCATCGTGCTTATACGGAGGAGCGAGCAAAGATCCTATGGGGGGAGCAGCGACCTGAGCTTGTTATCCTGGATACGGCAATGAAGGGTGGAGATACACTGGCAATGTGTAGGGAAATGCAAAGTAAGCATGATGCACTGCTGCTTATCCTCTCTGATACGAGAGACGTGCATGATGAAATTCGTTGCCTGGAATCGGGTGCTGACGACTACTTGTATAAACCCTTCTTTCCTGCACAACTGCTGGCCAGTATCCATGCAGTAAGCCGGAGGTCTCGTTTCACCCTGGAGCGCAGACCTTCTGCCATTATTCACGTAGGCCCAATTTGTGTTGACTCACTGCACAACGAAGTCAGCATCCATGGAAAAACTGCTCATTTAACACCCACTGAAAGTAAACTACTGCATTTGCTCGCGATCAACGCCAGCGATGTATGCAGCGCGGATCAAATCGTGACCCATGTGTGGGGCTACGATGGGGATGGAGATGCCTGCTTGATAAAAGCCCACATTCGCCATTTGCGCCACAAGATTGAACCTGACGCAAGCAATCCGCAGTATATCTTGACGGTGCCAGGGGTAGGTTATACGTTGGTACGCCATGCTACTGAAGGGAATGAGATGGAAGAAATAACTCGCCCGCTACGTGTCGTCTCTATGTAAGCTGCACATTTTAGCGCGAAGTGTCCCTCGCTCTTTTCTGAGCGAAGATACCACAGGTGATGCCGCCGAAAAGGTACACCGCACCCACGCCAAGCAGGAGATAGGCTCCCTGGTCGTGCAGCACGACCAGGTAGATCGTGCCGACGATCAGCCCCACGACGCCTATTGACGCGGCCACCCCCAGCATGATCACGCTCGAAAAAGCCGCGATGCCACCTTTAGGCTGGACGGTCAGCGCCCCGACGATACCTGCCAGGATAGCAAGAATGCTCAAAGCAATGACGATGCCTCCTCGTGTTTGGTTCTGGTACGAGCCATAGATATTTATCAGGTAGTTGAGGCCAACGATGATACCCACCATACCCAGAGCGACCACGCCATAGCTCAGCG
>WNGL01016176.1_pt1 | contig 15543 bp, 15 predicted proteins | sample 5400591 | NCBI WGS metagenome assembly WNGL01 (sample SAMN13153377, study PRJNA577476) | soil metagenome | isolation source: 80 cm soil or saprolite under Garry oak tree replicate 1 | place: USA:California | collected 2016-06-15
GTTCCGGTGGTTCGCGCTCACGAACTTCGTCGTCGCGCGTCCGGCGCCGGGCGCGGCGGCGGCGCCCGCGCCGACCGTGAGCGTCGTCGTCCCCGCGCGGAACGAGGCGGGGAACATCGAGCAGATCCTGGCGCGGACGCCGGAGATGGGCGGCGGGACGGAGCTCGTGTTCGTCGAGGGGCACTCGACGGACGACACCTGGGGCGCGATCGAGCGGGCGATCGCGGCGCACCCGGAGCGGCAAGCCCGACTCCTGCGCCAGCCGGGGAAGGGGAAGGGCGACGCGGTGCGGGCGGGGTTCGCCGCGGCCAAGGGCGACGTCCTCATGATCCTCGACGCGGACCTCACCGTCGCGCCGGAGGACCTCCCCCGGTTCCACGCCGCGCTCGCGACGGGGAAGGGCGAGCTCATCAACGGGGTGCGGCTCGTCTACCCGATGGAGGAGCGCGCGATGCGCTTCCTGAACCTCCTCGGGAACAAGTTCTTCAGCCTCGCCTTCTCGTGGCTGCTCGGGCAGTCCGTGAAGGACACGCTCTGCGGGACGAAGGTGCTGTGGCGGCGCGACTACGAGCGGATCGCCGCGGCGCGCGCGTACTTCGGCGACTTCGACCCCTTCGGCGACTTCGACCTCATCTTCGGCGCCGCCAAGCAGAACATGAAGATCGTCGATCTCCCGGTGCGGTACGGCGAGCGCACCTACGGGGACACCAACATCAACCGGTTCGCGCACGGCTGGCTCTTGCTGCGGATGGTCGCCTTCGCGGCGCGCCGGATCAAGTTCGTATGACGGGAGCGGGCATGGACCCCGCGGCGCGGCGCTCGCGCCCGGGATGAAGGTGCTCGAGATCGGCTGCGGCACCGGGATGTTCACGGAGATGTTCGCCGCCTCCGGCGCGGACCTCACCGCGGTGGACCTCTCGGAGGACCTGCTCGCCATCGCGCGCCGGCGCGGCATCCCGAACGCGCGGTTCCTCGCGCGCCCCTTCGAGACCTGCGAGGTCGAAGGGCCGTTCGACGCGGTGATCGGCTCATCGGTGCTCCACCACCTGGTCCTCGAGGACGCGCTCCCCCGGATCTTCGGACTGCTCGCGCCCGGCGGGCGCCTCTCCTTCGCGGAGCCGAACTACCTCAACCCGCAGGTCTTCCTCGAGCGCGAGCTCCGCTGGGTGCGGCCGCTCTTCTGGTACATCACGCCGGACGAGACGGCGTTCGTTCGCGGCCCTCTCGCCGCCGATCTGCGCCGCGCGGGGTTCGTGGACGTGTCGATCGAGCCGTTCGACTGGCTGCACCCGAGCACGCCGCCGGCGCTCATCGCCGCGGTGCAGGGCATCGGCCGCATCCTCGAGGCGACCCCGCTCCTGCGCGAGTTCGCGGGCTCGCTCGCGATCTCCGCGCGCCGGTCGGCCTGACGCCCGCAGCGCGCCGGGCGGCGTGGCGGGCGACCCCGCCCCGGGAGGGCGGCGGAGCGCCGGCGATTCCTTCACGCTCCGCGCACCGAGGTCTTGACGAGTGTAGGTCGTGCCGGTAAGAATGCCTCCCTCGTGTTCTCCGTACGCAGCCAGCAGCATCGACTTCTTCGCCCGGCGGGAGAGGTATCCCGGCCAGGGTAGCTGCTGCGCCGCGACCTCTTCCGCCGTAACGGCCGGAGAGGTTGCCCTCGAAAAGGCGACGACAGCTCCTCCGGCCCCTCATCCAGGAGCCGTGATCCCGCCATGTCGACCGCCGAAAAAACCGGAAGGACCGCCGTGACCGAACCACCCCAGCAGGACCGCGTCATCATCTTCGACACCACGCTTCGCGACGGAGAGCAGTCGCCGGGCGCGTCGATGAACCTCGAGCAGAAGCTCCAGGTCGCGAGCGCGCTGCGCGACCTCGGCGTGGACGTCATCGAGGCCGGCTTCGCCGCCGCTTCGCCCGGCGACCTCGAGGCGATCCAGGCGGTGGGCCGCCAGATCCAGGGGCCGATCATCGCGAGCCTCTCCCGCTCCAACAAGGGCGACATCGCCGCGTCCTGGGAAGCCCTCAAGGACGCGCCCCGCAAGCGCTGCCACGTCTTCCTCGCCACCTCCCCGGTGCACCGGGACTTCAAGCTGAAGATGGCGAAGGAGGAGATCATCCGCCGCTCGGTCGAGGGCGTGAAGATGGCGCGCGAGAACTTCGAGGACGTCGAGTTCTCCGCCGAGGACTCCGCCCGCACCGAGCTCGAGTTCCTCGCCGAGGTGATCGAGCGGGCGATCGAGGCGGGCGCGGGGACCGTGAACATACCGGACACCGTCGGGTACGCGCTGCCGACCACCTACTTCGACACGATCGCCTACCTCAAGAAGCACGTCCGCGGGATCGAGAAGGCGGTCATCTCGGTCCACTGCCACAACGACCTCGGCATGGCCGTCGCGAACAGCCTCGCCGGCGTGATGGCCGGCGCGCGGCAGGTCGAGTGCACCATCAACGGCATCGGCGAGCGGGCAGGGAACGCCTCGCTCGAGGAGGTCGTGATGGCGTTCAAGACGCGCGCCGACGTCCTCCGCGTGCGCAGCGGCGTCAAGACCCAGCGGCTCTACCCGACGAGCCGGCTCGTCGCGCAGGTCACCGGCATCAACGTGCAGCGGAACAAGGCCATCGTCGGGCAGAACGCCTTCGCCCACGAGGCCGGCATCCACCAGCACGGCATGCTCACGAACCGCGAGACCTACGAGATCATGAAGCCGGAGGAGGTCGGCTTCGCGAGCCAGCTCGTGCTCGGCAAGCACTCCGGCCGCCACGCGCTCAAGGAGCGGCTCGTCGCCCTCGGCTACCAGCTCACCGACGCGCAGGTCGACAAGGTCTTCCAGGACTTCAAGGTCCTCGCCGACAAGAAGAAGGACATCTACGACGCCGACATCGAGGCGCTCGTCATCCACGGGCAGATCCTCGGGAAGGGCAGCGTCGCCTGGGAGCTGGAGGCGCTCTCGACCACGTCCGGCACCGGCACGATGCCGTGCGCGTCCATCGCGCTCCGCTCCGCAGAGGGCGGCCGGATCCAGGAGGCGGCGGCCGGGGACGGCCCGGTCGACGCGGTGTTCAAGGCGATCGAGAAGATCACCGGCGTCAACGTGAAGCTGCGCGACTACCAGATCGCGAGCGTGTCGAAGGGCGAGGACGCCCAGGGCGAGGTCACGATCGAGGTCGAGCACCGCACCGGCGTCTACCGCGCCCGCGCCATCTCGACCGACATCATCGAGGGCTCCGCCCGCGCCTTCCTCGACGTGATGAACCGGATCGCGCTGAAGGGGCCGCAGACGAAGCCCGACCTGCGCGGGGAGCCGACGCCGTGACCGAGAAGACCGAGGGGAAGTCGCAGGGGCCGCGGACGCTGTTCGAGAAGGTCTGGGACGCGCACGTGGTGCGCCCCGAGACCCCCGAGACGCCCGCGGTCCTCTACGTGGACCTCCACCTCATGCACGAGGTGACGAGCCCGCAGGCGTTCTCCACGCTGCGGGAGCGGGGGGTGAAGGTCCGCCGGCCGGACCGGACGCTCGCGACGACCGATCACTCCACGCCGACCCTGCCGCGCCTGCCGGACGGCCGCTGGCCGTTCTTCGACGCGCAGAACGCGGCGCAGGTCGCGCAGATCGAGCAGAACGCGAAGGACTTCGGGATCGAGCTCCACGGGCTCGGCGACCCGCAGCAGGGCGTCGTGCACGTCTTCGGCCCGGAGATGGGCGCGACCCAGCCCGGGATGACGGTCGTCTGCGGCGACAGCCACACCGCTACGCACGGCGCCTTCGGCGCGCTCGCCTTCGGGATCGGCACCTCCGAGGTCGGGCACGTCCTCGCGACCCAGTGCCTCCTCCAGCGGAAGGCGCGCTCGCTCGCGATCCGCGTCGAGGGGAGCCTCGCGAAGGGCGTCTCCGCGAAGGACCTCGTCCTCGCGATCATCGCCCAGATCGGCGTCGGCGGCGGCACCGGCCACGTGATGGAGTTCGTGGGGCCGGCGGTCCGCGGGCTCACGATGGAGGGCCGCATGACCCTCTGCAACATGGCGATCGAGGGCGGGGCCCGCGCCGGGCTCGTCGCGCCCGACGACGCGACGTTCCAGTGGCTCGCCGGGAAGCCGCGCGCGCCCAAGGGCGCGGCCTGGGACGCGGCGGTCGCGCAGTGGCGGAAGCTCCCCTCCGACGCGGGCGCCCGCTACGACCGCGAGGTGACGGTGGACGTCTCGCGCCTCGAGCCGATGATCACCTTCGGCACGAACCCCGCGCAGGGGATCCCGGTCACCGGCGTCATCCCCGATCCGGCCGCGGCGAAGGACGCGGCGGCGCGCGCGACGCTGGAGGGGGCGCTCCGCTACATGGCGCTCGCGCCCGGCAAGCCCATCCTCGGGCAGAAGGTCGACGTGGTGTTCGTCGGCTCCTGCACGAACGGGCGGCTCGAGGACCTCCGCGAGGCGGCCCGGGTGATGAAGGGGCGCAAGGTGCGGACCCGCACCCTCGTCGTGGCGGGCTCGCACGCGGTGAAGAAGGCGGCCGAGGCCGAGGGGCTCGACCGGATCTTCAAGGACGCGGGGGCGGAGTGGCGCGAGCCGGGCTGCTCCATGTGCCTCGCGATGAACGGGGACATGCTCCAGCCCGGGCAGTACTGCGTGTCGACGTCGAACCGGAACTTCGAGGGGCGCCAGGGGCCCGGCGGGCGGACGTTGCTCGCGAGCCCGGCGACCGCGGCCGCCGCGGCGGTCTCGGGCGCGGTGGCCGATCCCCGCCGACTGGTGGAGGGCTAGGACATGGATCCGATCAAGGTCATCGAGAGCTGCACCGTCGTCCTCCCGCGCGAGAACATCGACACCGACCAGATCATCCCGGGTCGCTTCCTGAAGGTGACGGACAAGCAGGGGCTCGGGAAGGGGCTCTTCTGCGACTGGCGCTTCGAGAAGGACGGGACGACCCCGAAGGCCGACTTCGTGCTCAACCGGCCGGAGGCGAAGGGCTGCGCGATCCTCGTCGCGGGCGACAACTTCGGCTGCGGCTCCTCCCGCGAGCACGCCCCGTGGGCCCTCACGGATTACGGCTTCCGCGCCGTGATCTCGACGCGCATCGCGGACATCTTCCGCAACAACGCGCTCAAGAACGGCCTCGTGCCGATCGTCCTCGATCCGGTCGCCCACGCGAAGCTCGTCGCCGCCCCCGGCGCGAGCGTACGCGTGGACCTCGGCACGCAGACGGTCACGCTGCCGGACGGGAGCGCCGCGTCGTTCCCGATCGACGGCTTCTCGAAGTACTGCCTCATGAACGGCGTCGACGAGCTCGGGTTCCTGCTCTCGCAGGAAGAGGCGATCGCGACGTTCGAGGCGCAGCGCTGAGCGGTAGGGAGGAAGACATGGCCAAGGAGAAGATCACCGGCGCGATGGCGGTGCGCAGGGCGCTCGAGGCCGAGGGGGTCGAGTACCTCTTCGGCATGCCCGGCGGCACCATCCTGCCGCTCTACGACGCGCTGTACGGGGTGGACAAGCCGAAGACCGTGCTCGTCCGGCACGAGCAGGTCGGCGGCCACGCCGCGGAGGGCTTCGCGCACGCGACCGGGAAGGTCGGCGTCTGCATGGGGACCTCCGGCCCCGGCGCGACGAACCTCGTGACCGCGATCGCCGACGCGTACATGGACTCGGTCCCGCTCGTCGCGATCACCGCCAACGTGTCGCGGGCGCTCATCGGCACGGACGCCTTCCAGGAGGCGGACATCACCGGCATCACCATGCCGATCACGAAGCACAACTGGCTCGTCACCGAGCCGCAGGACGTCCCGCGCGTCATGAAGGAGGCGTTCTACGTCGCGCGGACCGGGCGGCCCGGGCCGGTGCTGGTGGACATCCCGAAGGACGTCCTGCAGGCCGAGATCGAGTGGGACGGCTATCCCCAGACGGTGGACATCCCGGGCTACCACCCGCCGGTCCGGGAGGAGCCGCGGCTGAAGGACGCGGCGCTCCTCGTCCGCAGCGCGACCCGGCCCGTGATCTACCTCGGCGGCGGCGTGCGGGTCTCCAACGCGCACAAGGAGGTCGCGCAGTTCTGCGAGCTCGTCGGCGCGCCGGTGGTGACCACCCTCCACGGCAAGGGGGCGTTCCCCGAGACGAGCAAGCAGTGCCTCGGCATGTTCGGGATGCACGGCTCGCGCTTCGCGAACTACACGGTGCAGAACGCGGACCTCATCGTCGCGCTCGGCGCGCGGTTCGACGATCGCGTCACGGGCAAGCTCGCGACGTTCGCGCCGGAGGCGAAGATCGTCCACCTCGACATCGACCCGGCGGAGATCTCGAAGCTCGTCACCGCCACGGTCCCGCTCGTCGGCGACCTGAAGCGGCTCCTCCCGCAGCTCACCGAGGAGGTCCGCCGCGCCTTCGGCGATCACGCGAAGCCCGACCTCTCCGCCTGGTGGAGGAAGGTGGACGACTGGCGGGAGAAGCACCCGCTCAAGTACCAGCAGGAGGGGCAGGCCCAGCTGCTGCCGCAGTACGTGATCGACCGGCTCTGGCAGAAGACCGGCGGGAAAGCGATCGTCACGACCGGCGTCGGCGAGCACCAGATGTTCGCCGCGCAGTGGTGGCGGACCTCCGAGCCGCGCCAGTTCATCACCTCGGGCGGCCTCGGCACGATGGGCTTCTGCCTGCCGTCCGCGATCGGGATCCAGCTCGGCCGGCCCGGCGAGCTCGTGATCGGGATCGACGGCGACGGCTCGTTCCAGATGACGCTGCAGGACCTCGCGACCGCGGTGGACCTCGCGCTGCCGATCAAGATCTTCGTCCTGAACAACCTGTTCCTCGGGATGGTCCGGCAGTGGCAGGAGCTGTTCTACGACCGGCGGTTCGCGGAGACGCCGCTCAGCGACCGGCCGAACCTCGTGAAGCTCGCCGACGCGTACGGCTGCCTCGGGCTCCGGGCGGAGACCCCGGCCGAGCTCGACGCCGTCATCGACCGCGCGCTCGCGAACGACCAGGGGCCGACGATCGTGGACGTGCGCGTGCGCCGGGAGGAGAAGGTCTACCCGATGGTGCCGGCGGGCGCGCCCCTCCATGACATGATCGACGGCGGAGGAGACTAACCGTGGAAAAGAACGAAGAGCGCCCGAGCCATTCCGTCCACACGATCAGCCTCCTCGTCGAGAACAAGCCCGGCGTGCTGCACCGCATCGCGGGCCTCTTCTCGCGCCGCGGCTACAACATCGCGAGCCTCACCGTCGGCCCGACCGAGCGGCCCGACAACTCGCGCATGACCATCGTGGTCCGGCTGTCGTCGAAGCCGGTCGAGCAGGTCGTGCGGCAGGTGCAGAAGCTCGTCCCCGTCGTGGAGGTCCGGGAGCTCTCGGCACAGGACCTCATCGAGCGCGAGCTCATGCTCGTGAAGATCCGGACCCCGGAGCGGAACCACGCCGAGCTCCGGGCGCTCGCCGAGACGTACGAGGCGACGATCGTGGACGTCTCGCCCGACGCGCTCGTCGTCGAGGCGAGCGGCACGGCCGGGAAGCTGGACGCGCTGGAGGAGCGGCTTCGCCCCTTCGGCATCCAGGAGCTGTGCCGCTCCGGGCGCATCGCGCTCGAGCGCGGCTTCAAGACGCTGGCCCCCCCGAACCTCAAGTAGAACTCTGAGCAGGAGACGAACGAAATGGCTGCGACGATCTATTACGACAAGGACGCGAACCTCGACCTCCTCAAGAAGCGGAAGGTCGCCATCGTGGGCTACGGCTCGCAGGGCCACGCCCACGCGCTGAACCTGCGCGACTCGGGGGTCGACGTGCGGGTGGGCCTCGCGGCCGGCTCGAAGTCCAAGGCCAAGGCGGAGGGGGCGGGGCTCCGCGTCCTCTCCGTCGCCGACGCGGCGAAGGAGGCCGACGTCGTCATGGTCCTCATCCCGGACCAGACGCAGAAGAAGGTCTACGACGCCGAGATCGCGCCGCACATGACGAAGGGGAAGGCGCTCCTCTTCGCGCACGGCTTCAACATCCACTTCGGGCAGATCCGGCCGGCCGCCGACGTGGACGTCCTCCTCGTCGCCCCGAAGGGGCCGGGCCACATGGTCCGCCGGCAGTACCAGGACGGCCGCGGCATCCCCGGGCTCGTCGCCGTCCACCAGGACGCGACCGGCCAGGCGAAGCAGGTCGGCCTCGCGTACGCGCGCGGGATCGGCTGCACCCGCGCCGGCACGCTCGAGACGACCTTCAAGGAGGAGACCGAGACCGACCTCTTCGGTGAGCAGGCGGTCCTCTGCGGCGGCGCCTCCGCCCTCGTGAAGGCGGGCTTCGAGGTGCTCGTCGAGGCCGGGTACCAGCCGGAGAGCGCCTACTTCGAGTGCCTCCACGAGCTGAAGCTCATCGTCGACCTCATGTACGAGGGCGGCCTCGCCTGGATGCGTCACTCCATCTCGGACACCGCGGAGTACGGCGACTACACCCGCGGCCCGCGGATCGTGAACTCCCAGACCAAGGACGAGATGCGGAAGATCCTCAAGGAGATCCAGAGCGGCCAGTTCGCGAAGGAGTTCATCATCGAGAACCAGGTCGGGCAGCCGACCTTCTCCAAGTACCGCGAGACCGAGGCCGCTCACCCCATCGAGCAGGTCGGCAAGCGCCTGCGCGACATGATGAGCTGGATCCGCGAGGCCAAGAAGGACTCGTCCGATCCGAACGCCCGGTAGCCACGCTCCGAGGCGAACGCAGGGCCAGCCGGACGAGGCTGGCCCGGAGTGACGGGGGATCGGGGGGGCGAGCTCCGCGAAGGCGGAGCGAGGGTTTCCCCGTTCTCGTTGACTTCCCGAGCGAAATCCTTATCCTACGCTGTCTTTTTTCCGGGTCCGGAGGAGCATGGCCATCCAGCAGAGAGATCCCCGAGGCGGCGGCGGCAATCGCGACGCGCGCACCAACCGACGCATCAAGGCGCGGGAGGTGCGGCTCGTCGGAGTCGAAGGCGAGCAGCTCGGGGTCCTTCCGGTCGAGCAGGCATTGGCGAAGGCCCAGGAGCTGGGCCTCGACCTCGTCGAGGTCTCGCCCATGGCGAAGCCTCCCGTCTGCAAGATCATGGGCGAGTTCCTCGAGGAGTCGAACAAGGCGCGCATCACGGTGATGTTCCGCGGTCGCGAGATGTCGCACCGCGAGCTCGGCCAGAAGGTGCTCACGCGGGTCATCGAGGATCTGCGCGACGTCGCGGTGATCGAGTCGGCGCCCCGGATGGAAGGGCGCCAGATGTTCATGATCCTCGCGCCCAACCCGAAGGTGCTGCAGTCGCAGCGCGACCGCGCGCGCGCGCAGGCGGCGCAGGCGGCGCAGGCCGCCTCGGCCCAGGCCGCCGCGCCTGCCGCTCCCGGCGCCGAGCCGGCCCCGGCCTCCACTTCCGCTTCCGCGGAGGCGCCCGCCGCCCAGCCTCCCGCTGTCGCCGCGGCGCCGCAGCCGCAGAACCCCGCGGGCCCCCGGTAGTCCGGGACCGCCCACCCACCCGAAGGAAGAAGAACGAAATGCCCAAGCTGAAGACGAAGAGCGGCGCGAAGAAGCGCTTCCACCCGAAGAAGAGCGGCGCGGTGAAGTTCCGCCGCGCCGGCGTCCGCCACCTCGCGACGTTCGGCAAGACGAAGAAGCAGCGGGTCGGCCTCCGCGGCACCGGCCACCTCACGTCGGAGGACGCGAAGAAGATCAAGCAGTGCTTCCCGTACGCCCGGTAGCCCAAGACGGGCTCGGCCGCACGGAAGCACGTAGCTTTTCACCATGGCGCCCAAGCGGGGCCCCGAAGCGCGAGCGGCCTGTCACCGTCGGTGACGGGTCGCGCCGCCTCCCGCCGGCGAGGAGAAGAAGATGCGCGTCAAGAAGGGTTTCAAGGCTCGTCGTCGTCGTAACCGCGTCCTCAAGCGCGCGAAGGGCTTCCGCGGCCGGCGCAAGAATTGCTACAAGCGCGCGAATCAGGCGGTGGAGCGCGCCCTCAACTACTCCACCCGCGATCGCCGCCAGAAGCGGCGCGACTTCCGCGCCCTCTGGATCGTCCGCATCAACGCGGCCGCTCGCCAGAACGGGACGACCTACTCGAAGCTCGTCGCGGGACTGAAGAAGGCCGGCGTCGCGCTCGACCGGAAGATCCTCGCGGACCTCGCGCTCGCGATCCCGGGCGACTTCGCCGCGATCGTCAAGGTCGCGACGGCCTAGGCGGGGGGCGGGCCCGGTGAGGGCCCGCGCGAAGGATGCCCGACCTCCTTCAACAGCTGGACGCGCTCTCCCGGGGCGCGCGCGACGCCGTCGCGCGCGTGGCCGACGAGAAGGCGCTCGAGGACCTGCGGGTCCGGTTCCTCGGCAAGAAGGGCGAGCTCTCCGCGGTCCTCCGCGGCATGGGCCAGCTCTCGGCCGAGGAGCGCCCGCGCGTCGGCGAGGTCGCGAACCGCGTCAAGGAGGAGGTCGAGGCGCTCCTCGACGGCGCCCGCCGCCGGCTGGAAGGGGCGAAGCTCGAGGCCGAGCTCGCCGGACCGCCCATCGACGTGACGCTGCCGCCGCGCCGGCTCCTGCCGCGCGGCCACCGCCACCCGATCACGCGGGCGACCGACGAGATCGCCGGCATCTTCGCGCGCCTCGGGTACGAGGTCGCGAGCGGGCCGGAGATCGAGCTCGACTGGTACAACTTCGAGGCGCTCAACATCCCGCCCGACCACCCCGCGCGCGACATGCAGGACACGTTCTACGCGGACGAGTCCACGCTGCGGCACGGCGTCGAGCCGGGGACGGTGCTGCTCCGCACCCACACCTCGCCCGTGCAGATCCGGTCCATGAAGCGGATCGGCAAGCCGCCGGTCCGGATCATCTGCCCCGGGCGCGTCTACCGCTCCGACTACGACCAGACCCACTCGCCGATGTTCCACCAGGTCGAGGGGCTCTGCGTCGACGAGGCGATCACCTTCGCCGACCTGAAGGGGACGCTCGCCGCCTTCGCGCGCGCCTACTTCGGCGCCGGGACCCGCACCCGGTTCCGGCCGAGCTACTTCCCGTTCGTCGAGCCCGGCGCGGAGGTGGACGTCTCCTGCTCGATCTGCGGCGGGAGCGGGAAGAAGGACGGGCGACGCTGCGGGACCTGCAAGGAGACCGGCTGGCTCGAGGTGCTCGGCGCCGGCATGGTCCACCCGAAGGTGCTCGAGAACGGCGGCATCGACTCGAAGCGGTACACCGGGTTCGCGTTCGGGATGGGCGTCGAGCGGATGGCGATGCTCCGCCACGGGATCGACGACCTCCGGCTCTACTTCGAGAACGACCTCCGCTTCCTCGAGCAGTTCTAGCCCGTCGGGCAGGGGCCCATGCGCATCTCGCTCAGCTGGCTTTCGGAGTACGTGACCGTCCCGTCGCCCGAGGAGGCGGCAAAGCGGCTCACCGCGGTCGGCCTCGAGGTGGAGGCGATCGAGCGGACCGGGCAGGGGCTCGGCGGCGTCGTCGCCGCGAAGATCCTCGCGTCGGAGCCGCACCCGAACGCCGAGAAGCTCTCGGTCACCCGCGTGGACGCGGGCCGGGGAGAGCCGCTCCAGATCGTCTGCGGCGCGAAGAACTACGCGGTGGGCGACGTGGTCCCGCTCGCCACGGTGGGCGCCGTGCTCCCGGGCGGCGCGAAGATCGAGAAGGCGAAGCTCCGCGGCGTCGAGTCCTTCGGGATGCTCTGCTCGGCGAAGGAGCTCGGGCTGTCCCCCGACGCGACCGGGCTCCTCCTCCTCGATCGCACGATCGTCCCCGGGACGCCGATCGCGAAGGCGCTGCTCCTCGAGGACGTGCTCCTCGAGGTGAACGTCACCCCGAACCGGCCCGACGCGCTCTCGCACGTCGGCGTCGCCCGCGAGCTGGCCGCCGCGCTCGGCGAGAAGGTGAAGCTGCCCGCGCCGCGGCTCGCCGAGCAGGGCGCGCCCGCGACGGACGCGGTGAAGGTCCGGATCGAGGCGCCCGACCGCTGCGCCCGGTACGCCGCGCGCGTGATCGAGGGCGTGAAGATCGGGCCCTCTCCGCGCTGGCTCGCGCGCCGCCTCGAGGCCTGCGGGGTCCGGTCGATCTCCAACGTCGTCGACGCGACCAACTTCGTGCTCCTCGAGCTCGGGCACCCGCTCCACGCCTTCGACCTCGACAAGGTCGCCGGGAGCGAGATCGTGGTCCGCACCGCGCGGCCGGGCGAGAAGATGACGACGCTCGACGGCAAGGAGCGGGCGCTCTCGCCGGAGGACCTGCTCATCGCCGATCGCGATCGAGGCAGCGCGCTCGCCGGAGTGATGGGCGGCGGGGACTCCGAGATCTCCGCGGGCACCTCCCGCGTCCTCCTCGAGTCGGCCTGGTTCGAGCCGAACGGGATCCGGCGCACCGCGCGCCGGCACGGCCTCAAGACCGAGGCGTCCTACCGATTCGAGCGCGGGGCCGACCCGGGCATGGTGATCCCCGCGGCGGATCGCTGCGCGGCGCTCATCGCCGAGCTCGCCGGCGGCGCGGTGCGCCCCGGGATCGTGGACTGCCACCCGCGCGAGGTCCGCGCGCCGGAGGTCCGGCTCCGCTGGGCCCGGCCCGCCCAGCTCCTCGGCATGGACGTCGCCCGGGAGGACGCGCGGAAGATCCTCACCGGCCTCGGCTTCGCCGAGCGGAAGGGCGACGCCGACGGGGCGACCTGGCAGGTCCCGTCCTGGCGCGCCGACGTCTCGATCGAGGAGGACCTCGTCGAGGAGATCGTCCGGACCAAGGGCTACGACGCGATCCCCGAGACCCTGCCGCACGGCGCGAGCGACACGCCCGCGGAGCCGCTCGACGCGCGCGCGGTGGGTCGGATCCGCGCCGCCCTCGAGGCCGCCGGCTTCTCCGAGGCGGTGAACTTCAGCTTCGTCGCGGAGCGGGAGCTCGCGCCCTTCGAGCAGCCGGTCGCGACCGGCGACGGGACCGGGCGCGCCCTCGGCATCGCCCTCAAGAACCCGATCTCCGCCGACCTCTCGGTGATGCGGACGAGCCTCGTCCCCTCGCTCCTCAAGAACGTCGCGCACAACCTCCGGCAGCGGATCGCCGACGTCCGGCTCTACGAGATCGCGAGCGTCTACCACCCGGGGCCGAACCCGAAGGACCGGCCCTCCGCTGAGTCGGTCGAGGTCGCGGGCGTGATCCTCGGACGCCGCAGCCCGGTCGGCTGGGCAGCGGGCGGCGACGCGGCGGACTTCTACGACGCGAAGGCGGCGGTCTCCGGGATCGTGGAGGCGCTCGGCGTCGAAGCCTCGTGGCAGGCGAAGGGAGGATCCTGGCTCCACCCGCGCCACTCCGCGAAGCTCCTTGCGGGCGACGACGTGCTCGGAGTCGTCGGCGAGCTCCACCCGCGTGTCGCGGCGGCGTTCGAGCTCCCGCGCGGCGTGCTCGCCTTCCGGCTCTCGCTCGACGCGCTGCTGCGCGCGGCGCGGCTCGTCCCGCAGCACCGGCCCATCCCGCGGCTCCCGGCGGTCCTCCGCGACCTCGCGGTGGTGGTGGACGACGGCGCGGCCGCCGCGGCGGTCGAGGCGCTCGTGCGCGAGGAGGCGCTCGTCGAGGCGGTGACGCTCTTCGACGTGTACCGTGGCGCGCCGCTCCCGCAGGGGAAGAAGAACCTCGCCTTCGCGATCGCCTATCGCGCCGCGGACCGGACGCTCACCGACGCCGAGGCGGACGCTGCGCACGCGCGCATCGTGAAGCGGCTGGCGCAGAAGCTCGGCGCCGAGCTCCGGGGGTAGGGTGGCCCCGCCCCGCGACCGGCTCCCGCTCGCGGCGCTCGGGTTCGGCCTCGCCGCGCTGCTCTCCTCGTGGAGCCCGCTCTCCGCCCCGTTCGGCGTGCTCGTCGGGATCGTCTCCCTGCTCCTCGCCGTCCGCGCGTGGCGCCGGGTCGAGCGCAAGCGCGTCGCCGCCGCCGCGGTCGCGGTCTCGTTCGTCGCCGTCGTCGCGAGCGCGGTCGTCGTCGCGCTCACCGCGGGCGTCGGCCGGGAGCTCGGAGGGCCGCCGGTCGTGCAGGCGCCCTCTCGCGAGGACGTCTCGGCGGAGCTCGACCGGGCCGCCGAGCGTACGCGCGCCGCTCGCGATCGCGCGAAGAAGGAGCTCGACGCGCTCGGGCCGCCGCTCGCGAGCGAACCACCCCGGGACGCGCGCGCGGGGACCGTTCGCTGAAGGATCGTTCGTTGACAGCGTCCGGAAAATCAGCTACCGAATTCACTACTTAGCGTGACTTCAGCGGAGCGCGGGACGGGAGAGCGAACCGTGACCAAGGCCGACATCATCGAGAGCGTCTACGAGAAGGTGGGCTTCTCCAAGAAGGAAGCCGCCGAGATCGTCGAGTTGGTGTTCGACACGATCAAGGAGACGCTCGAGCGCGGCGAGAAGATCAAGATCAGTGGTTTCGGTAACTTCATCGTTCGCGACAAGAAGTCCCGTGTGGGTCGCAACCCCCAGACCGGCCAGGAGATCGAGATCAGCGCCCGCCGCGTCCTGACGTTCCGCCCGAGCCAGGTGCTGAAGAACGCCCTCAACGGGACGGACACGCCGATCGGTCCGGAAGACATCTAGCACTCCTCGCGTTTCGCGCACGCGGCGAGGCCGCTCGACTATAACGGGGCCATGGCGATCGACTACGTCGACCGCAGGCGCATGCGCCTGGACGTCGAGTTCCGCTTCGCGGCCTCGCACCGCCTGCCCCGCTACGACGGGCCGTGCTCCCAGCTCCACGGCCACAACTACACCTTCTTCGTCGGGATCGAAGGGGACGTCGATCCACGGAGCGGGATGATCGCCGACTTCGGCGACATCAAGCGCGTGGTGCAGGACGAGGTCCTCGTGAAGACCGATCACCGCCACCTCAACGACGTCCTCGAGAACCCGACCGCGGAGCACATCGCGCGCTGGATCTGGGAGGCCCTCGCCGGCCGGCTCCCCGGGCTCGCCGAGGTGCGGCTCTACGAGATGCCCGACTCGTGCGTGACCTACCGGGGGCCGGGTGGCCGGTAGGCCGCTCCGCCGCCCGAGGCGCGACGCGCCGGCCTCCGCCGAGGCGGCGGCGGCCATCGCCCGCTTCCTCGACGCGCTCCTGCCGGACGAGGTGCGCCGCTCGGAGGACCTCCGCGAGACGCCGCGCCGCGTGGCGGAGGCCTGGGCCGAGGATCTCCTCGACGGCTACGCGCGCGATCCCGCGGAGATCCTCGCGGAGAAGCTTCCGAGCGCGGGGCGCGACCTCGTCGCCGTCACCGGGATCGACTACCACTCGGTCTGCCCGCACCACCTGCTGCCCTCGCGCGGCGTCGCGCACGTCGCCTACGTCCCGGGCGGGAAGGTGGTCGGGTTCGGCCAGCTCGTGAAGCTCGTGGACGCGCTCGCCCACCGGCTCGTGCTCGAGGAGGACCTCGCCCGCGAGGTGGCCGACGCGCTCGTCCAGCACCTCGGCGCGCGAGGCGCGGCGTGCCTCCTCGAGGCGGAGCAGCTCTGCATGACGGTCCGCGGGGAGAAGCGGGCCGGGGCGCGCGCGCACGCCGAGGCCTGGGCCGGGGTCCTCGCGAAGGACGGGCCGGTGAAGAAGCGGTTCCTCGATCTCGTGAA